>LKMJ01002593.1_pt1 | contig 16662 bp, 23 predicted proteins | sample 643391 | NCBI WGS metagenome assembly LKMJ01 (sample SAMN04112250, study PRJNA286221) | soda lake metagenome | biome: soda lake; feature: Kulunda Steppe; material: water; isolation source: sample PL-Br10 brine of Picturesque Lake | place: Russia: Kulunda steppe | collected 2010-07
AAAGTGCGTGTTTTTCATCTTGAATAGCCTGCAAGCCACACTTATCACAGGCACCATCGTGATGTTCCCAGCTTCTTGTCTCAACTCTCAGCGCATGGGAATGTAACCTGAAACGTGCCACACTGCGCTGTGTTTGCCTGCCAAAATCCAGACGCAGATACCTAGGTACATAAAAAGGCGGTCCATCAACAGTCACCGTCCTTAGAGGCAAAGCAACCCAATTATACCCAAGCAACCCAATTATAATATTTTGCAGCCTTGTCCATCTGATCTTCATTCAATAGCTAGGCAAGTTGCCTAGCTGTTTTGCCTGGTACCAGATACTCCTCAACCTCTCTCTCACATCGACAACAAATTGTGACTGTGGGATCGTTTGAAATGTTCTCACGCAATGCTGGAAATCACTGCTCCTTTCCACAAAAGTCCATAACAATTGAGATGAGATAGCATAGTTTGTTGTGCTGTTGAGAAAGGGTTTACGAGAAAAGGCCTTCAGTCCAGAAGTGCGACTGCTAGCCTGCTCACAAACAGCTATAAGCAAGAAGGAAGAAATGAAAAATGAGAGAGGCATGTGCGCTACCGCCCCAACAAATGCGACGCGCTACAAGCACACATGGTCAGGTCCACAGACTAGGCAACGCATAAACTGGTACCAGCAACTTTAATCAAGAATAAGAGTGCTCACAGCAAAATCACTGATTTTGCATCATGCCTTATGGTCCATGCCTGGCATCTCTCACAAGGAAAAAGGGACATTGCTGAAACACCGGTCTGGCACGATCTGCAACCAAAAACATGCAATGCAGTCCGTTTCAAGTAGTCCAACAGTCTCAATTGCTCCATCAGCTCCTGCCAAGGCAGTGCACTCCACATCCTCTCAGGGTGCCAGCATCCCACCATAAGAACCATTGTGACCGAACGCCACAACATTGCAGGAAAACTTATTACAAAAGCCATCAGGAAAGAAAAGAAAAGAAAAGATAAGAAAAGACTACGCTAACAAGGTAACCCCTGTTTGCGTGAATTAAGGAAGAAGTGTACATCTGGTGCAAGCACCAGGCAAGCCTCCACCATCAAACGAGGAGGAAGGGCATTAGTTGGGGTCGGGAGGGTTCTAAAAAGAGCCATGTGTTCTTTCCTCGGTGTTTTTCAACCTCCTACTTGTACTTATGATCTTTGTTGCGTATTGAATAGAATGAGTGTTTAGATTGAGAGTAAGTTTCCTTACTCTACACCGGTCTAGGCCACGCTTACTGAGGGGTAGTTCAGTATGACATTTATAGATGGTTCCCATCACTCCAATCAGAATGATGTGAAGGCTTACTTTTTGGCATTGCTGTGCAAGGGTGTTTTTCAATCCATTGTGCTGTTCGGCTGCTCTTGCTAGTTGTTGCTCTGGTCATGTATCATCATTGTATTTTACTTCAATGAGGTGTACATCCCAGCGCGAAGGGTGTGCAGCCTGTATGTCTCTTTGATGGCCATTTTTGGTTCCAACTGGTAGTATGCAAATAGCACCTGGTCTTGAGCAGAATCGAAGTTCGTCTGCTGAAAGGTTTGGTAGAAGCCATTGGGGTAAGGTCCTGTTGGCCACATGTGCCGGCAAGACCAGACTTAGTTGAGCCATCCGTGCTTCGCTTCCAATACCTGTAAAAACGATGTTCCCTCCAAAATCGCCTTTGTTCAAAGTTTTGTTGATGAGCCTGGAAGCAATGCTATGTCTTTCAGTCACCATGTTTTGAATTGAAGCATGCTGACAGCCAGAAAGCATATGGATTTGGCTGTCTGGCTGATGACATAACAGGCAAGATGAACTGTGGCTCTGCCGTAAAGATGGGCCATTTTCTGAGTGTAAAGAATACCCGTTCAAAATTTCATGACATTCCTTTTCTGTGACAAATCAATCCTTATATTGTTCCAAAAAGAATTGCTAGTTGTGAGATTCACAAAGGTGAGCAGTCTCTTCAATTGTTATAGTAACCTGAGTTGGTAGTAGCATCTCCAAGTCTATGATGCTTGCTCATGTGAGTTTTTAGTTTTCCTTAATATTTTTAGTGGTGCAAGGCTGGTTTTAGTGGTAGTATGAGTAAAGGTTCTGAGGCTTCTGTTTTGTATTCGCAGATGGGCAGCACTGACAAGCATGGTATGCAAGATCTTTAGATACCTGTGACAGCAGAATCCAGAATTCCTCCGGCCAGAATTTTTGCTATGAAACACAATTGAAGAGACAGACTCACTTCTCGCCCTGATGCCATTTTAGTGACTCCAAAGAGAGCACGCAAGATCAATCCCCAAAATCATCAGATCCATCCCAATGACCAAGGCCTTGCTTAAAGAAGTGGAAGGAGAGTGGTTTTGGGTGGGGGGCAGGCCCCAGGGTTCTTTAGCAGCAGTCACCGCAGATGGAGGCAGACCCTCAACACCAGCCACAGCTTAATAACCCAGACAGACTCGCCCTGAGAGCCTCCCTTGGCAGCATCGTACCGCCCATCTCATTGAGATCAAGTTCTGTGAAGACACTCGCCCTGAGCAGCAGATCTAAGCTGCCCATGCTCAGCACAATAGCCTTAGACACAGCATTGCAGGGGACCATGTTCTTCATGTCATTCTCCTGGGTGTAGGGGGTGTTATTTACATTCCTCACACTTTGGTTCCTCTGAGGAGTCTCGGCCTCGATTCGCAAAGAGTCAATAAACTAGCTCTCAAGCTTCATGCTCATTGCTCATTCTGTGCACTGTGCTCATAAGCATGTGCAGACCAGACATTCTCTTGAGCATTTACCTCACCTTCAAACTTGTCAGGAGAGGTCTGCTGGCTTGTCTGCCCGCAACCCTCCTGATATTCACTGACCGCCCTTCTCTTTTCTGGTGGAAGGGGCTTTTCTTCTCAAGTGGCCCTTTTCCTTGATTGATATGTGAAGCTTTTCTAGCTGCTTGCATAGTTTTCCCTTTCCTTTATTTTCTTTTCTTTGAGAAAGGGAATCAAAGACAGTCTGACTTGGCAAGGCATGCAAAATGTAAGGGGCCTCCACAGAAAAGGGCTGGCAAAAGCATGCTAGCTTTAGAATACAAAGCAGTGCGATATTATAGTCTATGTGAATTAGGAAAGGCTCTTAATGAGAAGCAAGAGTGATTTTCCCAAAGTGCCGAGTGCAAAACAAGTTCCGGTAAAGTGTTAGGTTACATAGCTGTATTCGCCGAACGAGGGCAGCAGAGCTGAAGCCTAGAAGGCCTGTGACCTGAACCAAGTCTAGTAAGGCGCTCTTATCAGTATGAAGCTATTATCTGCAAGCTAGAGGTTTTGGTGTAAAGCAAAACTCAAGAGACGGACCCGAGGACACTGGAAGGGAGAGTTCTTCATGACAAAATTTCGGCTTTTAAAAGCCAGGCTTTTTAAGCAGGCAAGCCTGCAGACACCTTCTAGTAAAGTGCTAGGCTATATGAGATATTCAACTCAAGCTAGCTCCAGTATGAGGGCCAAATTCCAGTCAAGAAAAGATGGAAAACTGTGTGGGCAGAAGATCTCTCGCACACCAGACAAAAACACTCATAGGCATCAAATGCCTGCACTAGTGCGATTAAGGCTGCTCAGTGAAGTCAGCATCGGGATGCCCCCAGGCACAGGAGCAAGGGCCTTGCTTCCTCAATGGGAGCTGATCAGCTCCCATTCCCAGTCATGAGTGCCCTCCCCAAACCCCCCTCATTTGCCCATTCAGATTGCAACCAAAATAAACTGCAAACAAAAATAAATTCAAGTGCACACAGAACATTTGAAGTCATCAACAGAGAAACGTGGGAGCAGCACTGTAACAAACGTGCAGTAAGCTAACTCTGCCCACCCAGTATCGAGCGCCTCAAAGGCCAGTGCATTGGTCTCAAACTAGACAGGCCAGATGGCACTGGGCAGGAGCCTAACACAGACACTGAGAATCAACAAGGCTCCAGTAGCCTGCACCGTGCTCCCCTTCGCTGCGCGCTCCTTTCTGATGCCCTTGCAGGCGATGCACGGAGGTAGGTACAGAGACCCAAAGTAATTGTGGGCCTGAGCTGCCCTTGACTGATCTATAAGTGCTGCCCGTTGCCCGTTGCCCCTCGTTGAGGCGCCCCAGCCTTCGCTTGTTCCTGCCTTTTCGGAGGGCATGCACTGCCATGTACATTCGCGTGCGTTTGTGCCAATCCAAAAAACGATTTCGTTTACCAAAAACAAGAATTGGAGAGGTACTACTCCCTTGCTGTACAACCCTTGTTTACATCCCGTTGCATCCCGTTGCGTCCCGTGATACTCTCATCAGAGCGCGGCATGTCAGCCCGGCCCAAGATCCAGGTCGCCAATCCAGTCTGTGATTTGGATGGTGACGAGCAGACAAGGTGGGGCACAGGAGCAGCAGCGGCAGCAGCAACAGCAGCAGGAGAAGGTTACAGTCAGCATAACAGTTTACATGACCATACGAGAGTCAGCCCCAGCCAAACACCACCAGACACCACAAGCAGCGTGAACATTTCTGTATGTATGTCAGTGTGTGTCTTAAAACAGGTGCACAGCGCGAGTCCCTGTGTGAGACAGAGGAGCAACTGCTGCACCTGACGAAGGCTCGTTTTGTACTGCCGCACAGGTCGATGCTGAGCGACCCGTGTTCTTAGTGGGGTGTACGATTAAACTGCTCATTCCCATAGGTAGTGAGACTGCCACCCCTGCATGTGACCGTGATTTTCCTCTGTCATACATGTGCAGGGTAATCTGGACCATGATCAAGGAGAAACTCGTACTGTGAGTGCTTGATTTGTGGGAAGGACCTCAGAGTCTCTGGGAGCCTTGCTAGTTTTCTGATCTGGGCTCTGATTTCCAGCAGACGCAATGCTGTGTCCAGGGAGCTGCTTGCCTACCCAAACACTGTTCTTGTACCTTCTACAGTTGCGCTGCACAAACAGCACCAGGAATCACATGATGCTTAAAAAGAAGATTCGGGGAGTGCCAGTTGCAGCTCAGGCACGGCAGACCTCTTTTGCCTTGCGACCACGGCTGCAGCCTTGCATCTGATTGTTGTGCAGCCCTGTGCCTGACTTGCACGTGCAGTCCGTACCTGGACCTGAAAATTAAGTACTTTGACCTGAGCATCACCAATCGCGATGCCACGAATGACAAAGTCACAGAGGAGGCTGCACATGCCATCAAGGTGCGTGATCAGCCGGTGGTGTGTATGGCCCCTCACTGATGGTTGATGGAAGGTGCCCCAATACACCTATCTTTGGCAAGAACTGGTTTGTGTTGATCAGGGGACACACAGGTGCGTGACACAATGGGTGCCAACCTTTCAAGTCACACGACACCACCTAGCGAAGGCAAGGCTCCACAGTGTTTGAAGAAAACATGGGCCCTTCTGTAGAGGAGGGTCAAGCGCAGGTCTGGAGACGGTGGCCTTTCTGTGCTCCATACTTCCTAGGTGGATCATTGTGACAAATGATCTTGAGCTGCTGCGCAAATTGAGGTGCACGGTCTTTTTTACTGCCAAGTCCCTGTTCAGTATGTGCTGCTGTACAAATTGAGGTGCACAGTCGTTTTTACTGCCAAGGCGGTATGCACCCTCAGAAAGAAACATCTGCTCCTCATTCTTCCGTTTAGTCCCTACTTTTCTCGGAGGCCCCCTTTATCTGCTGCCTTGCCTAATCGAATTGTCTTTGATTTCCTTTCTCAGCGGCACAACAAACAAACATTGCCATTTCATTTCATTTCAAACACCATGGATCACTTTTTGGCTGGCGATGGCCAGCCACAAACCCATCAGCCTAACAACCAGGCTGGCGGATACCCTAAACTTTAAAACTGCGTGGAGCCAATGTCCCAGCCCAGCCATTCCCCTCCCCTGCACTCTGATCCTCCTCCCATCCTATTCTGACCCCTCCCCTTCCCTGACTGTGCCACTTGCCCACCTGACAATACGCGGCATACTCCTGCTGCTGCTGCTGCTGCTGCTGCTGCTGCTGCTGCTGTTTACCTGACCTCCTCAGCCATCCTGCTTGGTTTAACACCAAGCCAAGGCTCGCTATCACAGTTCCTCCGCCCTCACGCTTCCTTCTTGCTCGCTCTAGCGCTTGAACAGTCGCTCAAACCACAATGGTGCACTCCCTGCTCATAAAAGCCCAACTTGCAGCCATGCCCATAGCCCTTTGTTCACCTGCACTGTCATGCAGGAATGCAATGTGGGCATCAAGGTGAGTTGTGGGCAGCTGAGGTCCACATGCGCTTGCAGGCATGGGCTGGATCACTGCAGGGTAGTAGGTGCTGCCCCTGGGCGGCAGCAAAGAGTGGGTTTGCCCATGCTTCACAGCTGCAAAGCGGCTTTACCCATGCTCCACAGCTGCAGAGTGGGTTTGCCCATGCTTCACAGCTGCAGAGCGGGGTGTACCCAAGCTCCGCAATTGCAGAGCAGGTGTACCCAAGCGCCCCTGTTGCAGAGCATTGGGAACCAGCACGCTGTCTGTAAACTGCTGTGACGAGCGCAAAGCTTAAGATTTAGGGCCTGCCTGCTCTGCTGCCGCCCCTCAACTTCTTGCGCGCAGCTGCACTTGTCTTTAAGTGTGCGCCTCAGCCACAGATACTGACCCTGTTGCACCTGCCCCGGTCTTGCATTGCACAACTGCATGTAGACTCTTGAGATTTAAACGAACGTGCCAATGCATTTCTAGCGATGGGGCATGTACGGGAAAAGTAACACCAGGTGCCTCGCACTGGCAACTGCACTTTTTGGACAGTAGTGACTGTTGTGCTTGTTGAACGCATGGATGAATGCCATCAAGCCGTTGTTACATGCTACCTGACGGCAACTGCCCATAGATGGCACCTGTTTGATTGAGTGTATGCGTGCATGTGTGTGTGTGTCCATGCTGGTGCGCAGTGCGCAACCATCACCCCAGATGAGGCGCGCGTGAAGGAGTTTGCACTGAAGAAGGTGAGCTGCACGCGCTCTGCTGAAGAGGTCTCCGGCACAGTAAAACAGGCCCCTGCCGTGCTTTGCTTTGCCCCCAGCTCTTGAGCTACTGCTGCTGTTGCTGCAGCAGGGGCTTGTCTATTGTGCACACCACCCGCTGTGTTGCCGTCCCTGCTGCTGCTCATCTCCGCCTGTTGTTAGGTGCCCTCACCTACGTGCTGGCAACAGTGGTTACCCAGCCACTGTGAAGCAGCGTTGGTCTGCATTGATTGGCACTATGGAGCAGTGATGGTCTGCACTGATCAGCGCTGTGGAGCAGTGATAGTCTGCACTGATCAGCACTGTGGAGCAGTGATGGTCTGCATTGATTGGCACGGTGGAGCAGTGGTGGTCTGCACTGTGGAGCAGTGCGCGCAGCCCTGGCATCTGTGCACACACTGGCCCAAGCATCCATCCTGTTGCGTGTATGGTGTGCACATACCCATGATGCCGGCCAACGCACCCCACGAGAGCCATGCGCAACCTTGCTGCTGCTGCTGCTGGGGCGGCTGGGGCTGATGATGGGGCTGATGATAGTGATGAGCATCATGGGCGTGGCGATTGTGCACGCACGCATCATACGCAGATGTGGAAGAGCCCAAACGGCACCATCCGCAACATCTTAAATGGCACAGTGTTCAGGTGCGTGCCTCGTGCAAAGCCCAGGAGGTGCCTGTGCGCCTTGGAGCAGCATCCATGTACGTCTCTAGGTGGCCTGTGTGCACATGCTCACGCGTCGGGGCGGTCTGCAACTGCTGGCGCCTTTTAAGCGTCTTTTCGGGAGGGTGATGATGATCCTGCTTGGACACATGCACAGCCTGGTGCCCAGGCTGGCTCGGATGTGGCCCATGGCCTCTGTGTCAGCCTGTCTAGCTGGGCGTGGTCAGACCCGGGGGTGTGCATTGCACCCAACATCTTCATTTTAACTCATTTAAGCTCATTTAGAGTCATTTATAGTCATTCAAACCCTTTTAAAGTCACTTAAAGTGCGTTTGTGCAAAAGTTGTGTGAGCCCTTGAGGGCAAGCGCTTGCGCACTTGCACACCTAGAGTAGGTGCCAGCACTGTACGCACGCTCACGCATTCAAGCATACACGTGCGCATGGTCTGCTATGTTTACCACTCTTTCCCCCTCTCTCCCTTCCCCTCTCCCTAACGTACGCGTGCATACTCACATTTTGCACACACACACACACACACAAACACACACACAGACATGCATGTGCACACACAGAAACACAAACACACACATGCAGGCACACAGAAACATGTAGGAGCACACAGAGGCTCATACATACGTATGTATACGCGCACGCACGCGCGCACGCACACACACACACATGCGGACATGCGCACGCTCATATGTACATGTGTGTGCCTTGGCAGGGAGCCCATCGTGATTTCCAACATCCCTCGCCTCGTGCCCGGCTGGCTGCAGCCCATCGTTGTGGGCAGGTGGGTGGGCCTCTGCAAAGGCGCGTGCCTCTGTGAACGCGTGGGCCGACGCGCTGGAGCGCACCAGCGTGCGTGTGTGTATGTGCGTGTTTGTGTGTGTGTGAGTGTGTGTGTGTGTGTGTGTGCAATGTGGCGGCAATCTCATGCAATGCTTGCACACCGCCGCTTATGCAATGCTTGCACACTGCCCATGCAGCGCACATGCCTTGCCGATGGATGCTTGAACACACACTGCTGTATTCACCTGACACATGTGCAGCGCCAGTGCTGGACCCCTGACCTCATCAACCTGCGCATGCATGCCTTGACGCATACACATACGCAGGCCCATCCATGCCAACACATGCAACACATGCACATTACCCGCGCTCTGCGCAAGAATGCGCACAAACGCGCGCAGCCACGCAGGCACGCGTTCGGCGACCAGTACTGCGCGAGCAACATCCATGCAAACACGTGCAACACATGCACATTACACGCGCTCTGCACACGAGTGCGCGCGAACGCACGCGGCCACGCAGGCACGCGTTCGGCGACCAGTACCGCGCGAGCGACATGGTGGTGCCAGGGCCGGGCAAGCTTGAGCTGTCCTTCACCCCCGCCGACGGAAGCGCCCCCACAAAGCTGGACGTGTTTGAGTTTGGCACGGGCGCGGAGGGGGGTGAGCGGTCGGGCGCCGTGGCGTCGCATAGGCTGACAAACATGCATGACATGGGCGTGCACGATCGTGTGATGCATGCGTGCATGGTGCGCCGAGGGTGGACGAGGCACTGGATTGCATGGTGCGCAGGATCAAGAAGGTTAGCACAGGGTCATCAGGGCATACACAGGATCAGCATGGCATGCACAGGGTCACCAGGGCATACACAGGATCAGCATGGCATGCACAGGGTCATCAGGGCATACACAGGATCAGCATGGCATGCACAGGGTCATCAGAGCATACACAGGATCAGCATGGCATGCACAGGGTCATCAGAGCATACACAGGATTAGCATGGCGTGCGCAGGATCAGCAAAATGGGTACATTGTGCTTGTGCTTGTTTTATAGAACCTCGATGATTTGAGGGAGGGGGGAAGGGAGGTGGCGTGCGCCATGGCCACCCGCACATCAGTGTGCCGACCGCCGCCGCCGACCGCTGTCTGCCGCCTACTTCACATCCCAAACCAACTTGCACGGGCTTTGGTGGCATATGATGAGTCTCCAGGACTTGTGTGGGCTCCCCAAAAGTGCATGTGTGTGTCATGTGTTTGTGGATGCATGTGTCTCTTTTGTTTGGGTGCGTCTGCAAGATTGTGGGCGGCACTTGCATGTAGAGGGGGGGTGGGGGGGGTGTTGCAAACGTATATTCAGGCGCGCAAACCATTGCGCTGCTCTGTTGAAGCACCTATCTTCATCAAGCCAGGCTTGCATGCGCTCCTCAACCTCCCAAATGCACCAATGTCAGTCTACTCCAATCAAGCACCGCATGCTTGTTGTGTTCTAGCCTTAGCACACGCACAAGTACGCATTACTCACAAGCACAATCTAGACCCTAAACCCCTACGCATTCCGCGCTTGTGTGCCATCTGCAGCTCAGGTATATCTTCCTTAAGGCTGGGTTCAGATGGGGCCCAGTTAGGAGCGCGGGACTGCATGCAGTGTTACAGAATGCATTAGTGCTCATCGGTGTCACAGGATGCAAGTGCTATTGTTAGTGTCACAGAATGCATGCGTGCTTGTTGGTGTCACAGGATGCAAGTGCTATTGTCAGTGTCACAGGATGCAAGTGCTATTGTCAGTGTCACAGGATGCAAGTGCTATTGTTAGTGTCACAGAATGCATACGTGCTTGTCGGTGTCACAGGATGCAAGTGCTCTTGCCAGCTTCACAGAATGCATGCGTGCTTGTTGGTGTCACAGGATGCAAGTGCTTTTGTCAGTGTCACTGAATGCACCCGTGCTCGTCGGTGTCACAGGACCCAAGTGCTCTTGTCAGTCGCACAAAATGCAAGTGCCCCAAAGTGCAAGTGCTTTTGTCAGTCGCACAAAATGCAAGTGCTCCAAAGTGCAAGTGCTCTTGTCAGTCGCACAAAATGCAAGTGCTCCAAAGTGCAAGTGCTCTTGTCGGTCGCACAAAATGCAAGTGCTCCAAAGTGCAAGTGCTCTTGTCAGTCGCACAAAATGCAAGTGCTACAAAGTGCAAGTGCTCTTGTCAGTCGTACAAAATGCAAGTGCTACAAAGTGCAAGTGCTCTTGTCAGTCGCACAAAATGCAAGTGCTCCAGTCAGTCTCAACTAGTTTGCTTGCTTCACTAGTGGACCTCCCCTTCATGCACGCTGCCAATGACCTGGTTAGGGCCACTGACTTCACTCTCTTGCGCCTTGCAGCGCCCTGCAAACATGCTCGAAGTCATGCCACGCGTGTGCAGGTGTGGCGATGGCCATGTACAACACGGACGAGAGCATCCGCGGCTTTGCTGCTTCGTGCTTTGAGTTTGCGCTGCAGGTACGGGTTGGGGTGGGGGGTGGGAGGTAAGCTCCATGCTGTGAAGGCAGATGGGCTGGAAGTGTGTAGAGTGTGTGTGCTGCAGGGCCTTAGGCCACCACACGCCATTCATAGCCGCCGCTGCTGCCGCTGCTGCTGCTGGCGCTAACGCTGGGTGGGTCAAAGTAGGGCATGTCCTCAATGTGCTTGATTTGGGGAGGGCCCATATGCCACTCCTGATCCCACAGCCTTCAGTCATGCCAATCCTGATTTCACAGCCATCAGCCAAGCCAATCCTGATCCCACAGCCTTCAGTCATGCCACTCCTGATGCCACAGCCACCCAGCCATGCCACTCCTGATCCCACAGCCACTGATCCATGCCACTCCTGATGCCACATCCATCAGCCATGCCACTCCTGATCCCACAGCCTTCATTCATGCCACTCCTGATCCCATAGCCACTGAGCCAGGTTGAGGCTCGTGCACCCTCACTGCACGGCAAAGCAGAAGGATGTGATGTGGACAAAGGGAGGGCTGTGCGCAAAATGATGAGATGGGGGCATAGGGAGGGCTGTGCGCAAAATGACGAGGTGGGGACCCACCTAGGGACCTGGGAGGGTCGTGAGCCGTGCTCGCAAACCTCTGTGGGGTGCACGCCGCCAGGTGCCGGATTTGCGCAGACCGCGACCTCTGCTTGATGCGAGATTTGCTGGAGCTTGAGAGCACATGGGGAGCACACGGGGAACAGACTGCGTTGCCTTCACACATATTATATGTGACATATACTATATGTAGTACTTCAGTGTTGAAAGGAGACATGGCCGACTTCTACAGCATGGGAGCTTGGGGTATGGTTTCCCATGAGCCCTGAGACAAACACATGGGGCCGTCCCTGGCACTGGCATCGCGTATGGTTGGTGTGCTCTTGCGTTGCGATTGCGCGCTTTTCATATTGGTTGCGCACTTGTATCATGGTTGCGATGTGCCGATCGCGAGCGTGCTGGGGAGAGCATAATGGCTTGCGCTGCTGCGCATTTGTGTGCAGAAAAAGTGGCCGCTGTACATGTCAACAAAGAACACGATCCTCAAGCAGTACGACGGCAGGTGGGCCCCCTCACACGTGTGTGCACATGTGTGCATGGTTCCTCAGGCCCACCATCTCTGGTGGGAGGGTTAGGAGGTATGCAGCATGACAGGTGGTCTGTAAGTCAAAGAAAGTCCATGACCTTGTAGCGTTGCCAGAAGGAGCACGCATGCATACCCTGCCAGAAGGAGCACGCATGCATACCCTGCCAGAAGGAGCACGCATGCATACCCTGCCAGATGGAGCACGCATGCATACGCTTGTAGCCAGAAGGAGCACGCATGCATACGCTTGTAGCCAGAAGGAGCACGCATGCATACCCTAGCTCTGTCTGTTGGCACTCCCCTTTTTACACAAGTGTGTGTAAGGACCTGTTAGCACATGTCAGGGAGTGTGGTGGACAAGAGGCGGCGGCAACATCTAACGCCCGACGTAGAGACTCTTCGTCACCGTCCCCTTGAATCCCAATGGGGTGTAGTGTTTCACACCTTTTGGAGGCCAGTGGCAATGCACCTCTCGTTGAGCAGTGGAGCAAGCATGCCTTGCCAGCAAGGAGTGAGGGCAAAGCTCATAGGCTTTGCAGCCCCTCTTGTCTTGTTTGAATCGTGCCTTTACAAAAGGACGGCAACGTGCCCAGACCAGAGGTCTCTGCTAGCTGTTTGCCGAGGGGTATTGGTCAGGATGGGTGTGGCTAGGATGGAAGCCACACGCGCACATGCCTCTGAATGAGCCAGCCTGCACCAAGAGAGGAGCAGCACGCGTGCTGCGCACACAGGTTCCTGCGTCTGTTTGCTGAGGCCTACGAGTCCAAGTACAAGCCGCTGTTTGAGGCGGCGGGCATTTGGTACGAGCACAGGCTTATTGATGACATGGTGGCCCAGGTGCGTTTGTGCACCCCGTGATATTCACATACATTGTTTTTCAGACCACAAATGAGCACAATGAATTAATGACATGTATTGATAGCTTCATGCTGAGCCGCACTCTGGCTGGACAGAGGCTGAGCCATGCTCGCCTTGCACTCCATGTTCCGTGTGGCCCAGAGAGTGGCATCTCACGTTGAGGCCTCTCACTGTGCCACTCGCTGAAAGATGTTCCAGAGGGTGCCGCTCCCTGAAGATGGTCTCAGAGGGTGGCCTCTCACCTGTGCCACACCCTGACGATGTCTGCCAAGACAAGAAAAGACGCAAGCCTTGCAATGTCTGCCAATGAGCGCTCATCCGCTGCTCATGTCCCGGCAGAGGTCCTTCGATGCTGCGCTCACTACAGTGAGATGCCAAGGTCCCTCGATAGTGCAATGATGGTGGTGGTGAGGTGGCGATGATAAGTGGTGCACTGGTGATGCCGAAGTCCTACAATGGTGCACTCGCTATCGTGCAGTGCACAGCAAGCAGGCTGAACCGCTAAAAGGCAATGATGAATGGAGAGCATGGAAACATGCACACACGCGGTTTCATGAACATGCACACACACACACACACACACGTGCTTAAACACATGTGCGCACACACAAACACATACACACAAACACACACACACACAAAGCACAGGCGCTGAAGAGCAGTGGGGGCTTTGTGTGGGCGTGCAAGAATTACGATGGCGATGTGATGAGCGACATTGTAGCCCAGGTGCGCACTTGCTTTTTGGGATGGGGAGGGCCAAGGGCGCACGGACAGTGCATAAATGCAGGAGGTGCATTCTCGTGTGGTTGGGCATGCATAAGTAAGGCCAGTGCATGCATTGACACCGAGGCAAACACGAGAGGCATGGGAGGCACGGGAGGGGTCCAAGCAACCCAACAGAAAAGTAATGCTCTTGGATCCCTAGATGATGTGCAAGTGTAGATTTGATCCAGGGCGCGTGCTGTGTTGTACCTGTGTGAGCACACTTGTATGTGACTGTGTGCGTGCATATACTTGAATAATGTGGGTGTGGGTGTGGATCTGCACTAGGATTCATGCATGAGCGCATGCGCTTGTGCGCATTCATGCATGGTTTGCTAGAATGGGTTTTTATGTGTGTTGCTGGCAGGTGCATGTGCGCGCCCAAAGCGCAAGAGTGCACACGTGTGTGCTGCACACACTGCGTGGATGGTGCAGGGCTATGGCAGCCTGGGGCTCATGACCTTTGTGCTGCACACACTGCGTGGATGGTGCAGGGCTATGGCAGCCTGGGGCTCATGACCTCTGTGTTGGTCACGCCTGATGGCAGGACTCTGGAGGCTGAGGCAGCGCACGGTGGGTGCAAGCCTGTGTGAACAAGTGTGTGGCAGTCACGCGCCCTCCACTGATGTACATTTTGTGTGTGTTTTCCATGGTGAATCCTGGAGGCATAGGCAACACTGTGCTTGCACGTCCCTCTGCAGAAGCGCAGTGTCACTGCAAACATGTGGTTGGTGATAGGGTGAGGCTGTTGTTGGCTAAGGTTCTTCTAAGCACACTTAAAACCTGATTGCGGGTTGGAGGTACTGTGGAAGGGAATACACACAGACATGGGAGTTGATTGATTGGTTGATTTACGTAAAGGCACGTTGTCCTGCAACTGTCCATGTCCTGCAATGCGCTGCCACTCTCTTGAGCATACCTTTTGTTTGGGGCTTCGTGGAAGCATTTCAAAGCATGTCAAAATGTGTTGAAGCGTATTGAAGCCACTTTGTGTGTTGAAGTGTGTTGAAGGAAGCACATTGAAGCTGCAGCAGGCAGGATAGTGCGGGATGTGTGACGGGTGCCTGGCTTTCCCTTCTGCAGCCATTACCATGCCTGTAGATCCCGTGCATGCTTAGAGGAGCTCGCGTGTTTTTCTGCACTTGCTTTGTACGGCTCGCCAGGGCACACACTCATTGTCATAGACACGCACACACAGGGTGACAACTCAATTTTCAACAGCCAGACACACACACGCGTGCACACCCACCTCGAAACATTGTGCATGATTGCAGGCACCGCCACCTGACACTGGCGCTTTGATAATCCTGACTGTTGCATAGCCAGACACTAACCCTAAACCCTAATCATGGCAATGAATTACCAATTGATACAGTTCCACACACGTATGTGCGCACACCTGAAAGCACTGCGGGTGCACTGCAGGCACTGTGACCCGGCACTGGCGTGAGCACCAGAAGGGCCGGCCCACATCCACCAACCCTGTGCGTGAGCAAGCTGTGTGGTCCATGCAACCTAAAGATGGCAGCAATTGTAGATGGATGGTTTGTACGTGGCGGGGGGCAGCTCTCCAGGTTCTGTCCCTGCTTCCAAGGGTCATAGTTCCAGGGGCATTTGCAGAGCCAGGCACACATGCATGGTAAATGCTCCTGTGCGCATGCGTGCACATGCGTGCATGTGTGTGCGTGCTGCATTGCCGTCATCAGCTCGGCTGCCATCATGTGACACCTGTTAGCTGTGACACCTGTTAGCTGTGACACCTGTTAGCTGTGACATGTCACAGGTGTACACCTGCTAGCTGCCTACATCCTGGCGTGCGCTGTGTACCGCTTGTTTCGCTGCTTGCACGAGCAGTGCCTGTGCTGCACGGGTACGACGTGCAGGTGGCCTCAATCTTTGCATGGACGCGGGGCTTGAGCCACCGCGGCAAGCTGGACGGCAACCAAGAACTCATCCAGTGGTGCCAGGTGCGAGTGCATATGTGTGCGATGTGATTGTGGTATGTGTGCGGTGCAAGCGCATGTGTGCGGTGCAAGCTCATGTTTGCAGTGTAAGTGCATGTGTGCGGTGTGAGTACATGTGCACGGTGCGAGCGCATGTGTGCGGTGCAAGCTCATGTGTGCAGTGCAAGTGCATGTGTGCAGTGTGAGTACATGTGTGCGATGCAAGTGCATGTGTGCAGTGTGAGCGCATCTGTGCGATGCAAGCGCATGTGTCTAGTAGTTTCAGGCGGAAGGACATGCATGTCTGCCAGCTGTGCCTGGCTGCGTCCCTGTGCAGGCCTGTGAGTTGTTCTGTGTGTGGTAGAGCATGTCTGCTGCTTTGTCGACAGCTCTGGGCGCGAGTGCTGATGTGGGCCTCAAAAGCTGTGCGAGGGTGTGTGAGCGTGCATGCTGGTGCGTGCTCGGGCAGAAGCGTGTGTGGGCGACTGTGCAAGGCATTTTTGCGGTGGCGCAGCTTGCATGCAACAAGGAGCGTGCATTCTCACGGTACACAAAGTGTGCATTCTCACGGTACACAAAGTGTGCATTCTCACGGTACATGGAAGTGTGCATTCTCACGGTACATGGAAGTGTGCATTCTCACAGTACATGAAGTGTGCATTCTCACGTTACATGGGATGCCCCGTTGTATGATGACTCATTGATGAGCTGCGGGAGTGCCGCTTACGGCAGGCCATCAGTTGATGAGCTGCATGCATGCTGTTTGCGTCCCCCCATCATTTGATGAACAGATGGGCCATGTGCGCTACCTCACCCTTGTGGCGCAATCACCAAAAAACCAAATGGTGTCACAAGTGGCGACAGCGTTTCACGCATTGTGCTTGCACACTGGAATGTGCGCAGACAAAGTACACACTTGAATGCACACTTGGATGTACATGGAAAAGTAGGAAAGCGTGTGTTGAAGATTAAGTGGCAGGATAGGTCCCAGCACAACAAGCCACACGCACCTGCAATCACAGGACCATGGGCCCACCCCATTGCACATGCAACATGTGCGCACACAAGCACACACACACACACA
>LKMJ01002594.1_pt1 | contig 16661 bp, 12 predicted proteins | sample 643391 | NCBI WGS metagenome assembly LKMJ01 (sample SAMN04112250, study PRJNA286221) | soda lake metagenome | biome: soda lake; feature: Kulunda Steppe; material: water; isolation source: sample PL-Br10 brine of Picturesque Lake | place: Russia: Kulunda steppe | collected 2010-07
CAGCACACTTCTGCAGGTTATGTACACCAAGTCTTTCGATCTCTGATCAGGCAATTCGGGGCTCCGTGTCAACGGAGCCCCTTCAACCCAGCCCAAACTCCGGCCCAAACCGATCCCCCATCGCCTCCACCGCATGCATCAGCGCATCCACAATGGGTGGTTCAGAGGCGGCATGACCGGCATCCCGGATGATCGCCAGATCCGAATCCGGCCAGGCTTCATGTAGCGTCAGCGCATTCTCCACCGGACAGACCATGTCATAGCGACCGTGGACAATAGTGCCAGGAATGCCACGCAGTGCATCCGCATCCTCGAGAATCTGTCCCGGCTCCAGAAAGCCCTGATTGAGAAAGTAATGGCACTCGATCCGTGCCAGCGAAATGGCCATGTGGGGGTGACCGAATTTCTCGACGACAGCGGGGCTGGGATGCAGCGTTGCGCAGCGTCCCTCCCAGATGGCCCAGGCCTTGGCGGCCTGAATGCGCTCAAGCTCGTTATCGCTGGTCAGGCGCCGGTGGTAGGCGCGAATCAGATCATCACGCTCAGCTTCGGGAATCAGCGCCACCAGATCCTCCCAGTAGTCCGGAAAGACGCGACTGGCGCCATCCTGAATGAACCACTGGATATCCCGGGGACGACAGAGGAATATGCCACGAAGCACCATCCCCAGAACCCGCTCCGGAAACCGCTGCGCATAGACCAGACTCAGGGTCGAGCCCCAGCTGCCACCAAAAAGCAGCCAGCGCTCGATGCCCAGAAAGCAGCGCAGCTGCTCCATATCCCGAACGAGATGAGCGGTGGTATTGGCATCCAGTGATGCCAGGGGGGTGGAGCGGCCGCTGCCTCGCTGATCATAGAGGATGATGCGAAAGCGCTCCGCATCAAAAAACCGCCGCGCCACCCCGTCGCTGCCGGCACCGGGGCCGCCATGGACAACAAGCACCGGAATACCCTCAGGGTTGCCGGACTCCTCCACGTAAAGACTGTGCCCGTCCCCCACATCCAGTCGATGGGTGGCATAGGGCTCAATTTCGGGGTAAAGGGTCCACATCATCAAGGCACCGGCCGGGAGGTTTTACCCAGTCTAGAAGGTGGCCGGCTTTCAGGCCAGCACCTTCGCACTCTCAGCCGATGAAGCGGGGAGGATCAGCCTTTCTTGCTGGCCCGCTTGCGCGCCACTTCCGTGAGGTGCTTCTTGCGCAGGCGCAGGCTCTCTGGGGTGACCTCCACCAGCTCATCGTCGTCGATGAACTCAAGGGCGGACTCCAGGGTGTGCTGGACCGGCGGCGTGAGCACCAGGTTCTCATCAGTGCCGGCCGCGCGCACGTTGGTCAGCTGCTTGCCCTTGGTCGGGTTCACCGTCAGGTCGTTATCGCGGTTATGGATGCCAATGATCTGGCCTTCGTAGACTTCCGCACCCGGCTCGATCATCAGCCGACCACGCTCCTGCAGCGTGAACAGCGAATAGCCCAGCACCTTGCCCTTGACCATGGAAATGAGCACGCCATTGTGGCGGTTACCGATGATGCCGCCCTTGACCGGACCCCAGTGATCAAAGACGTGGGTCAGAATGCCGGAGCCGGAGGTCAGCGTCAGGAACTGGGAGCGGAAACCGATCAGCCCGCGGGCGGGCATGATGAAATCCATGCGCACCCGGCCACGGCCATCAGGCACCATGTTCTCCATTTCCGCCCGGCGGTTGCCCATCTCTTCCATGACAGAGCCCTGGTGCTGCTCTTCGATGTCAATCACTACGGATTCGTAGGGCTCCTGCAGTTCGCCATCCTTTTCGCGCTGCACCACTTCGGGGCGGGAAACGCCAAGCTCAAACCCTTCCCGGCGCATGTTCTCAATCAGTACGGACAGATGCAGCTCGCCCCGGCCAGAGACAATGAACTTCTCGGCCGCATCGCCCTGCTCCACGCGCAGTGCCACGTTGTGCAGCAGCTCTTTGTCCAGCCGCTCCTTGATCTGGCGACTGGTGATGTACTTGCCTTCCTTGCCCGCAAACGGCGAATCATTGACCTGGAAGGTCATGCTGACCGTGGGCTCATCCACTGTCAGCGCCGGCATCGCCTCAGGTGCTTCCCGGGCACAGATGGTGTCGGAGATGTGCAGGTCGGTGATGCCGGAGATACAGACAATGTCACCGGCCGAGGCCTCATCCACATTGGTTCGCTCAAGCCCCAGGAAACCTTTCACTTCCAGCAGCTTACCGTTGCGCTGCCCGCCTTCACGGTCGACGATGGTGACCTGCTGACCGGGTTTCATCACGCCACGCTTGATCCGGCCCACACCGAGCACGCCCACATAGGGGTCGTAGTCCAGCGATGACACCTGCATCTGCAGCGGCCCATCCCGGTCCACCGTCGGCGCCGGCGCGTTCTCGACGATGACGTCAAAAATGGGTGTCATGTCGTCAGACAGAGAGTCGGCATCCAGACCTGCAATGCCGTTGATAGCCGAGGCGTAGACTATGGGGAAGTCCAACTGGTCATCACTGGCACCGAGCGAGTCAAAAAGCTCAAACACCTCATTGATCACCCAGTCCGGTCGCGCACCTTCCCGATCCACCTTGTTCACAACCACAATCGGGTTGAGCCCGGCGTTGAACGCCTTCTGGGTCACGAAACGCGTCTGGGGCATGGGGCCGTCAACCGCGTCGACCAGCAGCAGAACGGAATCCACCATGGACAGGACCCGCTCCACTTCACCACCAAAGTCGGCGTGTCCGGGTGTATCCACAATGTTGATGCGGTAGTCCTGCCAGTTGATGGCGGTGTTCTTGGACAGGATGGTGATGCCGCGCTCCTTCTCCTGATCATCCGAGTCCATGATACGCTCGGTCCCGGACGCTTTACGATCCAGAGTGCCTGACTGGGCAAGGAGTTTGTCGACCAGTGTCGTCTTGCCGTGGTCAACGTGGGCGATGATAGCGATGTTGCGGAGCTTGTCGATCACAAAGGAGCCTCTGAGATTACTGAAAAAATGTCGCGGCCGAGAGCGTTGAAACGCCCTGGGTGATCCGAAGGACGCGGCATTGTACAGGAATAAACCGTTCAGAGCCATTAATAGCCTCTTTGCTGCTGCGTGCCCTATAAGGGGTCGTCACAGGCACCAAATGGCACCATAATGGATCACAGCAACACTTGTTTGCCCAGTTTTGGTGCACCGCTATTGAGCATTTTTTGGTCAGCTTGAACCAAATCACTGACAAACCGGCACCTTATCGGTGCATCAAAAGTTGGCAAAGGCTTTGCTTAATCCCTGCCAGGCACATTCAAACGCCTTGCAGGCGGGCCCAGGCAGGCCCTGCTTTCAATACGTCACAACGATGGAGTTCCAACCATGTCCAAGACGATGAATCTGATTAAAGAACATGATGTGAAGTGGGTCGATATGCGATTCACTGACAGCCGCGGCAAGGAAATGCACGTGACCCTTCCGGCCAAGGAAGTGGACGAGGACTTCTTCACTGACGGCAAGATGTTCGACGGCTCCTCCATCAACGGCTGGAAAGGCATCAACGAATCCGACATGATTCTGATGCCCGACGACGAGACCGCTCTGCTGGACCCGTTCGCCGAAGAGACCATGCTCAACATCACCTGCGACATTGTTGAGCCGGCCACCATGCAGGGCTACGAGCGGGATCCGCGCTCTGTGGCCCGCCGCGCGGAAGAGTTCATGAAGTCCGCGGGCATTGCTGACTCGGCGCTGTTCGGCCCGGAGCCGGAATTCTTTGTTTTCGACTCCGCGCGCTGGAAGGTGGACATGAACTCCGCCATGTATGAGATCCACTCCGAGGAAGGTGCCTGGGTTTCCGGAGAAGAGTTCGAGCGCAACAACATCGGTCACCGCCCGGGCGTTAAAGGCGGCTACTTCCCGGTTCCGCCGGTGGATTCGCTGCACGATGTGCGCGCCTCCATGTGTGCAGCCATGGAAGCCATGAATCTGGACGTTGAGGTCCATCACCACGAAGTGGGCACTGCGGGACAGTGTGAGATCGGCATTGGCCCGAACACTCTGGTGCGCAAGGCTGACGAAGTACAGGTACTGAAGTACTGCGTGCACAACGTGGCTCACGCCTACGGCAAGACCGCTACCTTCATGCCCAAGCCAGTGGTCGGTGACAACGGCTCCGGTATGCACGTTCACATGTCCCTGAACAAGGACGGCAAGAACCTGTTCTCAGGTGACAGCTACGCCGGCCTCAGTGAAATGGCCCTGTACTACATTGGCGGCATCATCAAGCACGCCAAGGCCATCAACGCCTTCACCAACGCCTCCACCAACTCTTACAAGCGTCTGGTCCCCGGCTTCGAAGCCCCGGTTATGCTGGCCTACTCTGCCCGCAACCGCTCCGCCTCCATCCGGATTCCTTACGTCAACAACCCGAAGGCACGCCGCATCGAGGTACGCTTCCCGGACGCCTCGGCCAACCCCTACCTGGCATTCTCTGCGCTGGTAATGGCCGGCCTGGACGGCATCCAGAACAAGATCCACCCTGGCGATGCCATGGACAAGGACCTGTACGATCTGCCCAAGGAAGAAGCCCTGGAGATCCCGACCGTTGCCGAGACCTTCCAGGAAGCACTGGACGCTCTGGAAGCGGATCACGAGTTCCTGACCCGCGGCGGTGTCTTCACCGAGGACATGATCGAAGGCTACCTGGAGCTCAAGCGCGAGGACGTGACCTATCTGAACATGACCACGCATCCGGTCGAGTTCGAGCTGTACTACTCCGTCTGATTCCAGGCGCATCAAAAGCCGGCCTTCGCGCCGGCACAGAGCCCGGACGGGGAAACCTGTCCGGGCTTTTTTATGCCCGGCCCGGGGCCTGAAGCTTGCATTGGCCGGCTCTCAACCCAATACTCTGATGGTGAAGCACTTGAAAAGGACAGGGGCATGACACCATTTCGCCATTTTCACTTTCCCTCTCGGATAGCCAGCCTGGCGCTGACGGCCTGCCTTGCCCTGCCCGTCTACGGAGAGTCGGTCTATCGCCATGTGGACGAAGATGGCAATGTGACTTTTTCCGATGAATCACAGGGAGAGCAGAGCGAATCCATACGCATCCGCTCCGGGGACTCTATTTCCCTGCCCAAACCTCAAAGCCCCAGCGAAGACGCCGACAACGCAGAAGAAGAGCAGGCTGAAGCAGGCTATGAGTCCCTGCAGATCACCAAGCCTGAACACGACACCGCCTTCCGTAACGCCACTGGTGACGTGGTCATCGAACTCAGTGCCGAACCCGCGCTCCAGGACGGCCATCAGTTTCAGCTGGAATTTGATGGCGAACGCAGGGAGACCAGCGACGAGCCCCGTTTCGAGCTGACCAATGTGGATCGCGGCACCCACGAGATTACTGTGCACATCCTCAATGCCGACGGCGACACCATTCACTCCTCTGACACCACACGCTTCACGCTCCACCGCCCCTCTCGTCTGCACAACTGATCCTACCGTGCACCCAATTGGTGCACTACACTGGTGCATAAGCACCAGCATCTGACAACAGCTCTGTTTTGTCGTCACGCTGATCCTGTGCCGCGATTATTGACAGTTACATACCATACTGTTTTATAGGTTTTTTATTGACCCTGCCTGATCACAGTCAAAGCAAGATCAGTGCTGCGCAGTTCTGGTTCATATTTTGCTTCAGCTGCCCAGAGGAGGGCTGTATGAACGAACCCATGCATCAACGCATTCTGGATAACCTGGCGACGGCAGTCATTGTCATGGAAGGCGACAAGCGCATCCTCTACGCCAATCCAGCAGCAGAGATGATGCTGGAGGCCAGTGGCCGGCGCATGGCTGGCCTGCCCATTACCGATATGTTCGTGGAACCGGATGCGGCCCTTCAGACGCTGACCGAGACCGCCGCGACCGGCCATGCATTTACCAAAAGGGAGGCGGAACTGCTGCTGCCTTCCGGATCACTGATCTGTGTGGACTACTCCATCTCGCCCTTTGCCGGCGAGGACAGTCGGCTGCTGATGGAAATCCAGCCCCGGGACCGGCTGCTTCGTATTACCCGCGAAGAGGAAATGCTGACCCAACAGGAGACGACCCGGACCCTGGTGCGCGGCATGGCCCACGAGATCAAGAACCCTCTGGGCGGCATCCGGGGCGCCGCCCAGTTGCTGGAGCGCGAGCTCAAGGATGAGGAACTCAAGGACTTCACCCACGTCATCATGCAGGAAGCCGACCGACTGCGCAGCCTGGTGGACCGTATGCTGGGTCCCAACAAGGCCATCCAGCTTTCCCGGACCAACATCCACGATGTGCTCGAGCACGTGCGCACCCTGCTTGAAGCGGAGGGTGGTGACCAGGTGAGCTTCCAGCGCGACTACGATCCCAGTCTTCCCGAGTTCCAGGGAGACCGGGAACAGCTCATCCAGGCCATCCTCAACGTCGCCCGCAATGCACTGCAGGTCCTCACACAGCATCCTCCAGTGAACGAGGAGCCGACCATCACCATCCGCACGCGGGCGCTGCGCCAGTTCACCATCGGCCATACCAGACATCGACTGGCCTGCCGGATCGAGGTCATCGACAACGGCCCCGGCATTCCCAAGGACCTTGTCCAAAACATCTTCTATCCGATGATCAGTGGCCGTGCCGATGGCACCGGCCTGGGGCTGGCCATCACCCAGAGCATCATTGGACAGCACGCCGGCCTGGTTGAATGCGAAAGCGAACCAGGCCGTACCCGATTCATCATCTTCCTACCGCTGGAGTCGTCAGAATGAGTGCATCCCCGACCGTCTGGATCATAGACGATGACCGCAGCATCCGCTGGGTCCTTGAGCGCGCCCTGAAACAGGCTGACATTCAGACCGAGAGTTTTGAAAGCGGCGACACCGTCATGGAGCGTCTCGGCAAGGGGGAGCCGGAGGCCATCATCAGTGACATCCGCATGCCCGGGATTGACGGCATCAGTCTGCTGCGGGAGGTGGCCCAGAAGCATCCACAGGTTCCGGTCATCATCATGACGGCACATTCGGACCTGGACAGCGCTGTGTCCTCTTACCAGACCGGGGCCTTTGAGTATCTGCCCAAGCCTTTTGACGTGGATGAGGCGTTGGAACTGGTCCAGAGGGCGATCGATTTCAACAGGGAACAACGTTCCAGCGCTCGCGCCAGCAATGGGGAAAAAAAGGGTGAGGATGCGGAGATCATTGGTGAGGCGCCGGCCATGCAGGAGGTTTTCCGGGCCATCGGGCGCCTTTCCCATTCGAACATAACCGTACTGATCAACGGGGAAAGCGGCACCGGCAAAGAGCTGGTGGCGCGGGCACTGCACAACCACAGCCCCCGGGCGGACGGGCCCTTTGTGGCATTGAACATGGCCGCCATTCCCAAGGACCTGATTGAGTCGGAGCTCTTCGGTCATGAAAAAGGCGCCTTCACCGGCGCGGCTGCCGGAAGACAGGGCCGGTTCGAGCAGTCCCACGGTGGCACCCTTTTCCTGGATGAGATCGGCGACATGCCGGCTGACACCCAGACCCGGTTGCTGCGGGTTCTGGCCGATGGCGAATTCTACCGGGTCGGCGGGACCACCCCGCTTCGTGTGGATGTGCGCATCATTGCCGCCACCCACCAGAATCTTGAGACACGGGTTCAGGAAGGCTCTTTCCGGGAAGACCTGTTCCACCGCCTCAACGTCATCCGCATCCATCTGCCCACCCTGAGTGAGCGCCGCGAAGACATCCCGCTACTGATGCACCACTTCCTCAAATCCGCCGCACGGGAGCTCTCAGTAGACCCCAAGGTGCTGCGCCCGGAAACCGAGGAATACCTGAGCACCCTGCCCTGGCCGGGCAACGTCCGCCAGCTTGAGAACATCTGCCGCTGGCTGACCGTGATGGCCTCAGGCCGCGAAATTCACGTCAACGACCTGCCCCGGGAACTGACCGAGCAGGAAGAGCAGAGCAGCACCGGCCAGAGCTGGCAGGAAAACCTGCGTGAGTGGGCCGACAAGGCCCTGAAACAGGGCAAGGACCACATCCTGGACACAGCCGTGCCCGAATTCGAGCGCATCATGATCGAGGTCGCCCTCAAGCACACCGGCGGCCGCCGCCGCGACGCCGCCGCCCTGCTCGGCTGGGGGCGCAACACCCTGACGCGCAAGATCAAGGAGCTGGGGATGGATGCGGGGGAAAGTGAAGATTGAGGAGCACACTGTAGGAGCGCGTCTCGCGCGCGATCATTCAAGCCGCAGGGACAGAAAATCCCCTGAAACTTGAAACCTGCAGCCTGCTCTCGCTAACGCACCTCCCGCCAATGGATGATGCGGTCATGGCCGCGGTAGACTCCGAAGGTCGCTGTGGCGGTCGGATTCTGGAGCTCACCATCACCGTCAAAGTCGTCCTGCAGCCAGATCGGGACTGAGAATTCCAGATCGACCTGACCCGTGTTACCTTCACCAGGCGCCGTCAGCTCCAGCTCAGAGCCTTCCATGGGCTCACCGGCTACCAGCGTGTCCTCAACTGGAACCACTGAGGTTGATCCCCCGCTCAGGCGCTCCTCAATAATCGTCACGTCATCTTCGGTATTGTACTCCCAGCACTCGTCACCACCTTCATCGACATTGAGGCGGAAACGCCCCCCTTCCCAGTACTCTGCCCGCATTGGCACGATCAGATCGAGCGTTTCAGGACCAAAGGCGTTGTCGAGGCGAAGGCGGCCGTAGAAGAGATCAAATCCGGCCTCCGGCGAAAAGGTGTCAGGCAAATCCGGAGCCTGAACCTCATCCTCGTCCTCAACTGAACTGGTTTCAAAATCAAGATCCGGCACAAACGGATCAATACGCGACTCAACGGTTTTGTCATAGACTACCGTGTCTTCCGTGTCATAGCGGAATACCATGACGCCGTCCTCGGCATCGGTGAGCATCAGCTCATTCTGATCACTGGTTACCGGGTACAGCTCACCCTCAAGGTTTTCTTCCGTCGAATCGGCAGTGGGGGCGGCTCGGTCGATGTCATCGGCTGAGAGACGCCTGAAATCGCCCTGTGTATAGTTATTCGTTACGACTCCGGCTGCATTAAGTGCCGTCACCTGCATTTCCGGGCGAATGGCCCACTCCAGATCCTGGCCACTGTACGCAAACTCTCGCCCTTCTTCGCCGCAGAACGACTCAATTGCCCCACTGTCAATGACGTCGACATCGAAACGATCCGGAATGAAACGCCCCACATCATCAACGCTCTCACCAATCACATTGTCCGTGCCGAGATAGGCACCGCTGGCGAGCTGCGGCGTCAGAGCGATAATCCCAACCTCAGGCCAGGAGAAATCTCCGCAGGCCTGCCCATCCTCCACGTCAACATCTTCGCAACTCTCGCCGAACGCACTGAAGTCCCCCGAAAATGAGGGATTGTTTCCGCCATCAGGAGCGACAAGCGTGTGCTCAAGCTCCACAGCTTCCGGATCATCCTCGCGACCGAAATTAGGCGTAAGATCCCCATCCGCATTGCGGGCATTCACTGCGATGCTGAAGGTCTCTCCCGCCACAGTGAACACGGGCCCATCCGCGTCATTCGCACCATCCAGATCGGCGATATCGAGGTCAAAAGTGTCGGGTCGCGTAATGAGCTGCGCCCCTCCCTCCATAACCAGATCCTGCTCGAGCTCGTCCTGCCCCTCGAACAGCAGGTCGAGGCGCACATCACCAACATCACTGTAGACAAGGCTGATCGGGGCAACTCCGTCTGCATCAAAGTCGAGGTCGACTGACTGTGCTTCCTCTTCGTTGACCGGAATCGCTTCCCCTTCCACCTCAATGGACCTGTTGCCGCTATCCGGATTGTTGTACAGCGAGCTGAACTCAACCGTCTTGGTTTCGTTCTCGAATCCCGGTGTGCATTGCAGGGTTTCATCATCTGTACGCACCGCCTCCACACTCGTGGACTGCACCTCCGCCGCGACATGATCCTCGACGTCGATCAGGAATCCCGAATCTGCCCAGGACATGACGCAGGTCTCGTCACTGCCAACAAAGCAGCGAGTGGGGTTTTCAGCTGCGGGGTTGACCGCCTCGGCATCGAGCGTGACATCGTCTGGGCTTGGCACCTGTAACTCAACGGTTGCGGTTTCCTGCTCGGGTATGGTGATCGAATCGTCCGACCAGTTCCCGGCAGGCGACGTCAGATCCACCTCTACAAGGTCATCAACCAGTGCCGAGCACTCGGCATTGGCACAGGCGCGCAGCTCGATTTCCTGGGGCGAGCAAGTGACACCGTTGCCCGGATGATCCATGCGAATGTGGTCCACTGGCGTGACGCCACATGGCCGAGTGGTGTTCCTGATGGCGTTGATCTGGTCCGTACTCAGCCCCTCTGTGTAAATGCGAACTTCGTCCATGAATCCATTAAAGTGACGGCCGTTCATCTGTAGATTCTCGCCGATGCCGACATTGGATCCTGAAGCATCCGAGATGGGTCCGGGTGCGGTTTCCGTGGCAACCAGCTGCCCGTCCACATAGAGTTGAACCGTATTGCCATCGTAGGTGCCTGCCAGGTGATACCACCGGTCTTCGTCCAGAGTAATGTCCGCCGAATTCGCAACATTATGGACACCGTCATGAATGGTGAAGGTTGGGATGTTCCCATTTTCCAACTGCAGGTTGTATGAAGCATCTGACTTCTGCACCAGCGCGATCCAGTCGTTACCCGTCTGGTCAGCCTGCTGGTTGACCCAGGCAGTCACCGTCACCTCGTCATTGGCGCTCGCCTCAAGACTCTCGTCATGGGGCACTTCGATGTAGTCATTGGCACCATCGAACACCCCGTAGCGGCAGGTTCCGGGATCACCCTCAATCGCCGGATCATCGAAAGCCGTATTCGGTTCACCGACCGTAGAGCCGTCATTGCCAAATTCCGAGCTGTCCCGTGGTGGCTCATCGTTCCAGTCGAGCTCTTCCATGCGCAAATCCAGTACCGGATCTGGCAGGGTTCGCGGGTAGCGTACGACGACGATGCCGGAACCGCCTTCCGCTCCGGCCACGGAGTTGTTGCCACCGCCACCGCCGCCACCGGTAGCTGGGAAGCCGGGTACTGACAGCAGATCGGTTCGGCCACCACGACCGCCACCGCCCAGCCCCCCGGCCCCCGGATCTCCCGCCTCATTATCCCCAAAGTCGGCAGCACCACCGCCGCCACCTCCGGCATATAGAACGCTCGCCCCAACGGTGCTGAAAGCCAGACCGTCACCGCCAAATCCGCCATCTTCACCCGGCTCGCCATCAAGATCTTCGCCGGGATCACCAGCGCCACCGCCACCCGTTGCAGCTCGATCCACACCGGGGTCGCGCCCCGTGTCGATATGGACACCGCCGCGGTGGCCGAAGCCCTCGGAATCCGAATCAGGCTGCAATGCGTCACTGCCTGGCTCACCGCGCGAACCGCCGCCAGAGCCTCCGTCACCGCCCGATTCATTATCACCGGAACCGCCACCACCGCCGATGGCGGTCAGATCAGCAAACACCGAATCGCCACCCTCTTCACCGCTTGAGGGGCTGCCCGGATTATCACCCGGCAGACCGCCCGCACCGACTGTCAGATTGACTGCGCCATCGACCTCATAGGCATCGCGCTGCACCACACCACCCGCACCGCCACCACCACCCCCAGCGGATGAGAAGTGCAGGGGTGCGCCACCGCCGCCGCCACCGGCAACAACCAGGACTTCGACTTCTCCGATATTCGCTGGCGGTACAAACTGGGCATCCTCCGTCGAGCAGAACACATGGACCACATCACCATCGGCGGTGTAGATCGAATCGCCACCCGTACCGGCGTCGGCGGGCTCATCATCCTCCGGAAAAGCCTGAAAGCCGACGCCTTCCTGGTCAGCCTCGCCTACGCTGACCTCCCGCTCCTGCGGACAGAAAATCAGGTCATCATCGTCAGGAGTGAGCGTCACTGACGAATCGGGATCGACAAAAACGCTGTAACCGCCGGTCGTATCCGTCACCACATCATCCTGGCCGGTTACCCCGATGTTGATCCCTTCACGCCCTGCTCCAAGCTGTTCCACCCGACCGCGGATCCGTACCAGATCATCATCGAAGACCGTAAAAGGCTCGCTCTCCTCAGGCAAAGCGTCATCCGCCGTTGCCTCGAGGGTGTAGTCTTCGGCAGGCTCGTCGAGGGAGAGATCGTCAAACGTAGCAAGACCCTCCTCAGCGTTTTGGGAAACAGATCCAGACAGCGTTGCCTCACCACCACTTGGATCACTGGCAATGGCGAGCGTAATGTCGTCGGTCGCTCCATCAATTCGATTGCCATCAGTGTCGACGACTTCAACCGTGACGGGCGGATCAATTTCCTCGCCCTCCCTGGTGTCACTCGGCTGCTGAACAAATCGTAGAGAAGGATCCGGCTCTTCATAGGTGATTCGAACCAACCCACCGGCACCAGCGCCACCCGAACGCGGATCGTCGCCTATTTGCCCACCTCCGGGTGCGTTATGTCCACCTCCGCCACCTCCGCCAGGTTCGTTAGCAGCATCACCATCGGAGTCGTTACCACCCAGCCCACCAGCACCACCGCCTATATCAAGCCCATCCGGCGCGTTGCCGCCATCACCCCCGCTACCACCCGCACCGGTTGAACCTGTCCCACCGTCGGCTCCGTCCTCTGCTACACCCCCATCGACCGCACCCGCAGAAAATTCTCCTGAACCGCCCCCACCACCAGCGGCTGTGTTGAGCCCTACACCCGCGCCGCCGCCTGCGGCAAGGCGATCATTGTCGAAGGAGGATTCGCCTCCATCGACGACAATATCGTCACCCCCCTCACCAGCCTGCAGGTCAAATTCTTCTCCGGATGCCACGCTGATAGTGCCTCTTGCATAACCACCCGCGCCGCCACCGCCGGCCGTTTCGTTGTTCCCGGCTGTATCACCGCCTTTGCCACCACCACCCCAGACTTCAACGGTGATCTCGCTGACCCCGTCAGGCACCTCAAAACTGGTCTCACCATCCTCTGGCGTGAACTCCACAACCTCCTCCGCCAGGGAACGATCGCTCCAGGCAACGAGCAGACACCCGAAAACCACCACAACAAGTGCATCAGCTAAACCACGGGCATAACGGCGCCGCCCTTTAACTGCGAAACCGCACATCGTCATCTGCGTTTTAGAACTCAAAGATGTGGGTCGATGTAGCTGCATGGTATCCAATCCCGAAAAACCACCGATTTCGATGGGTAATCACCATCGTCTTTTATGACGTCGGAAGACCCCACTCCATGACTTCTGAGAGCTTCTGAGAGGTACGATTTCATTGCGCCCGCACCTCAACGGTTCGTACAGCCCGGTCAGGTCCTGAACCACACTCACCCCGGCTCTCAAAGACTCTTGCCGGAGGCTCGTTTCCTTCGTTTCCCTCGTCTTCCTGAACGCAACTTACTTCAGCCGAACAACCGGACAACCCGGACGTCTCAAACTCGAAACTGTTTACTTCACAGGGGACGGTCTCACCGTCTTCATCAGGAAAAATATCCGCAAAATGAGCCTGTAGTGCCGACTCTGCTGCGTTGAGAGCCCGCGCTGACTGGATGTCCAGTGCCTCAGCCTCTGCGGCGCTTTGCTGCAGTCGGGCTATTGTTGCGACAATCAGGACCATGACGGTGATCAGAAAGATGGCCAGAGGAAGACCGGCGCCATTCTGACCGCGCAGTGAGCAGCCCTGGTGGTGAAAGAGAGAGGACTTAAGGCACATTGCGGATTTGCACCTCTCGAGCCAGTGTGTGGGCTTCCCCGCTTGCACTCTCTCTTAACGGTTCCAGCTCAATCTCCAGCGTTACCAACGCATTACGGGTCAGACTCGGGCCTTCGATACCCGTAACGAAGGCGGTCACTCCAGCTCCAATGACCCCTGAATCGTCCGAAGACGGCGTATTGTTGAACCCGTAATCGGTATGACGTCGGATGACACCACCATTTGAGCCATAGCAGTAGGCCACCGGATCTGAGACAAGGAAGAAGCGCCGCGCGGGCGATCCGTCATTGAAAGGCGCATCATCACTGAACTGGATCGACTCACCGGACCAGGTAACCTCTTCAGACGAACGGACTGTCCCACCCTCATGTGGATCACCCGCATGAGGGTAGATGACCACGTACCCGGACGGATTGTCTTCCCTCGCCTCGCCAACGGTTCTCAGTACATCCGGTTCATCCGTATCTCTGGGCAATGACTCATAGCGCCCGGCATCGACAATCGGCAGAAATTCGACGCAATTATCATTATCAGGAGAGATGCGGATGCTCTCAGGGAGTGCCCCACGAAGATCCCGGCTTATCGGCTCAAGGATGTTCATTCCGGCTATCGCTACTTGCTGACGGGAGCTGGTGTCGATGGCGCTCTGGGTAGCAAATCGAATGAACTGCACCGAAATGGTAGAAACGATGCCAAGAATGACAATCACCATGATCAGTTCGGTGAGGGTGAAGCCCTTTTGGCGATCCATCAGAAATTCCCCCGGTAGACGCTCAGCGTGGTTTCACGGCCCCGGGGGTCCTGCACTGTTACATCGATTCTTTTTGCCTCCGAGTCACCCAGATCGCTGAACTCTCCACCCGCGCAACTGACAAGGATCTGAATCTCATAGCCGGAGTACAGCTCATCCGACTGCTCAGCCAGACTTGGCGCCTGAAAGTTACCCTCTCCAGTGTGGAAATCATTGACGGCCTGAAAGTCATCCCGGTCTTCAATGTTGCTGTCATTTGGTGAGCACTCAACCTCGCCCTCGGCACGACCGCCCCCCAAAGGAGTGGACTCTTCATATTGGCGAGCCATGATTTCATCGAGATAGAGCTGGGCGAGCGCCGTAGCACGGGACTGCACCAAGGGGTCTGCACTACGCTCGGAGATAGTGGCGAAGGCTCCCAGAACACCAGCAATGGCCACGCTGATGATGACAATGGTTATGACCAGTTCGATCAAGGTGACGCCTGCCTGGGAGTGGCTACGGCGAATCGTGCGATATTTCAGTTCATGCTCACGCAAAGAATGCACTGCAGGAGCGCGTCTTGCGCGCGATTGACCTGACTGCGACAGCCAACTCCCATCGCGCACGAGGTGCGCTCCTACAGATGGATTGGTGCGACAGGAGTTCATCGACAGCCTCCTGGATAAGCAAACCCAAGCGCAGAAATACAGGCCTGGTGATCACTTTCACCGGAGAATGTCAGCTCCAGATCCGCGTCCGAGGAAAGGCGTCCGTTGTTGTCGTAGCTTATGGTTTGAGTGTCGGGCTCAAGGGAAGCGTTTTCACGCTCAGCTTCTTTGGGGCCGAGTACAGGATTGTCATCGTCACCGGAGCGAAACACACTGAACTCCCACCGGTTATCAAACTCATCGATTCGGAGTTCAGCGGTTTCATCAACATCGCCCGTATTGGCAAGAGCCCATTGCTGAGCCAGTTGCGCGGTCGCAACAAACTGATCGCGGGCGGCGCCGGCTGAGTAGGTGCTGGGGGAGGCCAGAAGGCCTATCCCCAGTGCGCTGAGGATGCCAATAAGTACCAGCGTGATGACAAGCTCCACCAGGGTGAAGCCTGCAGTGAGGCCTCGGGGTGTTTTAACAGCTGTCATGCCTTCCACGCGGCAAGCCCACCAATAGTCGTGGTCAAATGAGCTGCAGGGGGTGCGATACACCATTTGCGTCAATCCAAGCACTCGCTTGGCACACGCAGGAAGCAGAGCATGACTTATCCAGCTTTATCGCCCATCACATAACCAGGGTTAGACTGAAAGCCCCTGCAGCCTCATTGGGTAATCAGTCGTCGTCACACGTTACCTGAGTAATTACTGGTGCCTCACCTTCCTCCGCTTCGGTGTATGTGAACTCACAACCTGCACTTCCATCTATAAGGCTGACGGTCAATTCATCATCAGTACCATCATCCAAGTCGAACTCTTCGTCCGACAACTGGGCAGCGCCTGCAATCCCATCATCACCGTGCGCAGCTGGGTAACCGTTTTCCAACTGGATGGGGTCACCGCCCTCAAGCTGAATCTCATCATCTTCACTTTGTGCCAGCGCCGCCGAACGGACAATAGATGCAGCTGAGGCAACAGACCCTCTCGCGCCTTCCACCGATGCCCGCTCGGCGTCAGCGCCAAGATCCGCAAACCGCGGCAACGCGAAGGCAGACAGGATGCCGAGGATGACGATGACAATTACCAGTTCGATGAGGGTGAAACCCTGTTGATTGCGTTGCATGGAATACTCCTGATTCATGTTCACTGCTTTTGTTAACTATGGCACATAGTATGGTAGATTTTCCGGGAATCCGCGAGTTCTAGTCGTTGCCTTCTACGAACACCTCCCCCTCTTCCGGGTCGTACAGAATCTGGGCGCCTCGATCGTCGAGTTCGTATTCGAAAACACACTCCGTGTCGGTATCGCCGCTGACGCTGTAATCAGTGCCATCACCGTCCGATGAAACCGTCGGCGCGTTGGATTGCAGCAATGACCGCCAGAGGTCGATGCAGTCACCATCTGTTCCGTCCGTCGTGGAGACTGGCCAGCCGTCTTCATTCACAGTGACGTCGCCTCGGCCAAACCCCTCTACCTCTCCGACACCAGAGGCGCCTTCTGCTTTCCATTGCGCTTTCACCAGCGCCACCGCAGAGGCCAGAGC
>LKMJ01002595.1_pt1 | contig 16661 bp, 25 predicted proteins | sample 643391 | NCBI WGS metagenome assembly LKMJ01 (sample SAMN04112250, study PRJNA286221) | soda lake metagenome | biome: soda lake; feature: Kulunda Steppe; material: water; isolation source: sample PL-Br10 brine of Picturesque Lake | place: Russia: Kulunda steppe | collected 2010-07
CCTCACCCCCTGCCACACCCGCCAGCTCAAGCCTGGACTTGCCCCCGCAGGCGGGCCTCCCCCTCCCCCACCTTGATTGCCGCCTCGTGCTGCAGCCTGGCCCGCTCCTTGGCCTTGGCCTCCGCCGCCGCCAGCGAGTCCAGGCTGTCCACCGCCTGCTGCGCCAGCTCCTGCTGCTGCTCACGCGAGATGCCGGGCTGCGACAGCTGTATGTTGAGCGCCTGCAGCTTGGTCAGGTCCAGCTTGGTGCACAGCAGCTCGACGTCGTCGTAGGAGAGCAGCCGCGGGGTGCCTGCGCGCCATGTGCGGCCATGCATGTGCGCATGCAGGCGTACGCGCATACAGGGTCCATGTGGCACGAGGATGCTACCCCAACCCCCCTCTGGAGCCCTCATCTGCGCGACTGTGTCGAGCAACTCAGGGTGGCGCTGCTGCTGGCAGATGCTCTGCAGCTGCCCACATGTGCGCATGCATGCCAAGCAATGCAGGGCGCTGCAGCTGCCGCTGGCAGATGATGAGCACAGAGGGGGTTGTGAGAGCCTCAGGGTGCTGCGGGGCGCCTGTGGGGGAGCTTATGTGTGGAGTGCAGATCAAGGCGCAGAAGGGGACTGATGAATGCCCAAGAGTGAGCAAGCAAGCTCGGAAGACGTAGAAGACTGAGGACCTCGGCCCTGCCCTCCCTAACTTCCCTGGACATCTCCTCATTTTATGATGTGGAGGATTCACAGCCTACCCTTTTTTTGTATACTCTTCCCCTGGACAAACTTCCCCTGCACAACACTCACATCCGTCTCTCCAGCCCCCCCCCCTTCCCTCATCCACTGCCCTCACCATGGCACTCGTATTCGTCCCTTCCCCCCTCAACCCCCCCCTTTCTCATCACCCCCTGCCCTCACCATTGCACTTGCATCTATCTTTCCCTTTCTCCCCCCTCCTTCCCCTCTCCTCATCCCCTGCCCTCACCATCGCACAGGGCACGCGTGCGCTGCCGTTCCTTCTTGAAGGCCTTCTTCTCAGCCTCCCGCACCACCTTGGCCTCTGCCGCCCTCTTCTTTTCCTCCTCCTCTGCAGCCTGCCGCGCTGCGTTCTCTGCAGCAACCTGCGCAAGCAGTGCAGCTTCGTGCATTGCTTGAAATGGGCGCCACGTTGGGGCACAGATGTTAATGGCTTGAGCAGCTCATTTGTTTAGACGTTAAGATTCAGCCTTTTGGCATGGAAGTTTGCTCGCTTTGCTCACCCAGGCTACAGCTTGCAACCTTCTCCTTGCTAGCCTCGCCCTGCTCACACCCCTTTCTTCATGGCATCTGCATGCTGTGCATTGTGCTGACCCACATAAGCTGTACCCTTCCAGCACTGACTCTGGGGAACCCAAATTCATGGCTCGTATAACAGCAGTCATCATAAGCATGCAAGATGATGACCTGATGATACAGGAACAGCACTTCAAGATTTTATGACTCCCCACATGCTCTTCCTCATGCTCGACATCAACAGAGTCGCATGACCATGCAGATGCAGCTCTCACCACTTCATTCCAACCCACCTTTGCCTCAGCCTCCTCAATGGCACGCCGCTTGGCATCCTCCTTCTCTTTCTTCTTGCGCTCCCTGCATCATACCAAACAGTTTAGTGTGTGCACATGTGTGTGTGTGTGTGCGCGTGCGCATGTGTGCGTCACTCTTGAATTCATGACCATGTTTTGTGTGCAGCCAAGAGCCAGGGTGGGGACGATCAGTGATGACACAAGGAGACAAAGGGCTTGAAACAAAAGCCGCACCTGATATGCACAGGTTCAATGTGTACATGTCTACTGAGCGCCATTGTAGACTCCCTTTACCTACAGAGCGCCCAAGAGCTGAGGCATCAAGCCTACCTTTCCAGCCGATCATTCTCCTTCTTGCGCAAAACTCTGGGATCCATGGCATACGCTGCATTGATGAACTCCTTCAAGCGCTTGGTCTCTTCCTTCTTGCCTGTATATACGGGGAGTGGCGGGCAGTGCAGCATGGACGATATGAGAGTGACATACTCTGCATTGACAAGCTATTGAGTTAAAGTGGATCGCAGCAAGTTGGGTAAGGCAGGCGCAATTCGCTCATGGCAGTGCACCATGGATGATGTTTGTTAGAGGTGGATTGCGGCAAGTTAGGTATGGCAAGCGCAATTTGCTTGTGGCAGTGCAAAGAGAGGTGACAGAGAGGTGAGGAGAGCCATCTGAGGTGGATAGGGCAGCAGAGCGACTTGGGGGCGGATGAGGAGATGGCCCTGCAGAAAGGAATGATATCCATGGTGTCTCAGTAGGTTCTCCATCTTGGCCTACATGCCTTTTTCTTTCTCTCTTTCAGTACTCAGCAAGGCTTTCCACCAACAACAGAGCAGTAGCCTTCGGGCACATGGCAGCACATCGGACTGACCACTTATCTGGGGGCTACTTGGACACCAAACGCGCACCCTTTTCACGGAGCTTAGCGTTCTGCCTCTCCAGCCAGCGCTTGTGCTCACGGGACTCGCAGCCCTCTGTATCCTCCTCCTCTGGGTGGGGGAACTCACGCCATGACCTGCCGCAGTGTGTGTGTGTGTTTTTGTGTATGTGTGTGCGCGCATGCACGTGCATGTGCGTGCGCACGTGCGTCTTCATGAGTGCACACACGCGTGTTTGTATGTGTGTACACACATGCTCCTCATGTGGGATGAAACAATTCTACCATTACTGCCTACAATGCGTAACCACCAGGGGACAAATAAGCCACCAGGGGCAGACCAGCCAGCCTACTACACCTTAACAACACCAGTTTGCAAAGTCTAGCAATGTACAATTGCTGGCGTACAAGCTTAGCAGCACACAATTCACACATACACGTTGCAATACGACCAGGCAAAATTGCACCTCAACTGCTCACGTGATGAAGCTCGCGGCGTCCAGACTTCAAGGACAGCAAGCGCAAGCGCACCTGAGGGACCACTATCGCACAACCTTCCAAAACTGATTCGAATGTCCGACACAGTTTTCCCCCCTGACCTGCTTCCTGCGCAACTTACTTGAAAGCAAACCAGAAGTTGTAGAAGCGGTCCACCTGCTCGTAGGGCGTGTTCTCGTCACCCACATCCGGTACCTTTGGATCCACACTCCACCGCGCGTTGCGGCGGAAGGCAGGGCCAAACACCTGCGCATGAGAGCCCGCCAAAGAGGCGTGATGATGAGTTGATGTTCATTGAGGCGTGATGATGGGTTTCGGTTGGTCATGATGGGCATTGCGCAAGCACACATGCCTACGCAATTGAGAACGCATGCAAGTGCGAGCCACACGCTGCTTGCATTTCACAGTTGTGCGAGGGTGCAAGTGTCTGTATGCATGCACCAAACAGAGGCAACAAGGGCGTGGAGATTGAAACACCCAGAGAACCAATGCGGCATGCGAGTGCGGGAGCAGGGAGGCTAGGTGGAGCCCTCATGAGACAAAGCAGGAGCACGGAGGGGTCCCAGGGGCGCAGCAGGGCTGTGGTGCAGAAGGGTCCAGGCTGGCAAAACCTGGAGCACGGCAGGGTGAGGCTGGGTAGGTGCAGGCCGCATCTGCTCTTCAAGCAGGGCGGATGGAGGCAGCTGCGCCTCTTTGCCACTTTCTGCCTGCCCTGGGTGCTCAGCTCTGGCAATGAGTGATCTTAGAGCTGCCAGGTGCTCAGCCATCCCCAGCAGGATAGCATGAGAAGCACTGGACTGTCTGGCCACAGGCGACACACTCCTCTCCCCTTATACAGAGTCCCCCATCCGCCATGGCAAGCTCCTTGAGGACTACGGCATGATGCATCCCGCGGCCTCCCAATCCTTTCCCCGCATTACTTTCCCCTCAGATGGGGGGCATTCCCACAGCATGTTCTCCTAACCGCCCTCGTGTCTGCTGCCTTATTTCTTGTAAATCCTCACGCTTCGCAGCAGCAGCACCTTAAAGAAGTCTGCAGGGTCGCACTCAAGGGGCAGGGAGTCGTCGAAGGTGTCGGTGGAATCGTACTCCCTGCGCTTGGCTGGGTCAGACAGGATGCCGTGGGCCTCTTGGATCTGCACAAGTGCAGCAAAATTGGGTGCAGCAGATCAGGAGCAGCACGGCAGGCGGAGAGGAATGTAATGAATGAGGAGGGGCACATGTGACCATGCTTGCCTCCTAGCTTGATACGCAATGCATGGGCTGATACTGCAGGGCATGCGCTGAGGAAGAGTAGTGCAGGGCAGAAGCTATAGTGTGTGTGTGTGTGTGTGTGTGTGTGTGTGTGTGTGTGTGTGTGTGTGTGCACGTGCGTGTGTATATATGTGTGCGTGTGTGAGCCAAGCACCATACAAAGCAACTTGCAAGCTGACCAAGACTGTCATCGGTATGTTGCAGGTAGCCTGCACCAGGTCTAGGCTACCGGCAAAGTCTTGAACAACTCAGCCCCATGCCACTGTGCTGCACATGGGCCATAGGCACTGTTGGATCCATGAGCAAGCTGCATGTGTACCACGTAGCAGAGACTGCATTGGAAGACGCTGCCAATCATAGGAGGAAGGAACTGCCAGTTGAAAGGAAGCATATGTGGGGATGGGGTGCTCACCCACCCCAGCACAATTCCTTGAGCATGTCTAGTGCACACACACACACGCTCTGTGTTTTCCAAATGCTTTACGTTCATAAGAACTCGCGCACGAGACTGAGGCAGGCCAGTGCAACACTGAGCGCGAGGCTTCAGGGCCGGGCAGCAGCGCAGCGCCACCCGGCTGCGTCATGTTGCCTTCCACCCCGCCGCTGCGTCATGTTGCCTTGCACCCTGCCGCTGCATCATGTTGCCTTCCACCCCCGCCGCTGCGTCTTGATTAGAGCATTGCCGCGATCGAGCCTGCTGTGCACTCCTCTCTCTCACCAGCTTGAAGTGGTCCTCCACGCGCTGCTTCTCCTCCGGGGACTCCTTCTGGGTCAGCTTCTTGTCGGGGTGGTGCTCCAGGCAAGCCCGGCGGTAGGCTGCAGGCCCATGCGGGCAAATGCACGGCAGGGCAGCCAGGCATGTGCGTGCGCGTGTGTATGTGTGCGTGTGTGAGCGTGCGTGCGTGCGTGCATGCATGTGTGTGCGTCATGACATTCTTTGTGCGTGGCCGTAATGTAAGCATGCCAGCCCTGAGGGATGCTGCAGGACCCTTTTCTGGTCTAAGGTTTAGGGTTGGGGTTCAAGTTTAGAGTCAAGGTTAGGCAAACAGACAATCAACTGGGCAAGGCTGCTTGTGGCCTCTGACCCTTGTGCCCCGAGCGGCACCAAGCTACAGGCAGTGCCCTGCACAACAGGCATCGGCCTCATGCGCGGACAGCATAACTACCAGCATGCAAAGGCAAAAAAATGCAGGGTCGGCAACCGAAGGCGATGCCAGCTCTTGTGTGGATGCTGACCGCTGACAAGCGCCCTTGGGTAGCTGCTGACCGCTGACAAGCGCCCTTCAACTTTCGTTACTGGAGGGAACACGTTTCCACCAGCACCATATTTTCCCCCTTTTGGAGGTACACGATTTAAAGGAGCTGAGCAGCGGTGTGAGTGTGAGCGCAATAAACATCCCAAGGTAGCCGCGGGGTAGTGTATTCAATCAACACTGTGCTGTATCAGTGACGCGCGTCACCCACCATTCTTGATTTGCTGCTCCGTAGCCATGAAGCGCTCATTCTGCAGTCCCAGAAGTAGGTACAAGTCCTGGCCCTCTTTCTTGCCTTTGTTCTTCTTCTTCTTGCTCCCCTTCCAGTTCACCCTGCATCAAGATGCATCCAGGTGCTGCCTTGAGCATCAATGGTGCAAACAACATGAATGGGACTGAATGGTGGTGATAGGCACGCAAATGAACCCAGGAACAAGCTGTACTGAAGACAATTCAAGAAATATTTCTCAAGCCTGGCATTGTAGCTTGTTCTCAAATTGATAGAAAACGTAATACTTCTTTCAGATTCATTAATTGCTATTCTGACTCCATTTACAGATGCATTGCATCAATTCTATTGTCTGTGTGCAAGCGTATGCCTTTGTGTGTGTGTGTGTGTGTGTGTGTGTGTGTGTGTGTGTGTGTGTGTGTGTGTGCGCGCGCGCGCGCGTGCGTGTACGTGTGTGTGTGTGCATGCCTCCCATGCCTGCGTGTGCATGCGTCTTTCCACTTATGCAGTAAGCCTGCACATGAATGTATGCAAACATATGAATGGATACCTAAGCGTGTTCGAGCAGGTCATTCACTGACTTTCAATGAATTCTGGACGTTTGCGACTTGTTGGTGGGGCAATTGTGTAAGAGCATTATAGCAAACCTCAATTATTAGGCTCTCATCAAAGTGTTTGTGAGAGCAAAGTATTCTCACCCAGGTGGTGGCTGGTCATCCAAGGTTGAGCTGGTGCTGCGCTCGAACTTGTCGCCTTCACTGCTGCTGCTGCCCTTGGCATCTTCGTCCTCCTCAGGAGGGTACTCTGTAAAAGCGAGAAAGCAGAAGCGTGGCTTGGGTTTCTTCACAGGAAGGCTCAGCAGACGTGCGGCACAGGTCATTGCAGCGTGGCGTTCCTATGCGCAATTCCTGCCTGTTCTCTCCCTCCTGCAAGCAGCCTCGTGAGGCACCCCCCCAAAAACAGCAGGATCAAGATACAGGAGCAGGGGGGGACGCTAAAGGAAGCTGAGCCCAAACAAGCACGCATAGCACAAGGAAAAAAGCCCGGCAGAGCCGCCAAGTGCGCGCTCCTCCACGCTGGCGGCGCAGCAGGCAACCACATCGCAGCCTAATTGCTCCTTGATAGCCCGTAGACTGACACATGAACTTGTGGACTAACAGAGTTGAACAGGGGAATGAGAAGTCCTTATGTCCTCTTCCCCCTTCCCAGCCCCCTCCCAACAAGGGAACTTTCAGCTTTGCCGGCCTCCTGGCCTTCAGCCTCCAGTAACAAGGCAGAATACTCACGAAATAAGCCTTGCTGCTTCAGAATGACGGCGTGGAAAATGTGTCCCGCCGGCTCCTTGTGCCCGATGGATACCGGACCGGCAGAAGAGCTCACAATGACGGAGCCTCCAGGAAGACGGTCACCATTCAGCCAACCCAGTAGTCTCAAACGTTGTCCTGCCTTCGCAGTTCCTCCACGCGAAGGGAGCGCTGTACACATGTTTGTTGGACTAGCCCCCCCGGCGGGATCCGGTGGAAAATAATATTTCCAAAAGAAAGTTAAATTGGTCCGAGCGCCTATAGCTCTGTATAACGACACATGATGAAAATTCTTTTAAAAATAAATTTTAATTTGAATAGATAGTGCATCGAACAAGAGGCAAGAGTGTGCACCTGCACACAAGTATGGAGCTATTCTGCGTGCTTTATAAGTAATAATAAGTATCACTTATATTGTAAGTGTTGCCAGTTAAATATATTTTTTCTTGTGTTTCATGCACGTGTGGGTCAGCCTCCTCATGCCTCTTCAGATCTTTCCTTGATACTTGCCAAGGATTTCTTCATAAGATTCCTTCTAGTATCCATCAAAATATTGATCTCATGGAATGATTGGGCCAGTAAATTGATTGCGCGCTTTGAGCGCCCAGAGCAGGCAGGGGTCTAAATGGCCAAGCAATTTTTCAGATCTTTGAATGGGGTAACTCCTTAAGCTCCATCTCATTGTCTTATTGTAATTGAACAGCCCCGCCTCGCGAGGCGAGGCATAAGCGAGGTCCCCAGTAACTGAACAGCTCCAAACCCCAGTCAAAAATAAAGCTTTCCAAAGCTCCTTAACCATGTCTGCAGCCCCTAAGGCCTTCACGGTCGGAGGTATAGGGGCACAGCCCACCTTGGATGATGTAGTGGCAGTGGCGGTGGGCGGGATCCCTGTAGCGCTGGACCCTGCGGGTGCGGAGCGAGTCAAGCGTTCCTCTCCCCCACCCAAAAGCTTCCAGGCAGAGCCAGATGATCTGGTTTCCAGTCTGCAGGGCAGTAGCGTGCAGCAGCAGCAGCAGCAGCAGGAGAAGCAGGCCACCCCTCTTGCCCCGATGCCCCATACCCACGTCCGCGCAGCACTGGTGACCAAGCTGCTACAGCTCATGAACGGACGCAGTGGCGTGCGTCTTCAGGTCGCCGAATACTTCGTCGCGCTTCTAAATACGGGCGTGCTGCCGCAGCTCTCATGGGCGGAGACGGACGGGCAGAAGGCGGGCAGCCCACTTGAGCAGCTCGGCCACGCCTGCTATGGCCTGCCAGAGCAGCAGCTGGGCCCCTCTTTGGCAGCAGCCAGCATTGCAACTCCCAAGCTGAGCAGCTTAGAGCGCCTGGTGCTGCAGGGCGGGGCTGCAGCCACCGCTGGGGTGGCCTGCCTGGTGGTGCAGGGAGGCAAGAAGCTCCTGGGCATGGCGCAGGCTGGTGCCGCTCTGTCCATTGAGGCAATTGGCATGCAGGTAGGCAGCTGCATGTAGACAATGCGCATCAGCTAAAAGCTCAGGTCTTATGCAAGCGCTCTGTCACTGACAGGCAGGCGAGCACACGTTGAGCATGGAGTACACACCTGCACCAGCGAACGAAACATGGGCCCTTCATCATCATCATCATCATCATCATCATCATCATCATCATCATCATCATCAACATCATCATCAGCAGCAGCAGCAGCAGCTGCAGCAGTAGCAGCACATGCACTCACCCCTTCAGCTGCAATGTCTGGTACATGAGTGCATTTTCTTCCCATCAGCATTTGCCAGTCTTGGTTCCTGGTGCACGTTAAAAGAGAGTGCGCGCAAGCGCATACACACTCGAAGAACGTATAAAAACATACGCACATGCACACAAGCAAACGCGCGCGCGCATGTGCGCACACGCTCACACACACATTCACGTACACACACACGCATATACCGACGCACCCACGCACCCACATGTGTGCCTAGGATGAGCTCATGTGTCAATGTTCGCGCCACATTGCTTTTACCTCTTATCCTGTGAAAAGTTGCCTTTGTGCCTGCACCCTCGGCCAGAATCAACCCCTTCTCCTTTCGCTTCCTGCTCGTTCCGATCTTCCTCCAGCTTGCATGTGCATGTGCATCCAGGTCAAGGTTCTAGATGCAGATGTGATGGAGGCCCAGGGTTATAAGGGCGCAGCTGCTGTGGCGGACGAGCTGCGCAGCCTGCTCGAGGGCAGCAAGCGCGTGGGAGTGATGAAGGCCGCAGAGAGTGAGGGACTTGGGGATGCCTTCAACGCCATGGCCCAGGTATGTGGCTGGCTTTGCACTATTGACTGCCGTGCAGCTCCGTCTCCTGCGATTGCGGTGACAGCTTTGATGGCCGTAGGGGTGGGGGCATGTGATTGCGGTAGAGGGGTGTAGTGGTGGTGGTGGTGGTGCTGCTGCTGCTGCTGGTGATGATGATTTTAATGATGATTCCATTGATGATATTGTGTCGGTGGTATTCGTGACAATTCTGGCACATGGTCCTGGTGTCACCTGCTACACCCTCTGAGACTTCCAGCTCTGCACTGCTTGGATACCTTTTGCTCTGCATGCCGCATGACGTATGGCGCTTGTGTGCAGAGGCCGCCTCTGTGCTCCCTCACATGCTCTTTGCATGCAGCAAACACGTGCACACACATGCACACACGTACGCGTACTGACGCATGCGCGCATGCGCGAACATACACACACACGCACACACACAAGCACGCACACATCCACACACACAAGCACGCACACATCCACACACACAAGCACACACATCCACACACCCTCATATCCACCCACACCCACAACCAACACCCACTCACCCACAAGCTCCACCCCCCCTCCTCGGACACACACACACACAACAACAACAATAACATACACAAAACACGCGCGCACACACAAAAAACACATGCGTGCACGCACAAAGCACACACTCACACGCGCACAGCACCTGCTACCACGATGCGTCTGAGGGCCGTGTGGGAACAGCACATTCGCAATCCTGGGTACTTTCCAACGTCGCATGGCTGCAGCGCTTGGGTGGCGTCGCAGATGCCCTGGCTACTGCGTACACGCTGATCAGGCCCGAGGTGCAGAGTGAGGCACTGCCGCCAAAGGTGCGTGCACTTAGCCCTGCACTGGCTTGCCGGTCTTTACTTGGCGGTGCGTTGGGCAAATGAAGAGAAGTGAGAGCAAATCGTGTGCATGTGTGTAGACGACATGCACACGTGTCGTGGACATGTCCACTACACACATGCGCGCACACATGCTTAAGTGTGTGTATGCTTGCTTTGGGTGATGGATATCCATTGCTAACTGTAGGGAGCTTGCAGGCTTGCAGAACCTGTTGGAGTAGTACAAGGACACCTTGGGCCACAAAGCCCTCTTAACGCGCACGTAGCCGGGCTCTGTTGCAGCTTGCCAAGCACAGTTTCCCAGGACAGCGCCGCCTGTGTGTAGACCCCACAGGGCTCCTCAGCGCCCCATAAGGCCTGGGCCCCCCCTCACTAGCCCCTGCTGCAGGCCTTGACAGCACTAAGCAGCGCCGCGTAATACAGCTTGAGGGGAGAGCACATGCCATGTGCATGTGTGCGTGTTTGTGTGTGCGAAAGCGTATGTCAAAATGCCCTAGCAGAGTCTCAGGGTCTGCGTCGCTCGCCTGCTCCAAGCATTGCTCGGGTGTGCAGCCCCGTCTGCAGGGCACGCATTGGGCCTTGCTCTCCCACTCCAGCGTGGCCTGCCCCCACCCCCTTGTTATCCCCACGTTATCTGAGCCACCAAAAGGTCGTCTGAAGGTCTAGGATAGTTCATACCTCACCACCTCTCCCCGCTCCTCAACCCCCCTCCCTTTTGCCGCACCCTTGCCCACTCGTCTCCCTTTTCACAGGGCACCCGCCCCGGCAACGTTGTCGCTCCCTCTTTGGCGCCTGCACTGCTGGAGCTGGGCCGCGCATTCGTGGGTCTGGCGGCGCGGGACGCGCTCACACGCGCGCGCAGGGTCCTGCAGGGCTCCACGGCAGCAGCGCAGATGGTGGGGTTGGGGTGGCACGTTGGGGTGATGGGAGCAGAGGTGTGATGATGGTTGGTGGGTCAGGTGGTGTGTGTGTGGGAGTGCAATGGGTGGGGAAGGATGAGCACGCGGAGAGATAAAGGCGCACCTGAAAGACATGCTTGTGGGCTGTTGATGGGGGGAAGGCGTCCGTTTCCACAACAAACACCCTCCTCCACCACCAGGAGAGGTGGTGAAGGCTGTAGTGGCATATGGGGGAAGCTGATGATGCGCTCGGGCAGCTAGCTTTTGGAGGCGGGCCATAATAGGGGGGGTGCGGGGAGTATGGGAGGAGCATGTGGGCAGAGCAGGTGTTTGGGCATACAGGTGTTGGGGGGAAAGGGTTGTGATGGGGAGTCCGAAGGAAGGGGGTTTGTGGCATGTGGAGAGTGTTTCTGGTGGAGGAGCAGTCCCAGAGGCTGAGTGGTGGCGCACTGCTGCGCGCGAAGTGTGGGCATGCAATGGTTTTGCCTGCCTTTGGCACGGTCGGATGGAGAGCCGCAGCCGCAGCGCCACAGCAGCTTGTGCAGGCTTGTACACAGTGCGTGGCGCCAAATTCAGCACATTACCCTGCTTGCCTTTTCCAGTCTGTGCCCACCATGTTACACGCCTGTGTGCTGTCCTGCCCACCATATCACACGCCTGTGTGCTGTCCTGCCCACCATGTCACACGCCTGTGTGCTGTCCTGCCCACCATGTCACACGCCTGTGCCCACCATGTCACACGCCTGTGTGCTGTCCTGTCCCCCTTTTGCAGGACGCGTCCTTCACGCAGGTGGAGGCGGGCCTGCAGGCCGCGCAGCAGCAGCTGCTGGCAGTCGGCTCACTGCTACTGCAGGACCCCTCCGCCTGCCCCTCCCTGGCGGCAGCGCGCGCCGCTGATGCAGCGCTGGCAGCCACTGTAGCCGCCGTGTCCTTGGAAGGCCTGGCAGCTGTGGCGATGTTGCGGTTGCTTGAGGTGGGTGGGTGCAGGAAAACAATGGGTGGGCGCTGGAGGCAGGCGGGTGACTGCAGGAGCTGTGGCGGATGAGTCGCTGCATTGTGACCACCAGTCGTGCTCTGTTGTTGTTTATTTTTCTGGCGGGGTAAGCTACTGGGGTGGTGGTGAAAAGGGCGGGGCGGTGGCAGGCTGTGGGGTGCGTGATGCCTGCATGCGCGTGCAGAGCGCCACGCCACATGCTCCTCCATCCCCTTTTTGTGCTGAAAGCCTGTATGCCAAGGGATGGCCCTCGCAGCTGCCCAACTCCTGTCTGAACATCGTGCGCTCAGCCCCGGCTGACGCCAAAGGTGCAGCTGGGCATCCCTGCGCTGCTGCTGCTGCTGATGCTGATGCTGATGCTGCTGCTGCTGCTGCTGCTGATGATGATGATGATGATGATGCTGATGATGATGCTGATGATGATGACGATGATCATGATGATCATGCTGCTGCTGATGATGATGGTGCTGCATGGCTGCGGCCCCGCAGGGCCCACCTGCGCCCGTGGCCGCGCCCGCACCCCCCGCTGAGGATGGCGCCAATGCAGGCTCCGACAAGAAGGGCGACAAGGAGGCCAAAAAGAAGGACAAGAAGGGCGGCGGGGGTGTTGTGCTGGGCAGGAGCACGGCCCTGGCCAGGGCGTTCGTGGAGGGCATGGCTGTGGGGGCCCCTGGGTGGGTTGTGTGGGGAGACCCTGGCACGTCGGGCGGTGGCGCATGCAAAGCGTTGCAGCGTGCTCGCGTGCTTTGGGCTGCGTGAGGGAGGAGGCGCTTGGCGCACAGGGCGTCTGGCGTAAGCGTGCGCTTGCGTGCACGTGCTTGCATGCCAGGAGCTGCGTGAGCGCCCCTGGCGCTTGAGACTCGTGCATTGTCTCTGTGCCCGCAAGTGTGCAGGAGATGCAGGGCCCGCATACGTGCGTGGATGGGCTGATTTGACGCTGTCCATGCGGAGGGCTTTTGGCGCAGGCGCTTGTGGCTATGTATGCGATTGTGCTCCTGCCACACATGCTGAGGGGCACGTGTGTGTCTGCCTCTATGTGCGCACTTGCATGGGCTGCCTGTGGATGCGCAGCATGCATGCCCGGCTGAAGTCCTGTCCTCCTTGCTGCGCAGCTGAGCTCCTCCTGCTGCTGCCGCCGCTGCTGCTGCTCCCGCTTCTTTTCCCATCCCCGCTCCAGCTCCTCTACTTCCGCTCTTGCGCCTGCGCTGCCCCAGCGATGCGGCCACTGTGCGCTGACCCCCTGCCTTTAGGCGTGCCGCTCCTTCATTCCACCCATGCTGAGCCTCTCCTCTCCTCCCTGACTGGCAGGCCGGCTCTGTGCTGGGCCCCACACCTGCGGGGCTTTCTTGTGGGCAGCACCAGTGTGCGCGTGCCCAAACTCAAGCACTTCTGTCCAGGCATGCCACCAGCCTCAACCACCCTCCTCTCTCTTGAGTCTGCTGTGCACCGCCCAGGCCCACAGACACGACACGGGTACCCTGATCTGCACACCCTGATTGGGTGGCGCACCCTGAGCTCCAAAAGGGATCTTAGTTTGAAAATCCTCTACAAGCTCTCAGGGCTGAGGGGGACTCCTTATCCCTCGCCCTCCCAGGGCTGCGCTGCCCCTGACCCCACAATATCTGCGCTGCCTCTGATGTTGATCTTGTAGGTCTGCGCTGCCCCTGGTGCCGGCAGAGCCGCCAGCGGCCGCCAGCCTGGTGGAGGGGTGCGCCGGCCCCCAGGCGCTGGCAGCTGTCACTGCCGCCTTGGACCCCCTGCACTCGGCGGCGCTGGACCAGATGCTCGTCGAGCTGCGCAGCTGCGTGGAGGCCAACCAGGTGGGTGTGGGTGGTGCCTCGCAAGGCATGCGCGGCTGTGTGCCCCGCCTGCACGCGCATGTGTGGGTGGTGCCTCGCGAGGCATGCGCGGCTGTGTGCCCCGCCTGCACGCGTATGTGTGGGTGCTCGTGCCGACCAGGTGGGGCCCTGCAAGGTGCGCGCGTGTGTGGAGGTGTGCTCGCCCATGAATGTGTGTGCGCCGCGGCTTGGGGGCGAGCTTGAGCTGCCAGGGCTTGAAGGCGGCATGCCGGCCAACCATGCTGGGCTCAGGGGCTATCTCTCCGAGGGCTCTGACTGCGTGCTTGAGAGGTTACAGAGCAGTATGCACATGATGGGTGACATGGTCCTGTGCCTCAGTCTGCCAAGTAGACTCACCAAGGCTGGGCGAGCCCCGGCGGCAGTTAGCCCCTGCGAGGTCACTATTAGACCTTTCTGCAGACTGTGCAACGCAGCCAGTAGTGGGAGGATGGCATCCCGCTAGGATGGAATGATCAGCTGTGCCAGCTTGATTGCCATAGCTCTGCCAGCTTGGCCACCTTGCTCGCCCTGTCTGCTTGCCCTGCTGGCTTGCCAGCTTTGCTAGCTGGCTGGCCTTGTTGGCTTGAACAGCTTTGCCAGCTTCCTTGACCTGTTTGTTTCTGCACAGCATTGCCAGTTTGCTTGCCCTCTTTGCTTGCAATAGCTCCCTAGCACTTTCAAGACAATTGCAAGAGAGCTGGCACACTCAAACAGGCGTCCTGCCAGCATTTGCTACCAAGGCGTTTGCACCTGCCGAGAGGGCACAAGCCCCAGGCTTCAAACCGACCCTGCGTACAACCTCCATTTCATCCCCGTCCGTGGAGAGCTCCTTCTATGCTGGCAGCCCTTGCAAGTCATACCTCATTTTGTGCCTCCGTTTTCGTACGTTTAATTGTGCTGCACCTTCCGTTATGTGTTGCAGGCACGGCGGAAGCCCAAAGTGGCCAAAGGTGCCCGGGACTTCATGCCTGACCAGATGGCCATCCGTGAGGTGCGCGCAGGCAAGCGCACTTCTTTGTGTGCATGGGCATCCTTGAAGTGCGCACATGCAAGCGTGCTTCTTGGTGTGCATGGCCATCCTTGAAGTGCGCGCAGGCAAGCATGCTTCTTGGTGTGCATGGGCGTCCTTGAGGTGCACAGGCAATCATGTAAAAGGTAGCATATGCAAGCATGCATGTTGGTGCGCCCTCGGCCATCGCGAGGTGGGTGCATGCATGCAAGCACGTGGGTGCACATGCAAGCATACTTATTGGTGTGCATGTTGTCGGCGAGGTGCGCACATGCAGAAGCACATCAAGGGTATCTTGCCACGCCTGGTGCAGTTGCAAGTAAATAGGAGAGCACACCTTAGCACCCCACGCGTGATCAGCAGGCAAAAAGGGTACCAAGAAGCACACCCTCCTCACAAAGCAGACACTCCTGACCCAGAATGCACGCCCTGTGCCTCTTGCACACCAGATGAATGCAAAGTTCACCAAGCACACTTGACACCAAGCGCCCCCAAACAAGGCGTGTGCAAGAGTCTCCACAAGGCAAAGGCCAAGGTGCAGCAAGTGCTGAGCGCACACTGCACACGAGCCCAGCTGCGGCTGCAGCAATGACAGCTTAGGCTGGCCGGTTGTGCCGTCCGCGGCTGCGACTGTGGCTGGAAGTGGGTTGTGAGCAAGACATGCTCCAGGCTATCAGATGCGCAGACTTTACCGGAACACCTCAGAAGGCTGTAAGCCTGGAGTGCAGCTGCAGAGGCCGATGCTCGTTGTGCAGCAAGCACGCGGAGCGTGCAAGCGCGCCAGAAGCTTGGGCGGCTCACCCTGGTCGACACACCCAATCGGCTTTTGCAAGTCTCGCTAGGACTCTGTGTGCGTGCATGGGTGCCGGCAACCCCGCCATGCAGAGTGCACGCAGGCTGCCTGTGCGCTGAGTGCGACTGAGAGGTGCTTGGCTCCCTGGGGCAATGCCTGCAGGCTGCGTTCAACATCATCACCGGCGTGTTCAAGCGCCACGGAGCAGTGTCCATTGACACGCCCGTGTTTGAGTTGAGGGAGACGCTGATGGGCAAATACGGCGAGGACTCTAAGCTCATCTACGACCTGGCTGACCAAGGTAGGGCCATATGCATCGATGGGCCATGCATCGATGGCTGACCAAGGTAAGGCCGTATGTATCGATGGCTGACCAAGGAAAGGCCATACGCATTGATGGCTGACCAAGGTAAGGCCATATGCATCGATGGCTGACCAAGGTAAGGCCATATGCATTGATGGCTGACCAAGGTAGGGCCATATGCATCGATGGCTGACCAAGGTAAGGCCATATGCATTGATGGCTGACCAAGGTAAGGCCATATGCATTGATGGCTGACCAAGGTAGGGCCATTTGCATCGATGGCTGACCAAGGTAAGGCCATATGCATCGATGGGCGACCAGGGGTCAAGGCTGTGTGCCCTGGGGCGGGTAAGATGCCAAGGGGCAGATTGAGGTGGTGAGGACCGCGTGCCGTCGGCAGATGTGCAGATGGCCAGCCCATGTAGGGCCATGTGCGGACAAGCACGTAGGTTGTACACGAGCTCCCGGTGGGCCTCCTCACGATCGTTGCTTATCATGACCAGGACTTGCAGTGGTTGCCAGGTGGTTGCAGTGGTTGCCAGGTGGTTGCAATGTGGTTGCCAGGTGGTTGCAGTGGTTGCCAGGTGGTTGCAGTGTGGTTGCCAGGTGGTTGCAATGTGGTTGCCAGGTGGTTGCAATGTGGTTGCCAGGTGGTTGCAGTGTGGTTGCCAGGTGATTGCAATGTGGTTGCCAGGTGGTTGCAATGTGGTTGCCAGGTGGTTGCAGTGGTTGCCAGGTGGTTGCA
>LKMJ01002596.1_pt1 | contig 16660 bp, 17 predicted proteins | sample 643391 | NCBI WGS metagenome assembly LKMJ01 (sample SAMN04112250, study PRJNA286221) | soda lake metagenome | biome: soda lake; feature: Kulunda Steppe; material: water; isolation source: sample PL-Br10 brine of Picturesque Lake | place: Russia: Kulunda steppe | collected 2010-07
CGAGGACGTCGTTGATCGCCGTGTACCCGCCGTAGGTATAAAAGGCGTAGATCAGCCCGAGCCCGACCAGATACAGCCCGGCGAGGACGTTCCAGCGTTCTCCGGCCGTCCGACGGAAGTCGATCGAATCACGGGACCGTTTCGCCGTGACGACGATCTTCGTGATGTACAGCGACGCGGCGTACAGCGTGACGAGCGGGACCGCCCACATGATCTGGGTAAACGGGTCCGGCGGCGAGAACAGCGCGCCGAAGGCGAAGATCCCGACGACGGCGTATTTCCATTTGTCGCGGAACGTCTCGTAGGCGACGATCTCGGTGTAGGCGAGCGTACTCATGAGCAGCGGCAACTGTGCCGCCAGCCCGAACGAAAGCGAGAGCAGGAAGATGAACTGCGCCCACATCGAGATCGAGTACGTGGGCTGAAAGCCCGCCCCGACCGCGTTCCCGGCCAGGAAGGCGAACATGATGGGGAAAAAGAGGTAGTAGGCGTAGGCGACGCCGCCGGCGAACAGCGCGGCGCTCGCGAGCGCGAAGGCGGCCCCCTTCCAGCGCGGCAGGTTCTCCGGCCAGCGGCCGCGGTTTTTCAGCGAATCGCGGCCGAAATACGCGAGCGCCGGTAGCATGATGATGACGCCGGAAACGAGCCCGATCTTCGCCTGCAGCAGGATGACTTCGAACGGCGTGATGGCGACGATGACGATGTCCGGGTGGGCGTTCAGATCCCGTTTGAGGATGTCCCATATGTAGAGTCTGAGGACGGTGAACGTCCCGAGAAAGCCGATAAGGAAGACGATGAAGACCTTCTGGAGATGCTTCTGGGCGGTTCGGAGCAACGTGCCGAGGTGGGCACGCCCCTCCGAGACCGTTTGCGCGACATCGTCGTCTACGGCGCTAGACACGAGGGAAGCTAATCCGTTCCCAGTTATCAACCTTTTCCGTTAGCTCCCCGTCCGGTCCGACGCTCCGGCGTTTTCGGTCTCGGGTCACGCTCCGGGAGTCGGTACGGTTTTGTCGACGCCCGAACCGGATCGAAACGATGGGACCACGCTATCGGGGATGGGGGGTCGTTTCGGGGTGTTTCCTCGGCGTCCTCGTCATGTTCGGGCTCTCGTACTCGTTCGGCGTCTTCCTCACGCCGATCCAGCGCGACCTCGGCCTCTCCCGGTCCGGCGTCTCGTTGATCTTCTCGCTGCAGACCGCCGTCGTCTATATCGCCGCCGCGGCGATCGGTATCGCGGCCGACCGCTACGGCGTCCGCCGACTGCTCGCGTTCGGTACGGTCGTCTTTTTCAGCGGCATCGTCCTGACCGTCACCGTCCGGTCCTTTTCGGCGCTGTTGGTCGCCTACGGCGTCGTGACTGCGATCGGGCTCAGCGCGGTGTACGTGGTCTCGTACGCCACCGTCCCCCGGTGGTTCGGCCGGCGTCGGGGGCTCGCGACGGGGATCGCGACCTCCGGGCTCGGTCTCGGGATGGTCACGCTCCCGCCGGCCGCCGACCGGCTGATCGTCCATCTGGGCTGGCGCGGCGCCCTTTTGAGTATCGGGGTCGGTGCGACGATCGCCCTCGTCGCCGCGATATTTTTGATCCGGGATCGCCCGGACGGCTCCGAACCCGGTCTCGAACGCGAGTTTCCGGCCGGGCTCCCCGAAAAGCGCTCCTTCGATCCCGCGAAATACCGGGCCGAACTGTGGGCCATCGCCGCCTCGAAACAGTTCGTGCTCGTCCTTTTCGGCTGGATCGCCGTCTTCGGGACGATCTACGTCGTCTTCGTCCATCTGGTCGCCCACGCCGACGAGATGGGGATCGGCGAGGGGGCGGGGGTGACGGCGCTGGCCGTCATCGGCGTGACGACGGGGGTTGCCCGGATCCTCGTCGGCGCCCTTTCGGATCGCGTCGGGCGACTCCGGACGTTCGTCGCCTGTTCGGTCCTCATTGCGCTTTCGACGATCGCCTTTGCGGTCGTCGAGTCCTGGCTCGGACTGATCGCCGTCGCCGTTGTCTTCGGGATCGCCTACGGCGGCAACGGTGCGCTCTTGTCACCGCTCACCACGGATCTCTTCGGCCGGGTGAACCCGAACGCGGTCTTCGGGCTCGTCTCGCTGTCGTTTGCGGTGTCGGGCGTCATCGCGCCGTGGGGCGCCGGCGTTCTCTACGACGTCAGGGGCGCGTACACGCTCGCCTTCTGGCTCGCCGGCGTCGCCGGACTGCTCGGCTCGGTGCTCGTCGCCCTCGCGGGCCGCCAGTCGGCGAACCGGTGACCCGACCGCCGGTTGGAGAGAAGAAGGCTTACAACCGCCGAGACCCCAGCGAGGACAATGGCAGAGACCGCCGATGGGGGATACGACGCCGACGAGGGACTCGTCGGTGACGGTCCCGAAGCCGACGAGGAGATGCCGCTGGCGGACCACATCGAGGAGATGGTCTACCGTCTCGGGATCGTCCTCGTCGTCATGGCGATCGTCTCCGGGATCTTCTTCCCCTTCGGTGATCGGATCATCAACTTCCTGTGGTACTCCGTGCTCCCGGGCGGCGATATCGCCCGCCCCCGGGTCTATCACCCCCTCGGACTCATTCTCTCGCGGCTGAAGGTCGCGACGCTCGGGGGCTTCGTCATCGGGCTTCCGGTCTTCGTCTATCAGACGTACCTATTCATGCGGCCGGGGCTGTACGCCAACGAACGGCGGTATTACCTCGCTTCGGTCCCGGCCAGTCTCGTCCTCGGCGTCTTCGGCGTCCTCTTCGCGTACTTTTTGATCCTGCCCGCGATCTTCACGTACTTTCTGACCTACTCACAGGACGCTGCCGTCATCGCCTTCGGGCTGACCGAGACGTTCGATCTCATCGTGTTGATGATGGGCCTTTTCGCCGCCGTCTTCCAGATCCCGCTTTTCGTCATGCTCGCGATCATGATGGGACTGACCACGCGCGCGTGGCTGGCCGCAAAGCGGCTGTACTTCTGGGGTGCGTTCCTCGGGATCGCCTTCCTCTTCAGCCCCGACCCGACCGGGATGGCGCCGATCATGGTCGCGGGGACGATGATCGGGCTCTTCGAGGCGACGCTGTTCGTCCTGAAGTGGGTGAAACGATAGCTCACCGTCCGCACGCTTTCGCGTAGCGGTCCTCAATCCGACCGATCTCAATCGACCCGTCCCAGTACGTCGAGCTGGTGGGTGAAATAGAGCAACTCGCCGCCCGTCAGCTGTTCCCTGCGCGTTTCGAGCCACCCCTCGAGCTCTCCGAAACCGTCGCCGGCGATTTCACCGACGGCTTCCTCGACGGTGTCGAGGATATGCCGCAGGAAGTACGCCTCCTCGCCCGGATACCCGCCGTCGCGCGGCCGGACGATCCAGTCCGACCCGGCTGCCCCCGACACCCCCACGCCGTCGAGGAGATGCAGTCGCTCCAGGACCGCTCCACCGGCCCGGCTGTTCCCGCCCGGTTTCGCGTCCATGTGGTCGTGGTAATACCCCTCGATGACCCGATCGGCCGAATGCGCGGGCCGAAACCGCGTCGCCCCGTCGAAGATGATCGGGAAGTAGTAGATCCCACCGGGAGCGAGCGCACCGAGGAGGGTTTCAAGCCCCGACAACTCGAGGACGTCGAGCAGCGCCGATCCGACGAGGACGTCCCACTCGCCGGCCGTCCGCTCGGCGTACTCGATCGCCTCGGCGGCGATCGGTTCGATCTCGACGGTCCGATCAGAACCTCTCAGCGTGATCGGATCCGAATCGGCGACTGTGACCTCCCGCTCCGCCGCCCACTCCCGGAGGTACGGCTCCGCCTCGGCGACGACGTCAGGATCGACGTCGACGGCGGCGTATCGGATCTCTCCGGGCGGGAAGACGTCCCACTCGAGAAGCCGGGCGGGCATCGTCCCGATCCCGGCGCCGACCTCCAAGAGCCGGAGCGGGCCGTCGTCAGTCTCGACCCGATCGGCAAGCTGTTCGCGGAACAGCTCGAGGAGTCGTCTGTCGATCGCGCGGTCGTCGACGGTCCGTTTCGCCCGGAGATACCGCCCGAAATCCGCCGTCATGCCGTCACCTCCGCGTCGGGGACGCTCGCCTCGAGCAGCCTTCGGACGCGAGCCGTCGTCTCCGTCCAGCCCGGATGCTGCTCGTATCGTTTTCTCGCCGCCCGTCCCATCTCGGCGAGTCGATCCCGGTCGCGATCGAAACGTTCGATCGCGCTCGCGACGCCAGCCGGATCGTCCGGGTCGACGAGAAACCCGTTCTCCCCGTCGGTGACCGTCTCTCTCGCCCCGCCGGCCCGTGAGGCGATCGCGGGGAGCCCGAAGCTCATCCCCTCGAGATAGACGATGCCGAACCCCTCGTATCGGGAGGGGACGGCGAGGACGTGACTCGAACGGAGCGTGGCGGCCAGGTCCTCGTCGGAACGTTCGCCGGCCAGCCGGACTCGGTCCCCGAGGTCGTGTCGACGAATTCGACGTCGAACGCTCCCGACGTAGCTTTCGTCGACTGGCCGGCCGACGACTGTCAGCTCCACGTCGGCGTCGGCCGCGGCCAGCCCCGCCACGAGCGTCTCCAGCCCCTTCCGTGGCGTGATGTTGCCGACGAAGACGAGCCGGAGCGGACGCTCCCGTGCGCGTCGGTCGATCGTTTCGCCGTCGACGTCCGGGTCGAACCGATCGCCGGCCGGCGGCGCGACGACGGTCGTTTCGGGGTCGACCCCGAGCCCGGTTACGACCTCGCGGGTGACTGTGCTGTTGCAGACGACGCCGTCGACGCTCTCCAGATACCGGCGCTCGACGGCGCGATACAGCGGGCTCAGTCGCCGCGACTCGCTCGCACGGAGGTGATGGACGATGCTGACGATCGGATACGGGAGGTGGCGGTTCGTCCGAAACAGCGACGGGTGGGCGAGTTCGTCCTGTAACATGACGTCGACGTCGACGTCGAGCCGGTCGCGAACCGCCCGGGTGGCGTTATCGAGTATTCCCCGCGAATAGCTCCGCCACGGCAACTCGACGACCTCGACGGTGTCGCCGGCCGCCCGGAGCCCCTCCAGTAGCTTTCGATCGTAGTGGAACCCGCCGGAGCGCTTCTCGAGACTACCGTACAGCGTCAGTCCGATTCTCATACGGGGGCGTCGTAGCTGGCGGCCGCGGTGTCGTCCTCCCAGACTGTCACCTCCAGTTCCGTCACGGTGTCGTCGGTTACGGCCTCGGTCACCCGCTCGAAGACGACCCTCGCGAACCGCTCGACGCTGGGGTTGTCCCCCTCGAACTCCGGGCAGTCGTTGAGCAACTCGTCGCGGTAGCGGGCGCCAAGCGAGGACAGCGCCGCCTCGGCGTCGTCGATGTCGACGAGGTAGTCGTGCCGGTTCAACTCCGGGCCGCGGAACGTCAGCTCTATTTCGAAGTGATGTGAGTGCGGCTCTCCCTCCGGTCCCGGGTTCGGGACGGTGAGATAATGCTGTGCCACGAAATCCGTCCGCACCGTCGTCGAGTACACGATCTCCACAACGGGTGCCACCAACCTAAATCCGGAGGGTGAATCGGCTCGTTCGTAGTAGCGCGTCATAGAACCATTTATACCGATTAGTTTAGCTGCGAATCAGCCGCAGTTCCTCTTATCAAATACTGGGAGTGGCTGTCGTGTCATGCTGTATATAACAGGTGTAGTCAGCGCGACGGCTACCTATTCCGGGCGGATATGAATGAGAAGAGACCACACTCGGTTAGCATCTTTGCAATAATCCATTATATTGCCCCGTCGCCTATCATTATCAGGATGAATCCAGTATGAGAGTATAGCTCTTGGCGTACTCTGTTCCCGTCGTACGAACGGGTGTAATTCTGCCGAGAGAGCCCTGAAACGGTCGCGAAATTCGTATTAGTAGCCGCCTTCACCATCGAAACATCGACCGCATTTACTGACGTCGGTGGTGGTCATTGGCTGTTCGGCCGAAACCAATCGGAGATCGTCATGGGAGAGGTGGTGGTGGATTCCACACTCGGTCTGAAATCCCGATTTACTCCTCTTGTGTTTGTGTGCCGTACATGTAACTTCGTTCAGAAGCATGTTCATGTCCCATACTAACATGTACCAGTATTCCGTGCTGGTGCTTGGTCGACAAGGGTGTTTACGCTGATCACCGGCGATTCCACGAGATTCGTTTTATGATTCGCTCTCGTAGTCGAAAACGACCTGGACAGCCTCCTCCTGCCGCTTATCGAGCAGCCGGTAGGCTTCCGCTGCCTCTTCGATGTCGAACTTGTGTGTCAGCAGTTCGGTCGGATCGTTCGCTTCGAGCCACGAGTGGACGAACGCCATCCGCCGCTCTTTGTCCCACCGGTCGGCGTGATCGGGATCGACCTGACTCACCTGACTGCTGCGGATCCGGAGGTGACTCCGGTGGTAGGCCTCGCCGAGGCCGAGCGTCACGTCCTTTTCGCCGTACCACGAGCCGACGACGACCTGCCCGGCGTCCCCCGTCACGTCGACGGCGTCGTCGAGGGCATCGGGGTTCCCGGACAGCTCGAACGCGATATCGGGCGCCTCGTCGATCGCGTCGTCCAGCTCCGCGGGCGAGACGGATCGGTCGGCACCGAGTGATCTCGAAAGCGCCCGTCGGTTCGCGTAATGATCGACCGTGAGGAGCTCCGAAAGGGGGAACTCCGCGAGCAACGCCGTCGTCAACAGCCCGACTGGTCCCTGCCCGAAGACGACGACGCGGGCGCCGATACGGGGGCGGGCGTCCATGACGAAGTTGACGGCCGTCTCGACGTTCGGGATCAAAAGCGCCCGTTCGTGGGGTAGCGTCGTCGGGATCAACGCCTCGGGCCTAGCGGTGAAGTGGCTCTCGTGCGGGTTGAACGCGAAGACCTGTCTATCGAGCCACGCCTCGTCGACCGCCGCTCCGACGGCACGCACCCGGCCGACGACCGAGTAGCCGTACTGCAGCGGGTACGAGAACGTCCCGTCGAGAGCATCGATCACCCCGTCGACCGGCATCTCCGAGGGGAGTTCGTCGCGGTAGACCAGCATCTCGGTTCCCGGGCTGACGCTGGATCGCTCCGCTCGAACCAGCACCTCGTCCCGGTCGGGTTCGGGGACCGGCTCGGTCCGGACCTCGATCGACCTCGGCCCCGTGAAGTAGAGCGATCGCCGGTTCACGGTCCCGTGTCTCCCGAAAGGCTCCACGGACGGTCTTCGGCCGATCGGAGGGCGCGTCCCGACGGATCCCCTCGACGTCTCCTCTGGTGGTACACGCACGGGTATCTACGGGTTGCTAGACTAAAACGTACGGCTAGCAGAAATCCCTGTTTCGACACGCGGAGAGAGACCGACCGACATGTCGATCCGACACCCCCGATCGACTCTCTCTCTCTCTCTCTCTCTCCGGCTACAGGTACCCGAGCGCTTCGAGCCGTTCGTGGTCGCTTTCGGCTCCGTACACACGGCTCACGGGAAGCGGTTCGGGCGGCTCGATTGTCGGCGTGTGGGTTCGGCGTTCCTCGCCGACCGCCTCCGCCCATGGAACGTCGAGCAGCGCCGACACCGGCGTCGACATCGGGTGGCCGTACAGCCCCCACTCGCCGAAGAGGTTGCCGTGGTCTGCGGTGATCGCGATCCGTCCCTCGACGTTCTCGACGAGCGTCGCGACCTCCGAAAGGACGTACCGGAGGTTCGCCTCGTAGGCCTCCCGGACGCGTTCGACCGGGATCTCGCCGCGCCGAAGCAGTATCCAGGGGTTAGACTCGCTGCTGTGTGCCCCGGTTCGGGCCATCCCGTCGTCGCCGGCTATCGGGTCCGGGACGAAGGGGTGATGCGGCTGCATGTAGTGGACGATCAGCCGGTCGGGGTCGAGTTCCCGGGCGGTCGCGACCGCCCGGTCCGTGATCGCCGCCGCCGGGACCGTCCCAAGGTCGTCGTCCCAGGCGTACTTCCAGACCTCGTCGATGGCGGCGAAGGCGTCGGCGTTCAGATACCGGTCGGTCCAGGTGTTGCCCGTGACCATCGCCGTCCGGGCCGTCTCTTCGCGGCCGAGAAACGTGTTCTCGAGCCACTCCGAGGAGGAGCTACCGACCGACCGGACGGTCTCGACCGGCCCGAGGAACTCGACGTCGTGGGCGACAGCGCGGAGCGAGTCGGCTCGACAGGCGTCGAGGACGACGAGGACGTCCCACCGGCGGTCGTAGACGTTCGTCCCGTAGTCCAGCCGCCGGCCGAGCGCCTGCAACCCGCGCAGATAGGCGGTTCCGAGTCGCCCCATACCCGGTTCTCTCACACCGCCGTTTCGGCTCGAGCGGACTAAACGCCATCGCCGGGAGGAATATATGGCTCCCGGCCGCCGGTGAAACCGTGAACTGTCTGTTCGTCGGGGCCGGCGCCATCGCGACCGAGTACGCGGCCGACCTCGGGTCGAGTTCGCTCTCTCTGACGGGCGTCTGTGATCTCGACGGCGACCGGGCGGCGTCGCTCGCCGACGAACACGGCTGTCCGGCCTTCACCGATCTGGAGGCGGCGCTCGAGGCCGTCGACGCGCCGCTCGTGGTGAACCTGACGAGCCACGCCGCCCACGCCCCGGTGACGCGGGCGGCGCTCGAGGCCGGACGCCACGTCTACTCACAGAAGCCGCTGGCGCTCGAAGCCGACACCGCCGCGGGGCTGCTCGAAACGGCACGCGAGCGCGATCTGGCGCTCGGCTGTGCACCCGAAACACCGCGGGCGCCCTCCCAGTGCCGGGCCGCCCGACTCCTGGCCGACGGTCGACTCGGGCCGGTTCGACTGGGGTACGCCCACGCCCACGTCGGCCGCGTGACCGACTGGCACGACCGCCCCGACTCCTTTCTCGAGATCGGCCCGCTGTACGACGGCGGCGTCTACCCCCTCACGCTCCTCGTCTCGTGGTTCGGCTCCGTCGAGCGCGTCCGGGTCGCCGACGCGCTCGATCTCTGGCCCGAGCGGGAGGCGAAACGACCTTCGGTCCCGAGTCACGTCGAGGCAACCCTCTCGTTCGTCTCGGGGCCGGTCGTCCGGCTGACGGCCAGTTTTTACGCTCCCCACCGGAGCCGGGAGTTCTACGGGCTGGAACTGCACGGCGACGACGGATCGCTCTATCTCGAGGGGACCGGGGCGATGGAGACAGACCTCGACGACGTCCGGTTCGGCGGGCTCGGTCGCGGGTATACGAACGTTCCGCCGACGTCGCCCTCCGGGGAACTCACCTATCTCGACGCCGTCGAACGGCTCGCCGCGAGCGTTGTGGACGGAGCTCCCTCGCGGTCCGGCGGGCGTCGGGGCGCCCACGTCGTCGCCGTCTGCAACGCGATCGAGGCGGCCGCCGAGACCGGAGGGCCGATCGAGATCCCCGATTACGGGGCCGAGAGTGATCCTCTTTTCGCGCCGACAGTCACCCCAATACGACGCGACCACGCCGACTCGGGCGACTCCTCGATCCGGCTCCCACCGATCGGGTTCGGCTGCTCGCGGTACCGCGACGGCGAGTACGTCGATCGGGCCGGCTCCATCGCGACCGCTCTCGACGCCGGCTACCGGCTGCTCGACAGCGCCGAACTGTACGGCAACGAACACCGCATCGGGGAGCTGTTGGCCGCGCCGGGCTCGCCGGACCGCGAACGCGTCTTTCTCCTCGGGAAGGTCTGGCGGACCAACCATCGCCGCGAGCACCTCCTCGAGGCGTGTGCGGGCAGCCGCGAGGAGCTCGGGATCGACGCTTTCGACTGTTATACGCTGCACTGGCCGTCGGCGCTGGCCCACCGCGGTGAACTCTCCCGGCTCACCGAACTCCCGGTCGAGCGCCAGGAGGCGCTGGCGTTTCCCGAGAACGCCGACGGGGACCTCGAGACGGCCGACGTCCCCCTTTCGACGGCGTGGCGGAACCTCGAGGCGGCCTACGAGCGCGGCTGGGCCCACACGCTCGGCGTCTGTAACGTCTCGCGGTCCCAGCTGGAGACGATCCTCGAGACCGGCACCGTCCTCCCGTCGATCGTCCAGATCGAGCGTCATCCCTACCGGCCACAGGACGACCTCGTCTCCTTCTGTCACGAGCGCGGGATCCGGGTGCTCGCACATTCGCCGCTGTCGGCCCCCGGGCTGCTCGAAGAGCCCGTACTGGCCGATATCGGGGCCGACTGGGGGCTCTCGCCGGCCGGGGTCGTCCTCGCCTGGAACGTCACACGGGGTGTCGTCCCGATCCCCTCGAGTACCACCCACACACACATCGTCGCGAACCTCGCTGCGGCCGCCGAACGGCTGTCTCCCGAAGCGTGTGCACGAATCGGGTCGCTCCGGGACCCGGAGTTCGAACGGTAGCGTGGCCCCTTTCAGTACCTCTATGTGGCTGTGTCCCGTTGACACGGTATGGCGACGGCCGACTCCGGAACGGTCGAACTCGATATCGACTCGCTCGGCGTCCTCCACTGGGTGGGGATCGCCGCGGCGCTCGTCACGGCGGCGGTCCATTTTCTGTTGGGCTTTCGGATGTTCCCGAGCGGATTGGGCATTAGCTTCGTCTTTGCCGGACTCGGCTTTCTCGGTGGAATCGCCCTCGTACTGCTGAACTATCGTCGACGGGCGGTCTACGCGCTCGGCATCCCCTTCACGCTCGTCCAGATCGTCATGTGGTACTACGTCAACTTCGCCGTCGGCCCGTACTCGTTTCCCACCGAAATGGGGACACTCGGTGCCATCGACAAGGTCGCACAGGTCGTTCTCATCGCCGTCCTCGTCGCCTTGCTCCGGTGATCCCGAAGGGCCTTGCCGCCTAACTCGCGTTTTAGTTGATCGTCCCCCTATTGTAGGCAAATCCGAATGAATGCGCTCGCTCGAAGCGACGCTCTCCCGCCCGCCCGGCGGTGGCGGTTCGGGGAGAGACAACGTACCCCCGGAGGAACCGATGGCCGAACTGCGGCGTGAGCGGTCGGTGCAGGTCGGTCTCGGGTTCGGGTTGTCGTTGCTCGCGGCGACCGCACTCGGCGCCACGCTCTGGCAGCTCCTCCCCGCCGAGTCGGTGCTCCCGTGGGCGCTCTCGCCGGCTGCCGTCGCCGGGTTCTGTTGGGCCGGACAGCTCTGGTACGTCGGCTACAGCGTCGATACGGTCCCCACGGTTGGCGATCCCTGGCGTCGGCTGTTCGGGCTGGCCAACACACTGACGCTCGTCCGGGGGGCGCTGTACGCGGTCGTCGCCGGGTTCGTCGTCGTGCCGGCGGGGACCGATCTCGCCTGGGTGCCGGCGGTGTGTTACGGCGTCGGTGTCGCCCTCGACAAACTCGACGGTACCGTCGCCCGGACCGTCGGCCGGCCGACCGAACTCGGGACGCGGCTGGATACGGCCTTCGACACCTTCGGGTTCGTCGCCGCCCCGCTGGTGGCGGTGCTGTGGGGGCTGTTGCCGATGTGGTATCTCGCGATCTCCGCCGCCCGGTACGTCTTCATCGCCGGGGTCCGGCTGCGACGGCTCCGCGGACTCCCGGTGTACGATCGGCCCGACAGCGACCTCGGGAAGTACCTCGCCGGCGTCCAGATGGCGTTCATCACGATCGCGCTCGTTCCGTCGGTGCCGACAGATCTCGTCTGGACGGTCGCACCCTTCGTCCTCGCGCCCTCCCTCGCCGTCTTCGGCCGGGATTACCTCGCCGTTAGCGGCCGGCTCCCCGGATGGGCCGGAGGAAAATGAGAGACGGGCCCATGCTCTTTGTGACCCATCTCGCGGCGGCCGTCCTCCTCGGACGGATCTCGCGGCTCCCGATGCTTCCACTCGTCGTCGGTGCGGCCTTCCCTGACCTCTTGGACAAGCCGCTCGGGACGCTCGGAATCTCCGAGCTATACCACTCGATCGGCCACAGCGTCTTTTTCGCCCTCCTTTTGATCCCCCTCGCGCTGTACGGTCGCGTCTGGCTGGCGTTCGCGGTCGGGTGGGCCTCGCATCTCCTCCTCGACACCGTCCACGTCGTCGTCAACGGTCGCCCGGGCCACGCGCTGGCCTTCCTGTGGCCGCTTGCCGAGTCGACGGACCCGCTCGGGATCCCGCCCGGCGAGTTCTTCCGGTACTACCTCGGAACGCCCTCGTTCTACCTGGAGATCGTGCTGTGGGCGGCACTTCTCGGTGTCCTCGTCATCCAGCGTCGTTCGGGCGCAGACGCCCGCCGAACGGAGTTCGGCGACACATGAGTATTTGCCCGTACGGTCGTTACCCTCCGGTATCCATGGAACGACTCATCGACGCCGTCGTGGAGTACGTCCTGTGGCTCGACGCGCTCGCGATCGAGCTGGTGCTCGAACTGCGGTCCCCGTTCGTCACAGAGATCATGAACTCCGTTACGGGGCTCGGCTCCGTCTCGGCCGGCCTCGTCTTCGTCGGCCTGTTCTATCTGGCCGGCTGGCGCGAGGAGTTCCTGACGACGCTCGTGGCGCTTTCGATCACCGGCGTCGTCGTCGCAGTCCTGATGGCGACCGTCCAGCGACCCTTTCCCCCACAGCCGGTCTGTCTGACCGGCGAGGCGGCGACGACGTCGTTCCCCTCCGGTCATTCGGCGGCCGTCGCGGCGTACGCGACGATCGCACGCTCCTCCGAGCGGCTTCCGTTCGGGATCGCCGCCCCCCTCGCGGCGTTGATCGCTTTCTCGCGGGTGTATCTCGGCACGCATTACTTCTCGGATACGCTGTTCGGCGTCGTCCTCGGGATCGCTGTTGCACTCTTCGCGCTGTGGCTCGTCGAGCGGATCGACGTCGACGCGTTGCTGGCGCGGCTCCCCGTCGGGCTGGATATTTAAATCATCGTCGCGATCTCTCAATGAGAACGCGAAAGGTATCTCCGAACGCTCCGGATGCCGGACGCCTCGCTGCAGTGGGTTTTACCGACGTCAAACCCGTCTATCGAGAGTGTTCGCCGCCTCACTCGCGCTCGCCTTTATAAACGATCCCGCTAACGCCCGGGCCGTGTCGGTTCCCACCGACGATCTTCCGGCAGTCGTACGCCTCCTTTCTCTCCAGTTCCGCCCAAAACGCCGGCACTCCCGTTCCGTCCGTTTCGACATCGTGGAGCCCGATGAGCCCGTCCTCGGCCACGAGCGGCTTGTAGGTCTCGAAGTCCGCCTTGACGCCCGCATACGAGTGGTCGCCGTCTATATAAAGGAAGTCGATCGAACCGCCCTCGAGCGCCTCTCGAACGTCCCGTTCGGTTCGGTCGCTGTGTGAGTCCCCCTCGATACAGTGAAGCGAACAGCCCGACTCGGCCGCGAAATGCTCGAACAGCGGCACTCGTCTCTGGTAGTCCAGATCCGTGCTAATGAGCGTCTCGACGCCCTCCAGAGCGCGGGCCCAGACGTACAGCGTTCCGCCGTTGGCGCTACCGATCTCCATGACCGTCGTGGGTTCGTGTTCGGCCACCGCTGTAGCCAGTTTCGTGATCTCCGCCCGATGTTGGAGCGCCCTGAGCGATCGGTAGGGGCCGTATCCGCGGTATTTCCCTCTCGGCTCGAAGTACGTCCCGGTCGTATCTAGGACGTCGTCGATCGTTCGCTCGATCTCCATTCGATCGCTCAGTTCCCGCTTCGAACGTTCGAGCGACCACTCGCGGAGGGGTGACACCGAGCCGACGGCGCCCTCGATTTCGCGGGTAACGTGGCTTGCGGCTCGCTCGAGTAGCGCCGTGTACCCTCTGTCCTTCCGGATCTGTCTCGCCCGCTCGAGCATGCGCTGTCTTCGTACCGGGGCCTCAAAGGTCGCCCGCTCGGCGACATGCTGTCGGTAGCCTGATTGTGGGTCGGCGAGTACGGCCGTCCATGACACGCGTCGTCGCCGTCCGACACGGTGAAACCGACTGGAACCACGAGCGACGGATGCAGGGGTGGGCGCCCGTTCCGCTGAACGAAACCGGGCGCGAGCAGGCCCGCGCTGCCGGCGCGTGGCTGGCCGAGGAGTACGAGTTCGATCGGGTCGTCTCCTCGGACCTGTCGCGGACCGAACAGACGACCGAACTCCTGCTCGAGTCGATCGGCGATCGTCCGGTCTCGTTCGATCCGGCGTTCAGGGAGCGAAACCTCGGCGTCTATCAGGGGCTTCCGTATTCGGAGGCCGAACGTCGGTTTCCGAAGTTCGGGCTCGGACAGACCGCCTACGAGGCTATCGAGGCCGTCCCCGAGAACGGCGAGTCGTTTCGGGAGGTCCAGACCCGGGTCGTCCGAGGGTTCGAGGGACTCCCGACGGCGGACGCCGGAACCGTCCTGCTCGTCACCCACGGCGGACCGCTGCGTATCCTCCTGGGCAACGCCAGAGGACTCGACCTGACGACGGCGCTGTCGACGTATCGCCCCGATAACTGCTCGGTGACGGAGTTTCACGTCGGCGAGGACGTGACCGTCCGCCGAGAAAGCGTCTCAGCGTGGCGCTCGGAACCCGCCGCCGAATCGGGCTGACTCCTCTTTTTATCGTCGGCGCGAAACGGGAGTTCTATGCCCGTTCCGACCCACGAACCGACCATGTCCGAAGGGCTGTCCGAGCAGACGCTCGAGGAGCAACGGGACAACCTCCAGCTCCTCAATCAGGTCATGCGTCACGACATCCGGAACGATCTGCAGTTGATCGGCGCCTACGCCGAACTGCTGGAGGACCACGTCGACGAAGGGGGGCGGGAGTACCTCGAAACAATCAAGGAAAACACCAACAATGCGGTCGATCTGACGGCGGCCGTGCGTGATCTCTCACAGGTCATGCTCGGCGGCGGTGTCGAGGAGCGGGCCGTTCCGCTCGCGCCGAAGCTCAACCAGCAGATCGAGGAGACCCGGTCGGGCTATCCGAAGGCGGTGTTGACAGTCGAGGGAATGGTCCCCGAGATCGACGTCATCGGTAACGACATGCTCGGGTCGGTGTTCCGGAACGTCCTCCAGAACGCGATCCAGCACAACGACAAGACGCCGCCGGAGGTCGTCGTCTCGCTGATGGAACGCCACGACCGCATCGAGATCAGGGTCGCCGACAACGGTCCTGGGATTCCCGACGCACAGAAAGAAGAGATCTTCGGCAAGGGCCAAAAGGGGCTCAAAAGCTCGGGGGCGGGTATCGGGCTCTATCTGGTTCGCTCGCTCGTCGACGGCTACGGCGGTGACGTGTGGGTCGAGGACAACGAGCCCGAGGGCGCCGTCTTCGTCGTCAGTCTCCCGCTCGCCGAGTGAGACCGATCAGTCATCCTGACCATCCACCTTGCCGCCTTCAGCCGGCGAGACGCTGCCGGTCCGATAGCCCTCGAGATCCAGCGTCACGTGCTCGAAGCCGATATCGGTCAGCCGCGCACGGGCAGCCTCGGCGAACGCCGGATCGAGCGCCCGTTCGAGCTCCTCGGCGCCGACTTCGATCCGGGCCAGCCCGTCGTGATCTCTGACGCGGAACTGCTCGAATCCCCACGTCCGGAGCAGCTCCTCGCCCCGTTCGACCCGGGTCAGTCGGGATTCGGTGACCTCGATCCCGGTCGGGATCCGCGAGGAGAGACACGCCATCGAGGGTTTTTCGGCGACCGACAGCCCGTATTCGCGGGCGATCTCACGGACTTCGGCTTTCGTGATCCCGTGTTCGAAAAGCGGCGAGTAGGCGTTCAACTCATCGACGGCCCGGAGCCCGGGTCGGTGTCCCTCGTTCGGGTCCGAGGCGTTCGTCCCGTCGCAGACCGTCCCGATCCCTCGCTTTCGGGCGGTCTCGAACATCTCACCGAGCCGCATCGTCCGGCAGTGATAACAGCGTTCGTCGTCGTTCTCGATGAACGCCTCGCTGTCGAGTTCCGAAAAGGAGACGATCTCGTGTTCGATCCCGATCTCACCGGCGACCCGCTTTGCGTCCTCGAGCTCTGCGGCCGGCAGCGTCTCACTTTTGGCGGTGCAGGCGACGGCCCGATCGCCGAGCGCGTCGGCCGCGAGCGCCGCGACGACCGACGAGTCGACGCCCCCCGAAAAGGCGACGACGACGCCGTCGAAGCTCCGGAGGTCCTCGAGTGCGGCCCGCCGCTTCTCCTCGACAGCGTTCATACTCGTCCGTCGGTCCGGACGTAAAAAAGCCCGGCGGCGCGGCGGTGTCACAGATCGAGATCGTACAGCGCCCCGAATTTCGAGTCGGCGTACTCCGAGAAGTACTCCGCGGTGAGTGGCTCGCCGCTTGCCCGTTCGATCAGTTCGTCGGTCGTGTACCGACAGCCGTATCGACGGATCGCCCCGTCGAGCCAGCCGTGGAGGTCGTCGAACTCGCCGTTCCGGACTCCGGATTCGAGCCCGTCGAGTTCGGACTCGGCGGCGGCGTACAGCTGTGCGGCGAGGACGCTCCCCAGCGAGTACGTCGGAAAGTAACCGAACGAGCCGTGACTCCAGTGGATGTCCTGCAGACAGCCCTCGGAATCGGTTTCGGGGCGGACGCCGAGATACTCCTCCATCCGGTCGTTCCAGACCGCCGGCACCTCGGAAACGTCGAGATCGTCCGCAAGCAGTTCGCGTTCGATCTCGAACCGCAACACGATGTGGAGGTGATAGGTGAGTTCGTCGGCCTCGACGCGGATGGTGTTGTCCTCGTAGACCCTGTTCGCCGCCTCGTAGGCCTCCCGCGGATCGAGGTCGGTTCCGTACCGCTCGTTGAACTTCGGCGCGAAGAACGCCCAGAACGGCTCGCTCCGGCCGACGTGGTTCTCCCAGAG
>LKMJ01002597.1_pt1 | contig 16657 bp, 13 predicted proteins | sample 643391 | NCBI WGS metagenome assembly LKMJ01 (sample SAMN04112250, study PRJNA286221) | soda lake metagenome | biome: soda lake; feature: Kulunda Steppe; material: water; isolation source: sample PL-Br10 brine of Picturesque Lake | place: Russia: Kulunda steppe | collected 2010-07
AGGCGTTCATCAACGACGAAGAGACGATCCTGTCTCTCATCGCGACAGGGGAACTCGAGCGGTCGCTCGAGGATCTCCGGGAGATGGAATCCGTCGAGATCGATATCGACCCGGACAAGGAGGCGATGGTTCCACGCCCCGACGCGAGCGAGGAGATGCTCGAACAGACGCGAGAGATACTGAACGAGGCCGAACCCATACTGGAGGAGTACCGGAGGAAAGAGCCCGAAAACGAGATCGCCGACGTGCTCGAAATCGATCCAGCCGACGACATCGACGTCTTCGGCCCCGGACCGGACGGCACGGCCGAAGAGAACGATCCGGGAGGAACCGGCATCACTCTCGATCCGGACAGTGATTCGGGAGACGATGCGGCGACCACCGACGGTGGACTCGACGGGATCGACGCTGACGACGGCTCTGAGGCGACGAACGCCGGCACCTACGGTCGAGACGACGAGTCGGACATCCCCGATCTCAGCGACCTCCAGAAAAACGACGAATCAGAGCCGGAAGACGGCGGGTCATGAGCGTCAGATCGGCTCCCAGACGGTCGGGATTCGATGCCCTCGGAGACGCGTTCTATCCGCTATACCGGTTGCTCTTCGACGAGGACAGCGATTTCGTCGGCAACCTCGAACGGAAGCTGGCCGAAGCGCGAATCCCACAGACGGTGGAGTTGTACCTCTCGAAAGCGCTCGCGCTCGGCGTGATCGTCGGTCTCTTGCTCTGGCTGCTCGGAACCGCCCTCGGATGGTTACTCGTCACCTTCGTCGTCACCGATCCACCCGTCCTGCTCGGGTTGCCGCTTTCCGAGCCGTACCTCTCGATCGTGAACTCGCTGAAGCTCCCGTTTTTGATCTTCCTCTCGGGGCTTTTGTTCGGATCGATCGGTTTCGGAACGGGCTTCGGCGGCATGGTCGCGAAGCCGTATCTGGACGCCGACGCCCGCAAGCGGGAGATCAACGTGTTGCTCTCGGATTCGGTCTCGTTTATGTACGCCCTGTCGGTCGGCGGGCTCAACCAGCTGGAGATTCTCGAGGCGATGGCGAAAGCCGACGACACCTACGGTGAGGTGGCAAAAGAGTTCCAGTCGATCGTCCTCGAGACGGAGTATTTCGATACCGACTACCGAACCGCGATCCGGAATCAGGCGATGCAGACCCCCTCCGAGGAGCTCAGCCAGTTCCTCACCGATATGCTTTCGATTATCAACTCCGGGGGAGACATGGAGCGGTTCCTCGAGGATCAAAAAGAAAAGCAGATGCGGACCTCGAAGCAGGAACAGGAGACGGTGCTCGAGACGCTGGAGCTCTTCGGGGAGATGTACATGACGCTGTCTCTGTTTCCGCTGCTTTTGATCATCATCCTCGTCATCATGTCGATGCTCGGGGAGGCACAGGACATGCTGCTGTATGGAACCGTCTACGGACTGATTCCACTCATCGGAATCGGGTTTCTCGTGCTCGTTTCGACGGTCGTCGCGGACGAGGTCGGCGACGGATACCTCCGGGCCGAAGACGGCAGCGTCGAGGAGTCCAACGGCATGTTCGATCTCGGGCTGGTCGACGCCTACACCGGCCAGCATCCGATCTTCGATCGAGTCAAATCCCGCGAGGGGACCCACATCGCGATGGAGATTCTCCGGCGACCACACCTGTTCTTTCGCGAGTATCCCCTCGCGGTGCTCGCGATCACGGCACCCGCGTCCGTCGTGTTGGTCGGGTTCGCTGCCCTGTCCGGAGCCACGCCGACGTCGCTCCAGGGGATGATCGACGCCCCGATCCGGGGCACGTTCTTCTGGGTGTATCTGCCGCTGTATCTCAATCTCGTCCCCCTGACGATTTTTTACGAGTGGAACGTCCGCTCGCGTCGATCGATCACGAACAACCTCTCGGAGAGCCTCCGGAAGCTCTCGAGTGCGAACGACACCGGGATGACGCTTTTAGAATCGCTGAAGGTCGTCGCCGATACCTCCTCGGGACGGCTCGCAAACGAGTTCCGAATCATGTACGCGAAGGTGAACTACGGGACGAGTCTGAAGACCGCACTCAGAGAGTTCAACAACAGCTATCACATCCCGCGGCTCGCCCGGACGGTGAAACTGATCTCGAAGGCCCAGGAGGCCTCCAGTCAGATCACACAGGTCCTCTCGACGGCCGCACAGGCCTCCGAGAATCAAGACGACATCGAGCGGAACCGCAAATCCCAGACCCGGATGCAAATGGTCATCATCATCATGACCTACGTGACGCTTCTGGGTGTGATGGCGCTTTTGAAAGTCGAGTTTCTCGATACGATGGCCGTTCTCGTCGATAGCGCCGGAGACGGGGACTCCGCACCCGGGGCCGGCGGCGGGTTCGGTGGCGGCCTCGACGTGGACGAGTTGACCATGCTCTTCTTCCATGCGGTCACGATCCAGGGGATCATTTCCGGCGTCATCGCGGGCTACATCCGCGAGGTTTCGGTCATGGCCAGCCTGAAGTTCGTCGTCGTGTTGCCGACGCTCGCACTGGTGGTGTTCATGCTGATATGAGTACGAGCCGCCGCGGGCAGACGACGATGGATTTCGCCGTCGGGACGAGCGTCTTCCTCCTGACGGTGATCTTCGTCGTCGTGTACGCGCCGACGCTGTTCGATCCCTTCGCCGGCGGGGCGGGGACGAACCTCCTCGTCGCCGACCGCGCGGCGACGTCACTCACGAGCGATTTCCTCGCCGCCTCGACGGCCGAACCGGGCGTGCTCTCTGTCGGTTGCGTCGGGACGTTCTTCGACGTCGAACTGCATGATAACGCGTCGGGGGCGAGTTGCGAGGCGGAAGCCGATCTCGAGGGATTCGACGAACTCCTCTCGCTCGATGGCCGAAACGCCGACGTCACGATTCACGAACTCGACGCGTCGGCTTCGGAGCCGGTCGGGCCGGCGTGGGCCGACGGGGAGTTGACCCGCACGAACGACGAATCCGTGCCGGGCGACGTCGCCGTCGCGACGCGCACCGTCTCGATCGGTGGCGAACAGTACCGACTTACGGTCAGGGTGTGGTAGCATGCGCGCACAGGCACACACACTCGAGGCGTTCGTCGCGGCGGTGCTCATCGTCGGGGGATTGATATTCGCGACGCAGGTGACGGCCGTGACCCCGCTTTCGGCGAGCACGTCGAATCAACACATCGAAAACCAACAGCGGGCGACCGTCGACGGGCTGCTCGCGACGGCGGCGGAGAACGGGACGCTCACCGAGGCGGTGCTGTATTACGATACTGACAACGGAACGTTCGAGGGAGTACCCGAAAACGAGACGCTCGCCGAGCCCCCCGATAACGACTTCGGGGCGGCGCTCGAAGAGACGCTCTCGGAGCGGCGGATCGCGTTCAACGTCGACGTCCGGTATGAAACCGAAGACGGGACGGAGGTAGAGCCGATGATCCGGATGGGAGAACCGAGCGATAACGCCGTCACGGCGACCCGATCGATCGGTATCTACAACGATTCACGCCTCACCGGCGAGGACGATCGGACACTCGGAGAACTCGAGGCCGGGGACGAGTTCTACGCGCCGAACGTCGACGGCGGCGAGTTGCACAACGTCCTCGAGGTGGAGGTGACCGCATGGCGGAAATGACGGCGGACGACCGGGGACAGCTCCTCTTGGTCGCCGGGATCTTGCTCGCCGTGACGTTCGTCGCGCTCGCGCTTTTGGTTAACACCGCGATTTACACCGACAACGTGGCGACGCGCGGCGGCGATACCGCCGGTGAGACCCTGCAGTATCAGGCCGGCGTCACCGACGCCATCGGGGGGATACTCGCCGCGGAGAACGCAAACGAGAGCCACGAGGGTCGTGAGGACATCAGGGACGCAGTTCGAACCGGCACCGGGACGGTCGAGAACATCAGCGACCAAAACAGCCTCCGACGCGGTGTCTCAACGCAGATCAAAACGGAGTACATCACATCCGACAACACGACGGACGGGCTCTTGATACGAGAGACAGACGTGAGCGAATTCGACAGCTGGACCGCCAATGCGAGCGCAGCAAGCGGGTTCGTGATCGATCTCGATGCGTCAGCGATGGACGAGGAGGACCCGCCGTTCGTGATCGCGCTCAACGACACCGACGTCGAGGTGAACAAAACCGGCGGGGAGATCGTCGTCGAAGTCGAGGAGGAAGACATCGAGTGCCGAACCGACGCCACCGGCACGGTTCGATTCGACGTCACCGGCGAACGGCTCGACGGCGAACTCTGTCTGTTCGGCTGGCCGACGCTCGATGAGGACAGCGAGATCGGGGTCGAAGACGGGAGATACGCCAGCGGTTCCTACCGGCTGACGATCGAATCTGACGATTCGCCGGCGGAGATTTCGCCCGAACCCGTGGCGACAGAAGTGATCTACAGCGTCGACATCGATCTCCGGATCGACACGCCGGAGCTGCGCTATGAGACGACCGTTCGGGTCACCCCGGGTGAGGAGAATGGATAACGACGACAGGGCCGTCTCGGTGACGGTCGGCTACGTGTTGAACGTCGCCGTCGCGGCGCTTTTGATCTCCGGGCTTTTGATCGCCGGCAGCGGACTCATCGAAAGCCAGACGGAGCAGGTCACGACTGACGAGCTGGAGGTCATCGGCCAGCAACTCGCCGACGAGCTCTCGGGCGCCGATCGGCTGGTCCGATCCGGTGACGCCTCGACGCTTTCGGTTCGCAGCGAACTCCCACAACGGACGGCCGCCGGCGGATACACGATCGAAATCCAGACGGATGGAAACGAGGGAACGATCGAGCTTCGAACGAGTTCGCCGGACGTCACCGTGACCGTTCCGTTCCAGATCAGTTCGGACGTCGACGTCCGGGAGGATCGCCTCTCCGGCGGCGCGGTCCGGATCGAATACGACACGACGAACGATCGGCTCGAGGTGATCCGCGCATGAGTCGACGACGTCGCGGGCTACGCCGGAGCGATCGAGCCGTAAGCGAGGTCGTCGGGTACGTGCTCGTCTTTTCGTTGATCATCGCCACCGTCGGAGTCGTCACGACGGTCGGATTCGGTACGCTCGATGACAGACAGAGCGCCGAGCGGATCAACAACGTCGAGCGGGCGTTCGACGTATTTGCGACGAACGTCGAGGACGTCTACCGGAAGGGAGCCCCGAGTCGAGCGACCGAAATGCGTCTCGCCGGTGGGACCGTCGAGTACGGCGAATCGGTCAATATCACCGTCCAGAATGCGAGCGATTCGAACGTCAACCACACGATAGAGACGACGCCGCTCGTCTACAGCGAGGGCGATTCGGAGGTCGTCTACGTCGCCGGGGCGATAATCCGGGTAGACGGGGACAACTCGGTCATGCTGCGGGAGCCGCCGTTCGTCCTCGATCGAAATCGGACGCTACTGCCCTTCGTCAGAACCACACGGGCGGTGGGACCGGGCGGGGTAACGCGGGATGGAACCGTCAGGATCGAGAGTCGACAGACACACGTGAACGTGACGACAGATTCCGACCTGGCCGACGCGGACGAATTAGAACTGGTCGTCGATTCCCCACGCGAGGACGCCTGGGATCAGTATCTCAGCGCACAGGCCGAGCAGGTCGGCGGAGATTACCACGCCGAGAACGGCACACTCGAGTTCGAATCGGAGGAGGTCACAGTGCCACGGTTCCGGCTTCGGCTTCGCTTCATAACGTGAGCGTTCGTGCTCGATCCCGGTAGCCGATTTCGTCAGACTGGAAGGATCACTCGAGATCGACCTCGACCGTGTTCTCACTCACGTGTAGATACTTCACGGTGTCCAGATCGATCTCGAGTTCGATATCGTCCATCACGGGATCGTGTTCGAACTCGCCGTTCTGGAAACAGAAATTCTGGACGATAAGAGAGCCGGTGACGTCGATATTGCCACCACCACCACCGCAGCCACCGCCCATATCGCCGATCATACGCGTTTTCGGCGCGTAAATTCCGCCGACGTAATCGAAGTTTCCGGTCACGCCGATCACAGAGACGTCCGAGTGAACGTACATGAGGAACTGATCCGGGTCGCCATCGACGTTGACGTTGTTGTTGCCGCTCATCTCGATATCTTCGTCGGTTTTGACGTAGACGGTCACGTTTCCGTCTCCCTCGACATCGATATTCCCGACGCCGTCGATCCCACCGTCAGAATCGTTGATGACGATGTCGACGTCCCCATCGTCCGTGTCGATATCGAGATTAGCGAAATCAGCCGCGTTTTCGGTATAGTACGTCTTCCCCTCATCGAGCGTTCCGGAGAAATCCTCACAGCCGCCACCCGAGCACTCGTCGATCCGCTCTTCGATGTGGCCGCTCGCCGAGGGGGCGACGATACCGTCCCTCGCGGGCGATACCTCGGCACCAGCGTTTTCTATCTCCTCGGCCGTCACCGCCGCCCCGAAGGCCGGCTCGAACGCGACGGAGAGATCGACGACGACCGTGTCTTCGTCATCATCTGCACACGTCTGTTCGAGACTTCCCTGCGTCCGCTCGCGGAAAAACGCCTCCCAGCCGGTGCAGTATCGGCTCTCGATTTCGACGTAGACGGTCCCGTTCGACAGGGGGTTGACGAACGTCTCGTTCCGCGTGGCGTTCGGATACAGCTGCTGAGAACCGCTATCCGCGGCCGTAACCGTTCCCTGGACGTCGCCGTGTGCGATCCCCTCCCCGGTGACGTTGATGATCGGGAACGTGAGCGTGTCGGCCCGGTAGTGATACTCCGGCGGCGAGACCATCTGCGTGTGATCGTTGGTCCGATCCCAGACGCCACCGCCCTGGTAAGCGATCTCGGTATCGCCGTTCTGGTAGATCACCGCGCCCATCGAGACGTTGCCGATGTAGAGCCGCTCGTTCGAGCGGTTCGTGTACACCGAGACGGTACCGGCGTCCTCGTCGACACGGACGTCACCCTCCGAGAGTCGTCCCAGCGCGAACCGCTGATCGCCCGATTCCCCGAGGCCGACGAGGCTGGCTTTCGAGCTGAACTGCGCCATCGCGTTTTCAGTCTGTGAGCGCTCCGCGTCCGCGCGGGTGTCGCTGAGGACAGTCCCGCCGACGAGAAAGAGCGCCGTTACCGACGTGATCGTGATGCCCAAAAGCAGTATCACGCCGAGTGGACTCGAGACGCCGCGATCGCTCATCTGCCGTAATTTATCGGGAGACGGTATCAACGTCAGGACGGACTCAGTTCTCGATTCGTCCGAAACAGACGGCCATTTATATACCCGCGAAATTGAAGAGGGAGGCCCCTGTGTAGCCGATATGGACATCGATACTGACGAGCTCTTGGCGTCGCTGACGCCGCGCGAGGAGAATTCGGCTATCAAGACGTATCAGAACACCGTCTCGGTGGCCTGTCCGGCGTGTGAAACACCGTTCGACGATCTCGTCGTCTGCAAGCAGAACCCGACGAGTCTCAACCTCTCGAAACAGCTCGATCTCTGTGTCGGCGTCGAGGACAGCCGGGCGTTCATCTTCACCCACAAACCGAGCGATTAGGGGTCTTCGTCGGCATTCGCGTCGGCCCACGGTCCGACGCCGAACAGTTTACCGAGGGTCCACCCGATCAAAAGCGGGGTGACGACGATCAATCCGCCGATTCCCACATAGCGGACCGGCGGCGGCTGTAGGGCTAGATACAACAGGTACGCCGAGCCGATAATCGGCCACGCCGCCCTGAGCAGCGACCGCAGGTCGTCGAGCATGTCGGTTCCTCGCCCGGGGCGTCCCTCAACGTTCCGTTCCGCGCTGCATACATCGCGCGTATGTAGCACCCATACAGATTGATATGTGTTCGTCCTAACAACATTATGTGAAGTGATTTTAAGACCAACCTCAATGATTACTTCATAGAATGCAGACTAGTGAGATACTTCGTGAGAGTTGGGCGACAAGAGTCGGGTTTATTTTTGCTGCAGTTGGGAGCGCGGTCGGTCTCGGAAACGTGTGGCGATTTCCGTTTCAGGTCGGTCAGGAAGGCGGGGCTGCGTTTTTGTTCATTTACCTCGGGTTCATTCTTGTTATCGGATTTCCAGCGATGTTGGTCGAATTCGTTATCGGTCGGAACACGAAGCTCAACCCCGTTGGAGCTCTTCAGGAATTCGGTGGCGGTGCATGGGGATATGTCGGATGGATTTTCATAGTCATCGGATTCGTTCTTCTCGCGTTCTATAGCGTGGTTGCAGGGTGGACACTCCGGTATTTCGTCGGGAGTTTCACCGGGGCGTACATGGAAAATCCTGCCGCGTACTTCACACAGATCTCTGTGGGGTGGGACGCAGTGTTCTTTCATGCAGTCTTTATGCTAGTAACGATTAGTATCGTCGCCATCGGCATCCAACGCGGGATCGAACGCGCCGCAACAGTGATTGTCCCCGCGATTTTTATCATACTTCTGAGTCTTGCTGTCTACGCGTTTTTCCTCGATGGTGCCGCGGATGCATACACCTATTATTTGACCCCTGACCTCTCCGAAATTACTGCTAATTGGCAAAGTGTCCTCCCGGCTGCTGCGGGGCAAGCGTTATTCACGCTCTCGCTCGGGATGGGAGTGATGATCACGTACGCCTCCTATATCGGTGAAGATCGAAACCTCGGAGAAGACGGGACTGCGATCGTCGCGTTCGACGTGATTATCGCGTTCATCGCAGGATTGGTCGTCTTTCCGATTATTTTCACTGCGGGTGTATCCCCCGCTGATCCAGGACCGGGAGCAATCTTCGTAAGTCTCGCAGATGCATTTGCAGGCGTTCCACTAGGGTGGCTTCTCGGAGCAATTTTCTTCGGCACATTCTTTCTCGCAGCGCTCACGAGCGCTATCAGCATCATCGAGGTCATTGTGACCTACGCTATTGATGAACACGACGTTGACCGAACGGTCGCCACAGTCACTATTGGCACTCTCATCTTCCTTCTGGGAGTTCCCACGGCTTTCGATGAAGTAATATTCGGCATGTACGACCAACTCGCAGCGGAGGTACTTCTCGTCCTCGGCACGTTATTAATCATGATTCTCGTGGGCTGGATCGCAGCCCCCCGTGCGAAAGCCGAGTTAACCAAAGGAATCGAAAAGCCAGGCCCATTCATCGATATCTGGATCTGGCTTGTTCGAGTCCCTGTCATCCTTGTATTGATCGTTTCGCTCTATCTAGCACTTATCGGATTCGCTGACTTTCTTCAAAACGAACTCGTTCCCTGGATAGCTGAATGAATGCTAGCCGGAGAACGTTCAGGTAATGTTCACTACTGTGTTGCTATCCCATTTACCTGTTAATCAGAATAGATAATTTATTTTATATTATACTGTGACAATATAACTAGATGCATCGGTGACACTAGATGACTCACACTGTCGGACGTAATTTCGTGAAAATTCATCCGCGCAGAAGAACACTTCCTCCAGATATAAGACGGTTGGACGCTTCAGCATTTGAAACAGGTACGTCCGACAGTATCAACAACCGATCACATCGGTTGGTCGAGTTCGATCGTAATAATACTTCCATGGGGCTCGTTTTCCTCAAACAAGAGTGTACCGTCGGAGAGTTTCACGATCCAGTTGACGAGCCACAGTCCGAGCCCACTCCCGTGATACAGCGGTTCGATCTCGTATTCACGGGTGAGCACGTTGACTTCTTCCTCTGGGATCCCTGGCCCGTTATCGGCAATCTCGATTCGAACAGTATCTCCACAGGCTTTAACGTCGAGAGATACTTCCGGCGTTTCTTGATCGTTATGAACGAGTGCGTTTTCGATCAACTCCTCGATGGCTCGCCCAACCTCTTGTATCGCAGTGACAGAAGCCCTTCCTGAGTGATTAATCTCGATCAGAGCCTCGGGATACTCCTCTCGGATGTCAGCCACGACGCGCTGACAAACAGTCACGATGTCGAACGTTTCTCGATCGGGACGATCAGAGAGGAGTTCGACGATTTCCCGTTCTTTTTCGACGGTTTTCATGAGTTTCCGGCTCGTTTCGATGATCACCCCAGTCTCATCGGTCACGCCGTCAACGTCGGCCCGAATTGTCTCTGCAAATCCTTGAATCGTGGTCATATCGTTTCGTAGGTTGTGACGCAACACGCGATCGAGAACCTCTAACTGCCGTGTCTGATCGATCCGCTCGGAGATGTCGATCCCCACACCGATCATCCGCTCGGGAGCAGTTTCCAAATCCGTAAACAGACGCGCACGCACGAGCATCCAGATGAACTCACCCGACGTATGGCGAAGCCGAAACTCTTGCTCGAAGCCGGTTTCTTGTTCCAGCGCCCGCTCTATAGTTTCTTCAACCGTCGAGCGATCCTTGGGATGCACTCGTTCGATGAATGCTTCGTAGGTGCCGTCGAATGATCCGGGCTCGAGCCCAAGTAACCGTTCCATCGAGTCTTCCCAAGAGACGGTCTCAGCCTTGATATCCCATTCCCAGACGCCGGCATTGGCCGTCTCGACTGCGAGCTCCAGACGCTGTTGTATCTCCTGTTGTTCTCGTTCACGTCGCTTGCGGTCAGTAATGTCACGGGTGAGCGCGATAAAGCGATCCCTCTCTTGGGATCCCCCTTCGACTCTGGTGATCCAGACTTCACAGGGATACGTCGAGCCGTCTTTTCGTCGATGTCTCCCCTCAACCTCGGCTTTGTGTATGGATCCCGGATCCATCGACTCCCATTCGTTCCGCACGAGCTCCTCGTCGATTCCGACTTCGAAGTCGAATACGTCCATCGAGAGTAGCTCCTCGCGTGTATAGCCCAGATTCTCGATGAGCGTCTCATTGACATCCAGAATTTCACCCTCAATATCGTGAACAACGATCCCGTCCGGTGCGTTGTCAAACAGGAGTCGGAGTCGGTCTTTGCTCCGTTCAAGCTCGCGTTCGCGCTCTTTCCGATCCGTAATATCACGTTGGATAGCGACGAATCCCTCAATCGTGCCTGACGCACCCTGAAGCGGGGCGACCGTCTGTTCGGCGTAATACTGTTCACCCGAACGGTTTGTGTTGATGATCTCACTCTCCCAGACCTCACCGTCAAGAATTGTCGCCCACATCGATTCGTAGTATTCGGTCGGCTGTTCGCCGGATTTCAGAATCCGCGGGTTCCGGCCAACAGCTTCATCCGCAGTGTATCCTGTCAGCTCTTCGAACGCAGGATTCGCGTATTCGGTCGTCCCATCGGTATCGGTGATGAAGATCGCATCGGCAGCCTGTTCGACGGCCCGATGAAAACGGCGTGCTTCTTCACGGATTTCCATATCGTGGTGGGCGTACGCAATCGTCGTGCTCAACTCTTCGAGAACTGCCTGCTCAGCTGCATCGAAGGCGTTCGTCCGGTCCGCATAGACGTTCAATACGCCATAAAGCGTTTCCTCGTGTACGAGTGGAATGGCAGCACTGGACCGATATCCGCGTTCCAGCGCCTCTTCGCGCCAGGGTTCGTAGGCTGGATCCGCTGGAATGTTCTGCATCACCTGCATCTCGTGGGTCTGAATCGCTTTGCCGGTCGGCCCCTGTGCGGTTAGCTTCTCATCGGTCGTGATCGTGATCGCGTCGAGATAGCCTTCTTCAACGCCTGCAGCAGCCCGTCCAGTCACTACCTGCGATTCGACATTGTGTTCCCCGATCCAGGCAAACAGATACGGTTCGGACTCACTGAGTATCTCACAGACGCGCTCGTCAATCTCCTTGCTCGTCGAAGCGTGAACGAGTTCCTGTGTGAGCTCGCGAACGGTTGTGTTGATCCGCTCCCGTTCGGCTGCATGGGCTGTCGCTCGCACCTGTGAGATCACATCGAGTGCTCGATCGACCAGCCGCGAGACCTGCGTTTCGCCCCCATCCTGCGGTAGGTAATCCGTGACGCCGGCGTCGATTGCGTCGTTGATGAGATCACTCGTCAAATCTTCGACAAACAGAATATACGGGAGGTCGGGGAACGAATCACGGACCGTACGGAGTAACTCAATTGCAGATGCATTCGCGAGCGCGTTCGAGCTGATAACGCAATCGATCGATTCGGCGTTCGTTTGCAGACAATCGATCGCCGCCGAAAAACCCGATTTCGTCGAAAGTTCCGCAGAGATCTGTCGATCCTCGAAGGCAGACCTGATCTGCGTTTCAGTTCCCGTATCGACCCCGACACAGAGGACGTGGGGTGCATCCACACGCATTACTCACGCCCCCAATGCTCGAAGCGGTGAGATGAGAGTAGATCGAATGATGTAACGCTCATCGACGAGACTCCTCACCAACCCGTGGTAATTCTACGTAGAACACGCTTCCTTCTGGCTCGTTGTCTTCGACCCACACGTCTCCACCGTACTGATCGACGAGCGTGCGGACGAGGTACAGTCCGATCCCGGTGCCCGGACTGTCGAGTCCTTTCTCGCCTTTCCCGAAGATCGTCTCCTTTTGATCGTCGGGGATGCCCGGCCCGTTATCCGAAATTGCAACCGTGAGTGTTTCATCATCGATCGTAGTTGAGATCTGCACAGTTGGCGCGTCTTTGCGACTGTGGACCACCGCGTTCTGGATGAGGTTCCGAAACACGGCTTCGAGCAGCCCGTTCGCCCGAACCGTAACCTCTGGAATTCGGTCCTCAACAGTGATGATGGCGTCATCGAACTTCGATCGGGCGTTCTCGATCGGGGGCGTGAGATGTCGATCGAGCCTGACGGATTCGACATCTTCTCGGGTGCTCAACATGGTGTCGGAGAGATCCCGGGCGGTTTTCGTCAGTTCGATCGCGTTCTCGGTCGCCTCCAGTACTGCCTCAAGATCTTCTCGTCCTTTGTGATCGACGTGCTCGTCGAGAAGGTTCGCCCGTCCCTTGACAACCGTCATATCGTTTCGGATGTCGTGGCGGACAACCTGGTTGAGCACGCTCAGATTGTCCCTTTGCTCTTCGAGTTGCTGTTCGTACTTGACGCGCTCTGTGATATCGATATTACTCTCGGCCATCTGTACGACGTTGCCGTCAGCATCAAAGATCGGTGCAGCATACACCTGATAGACACGCTCGTTTCCGCCTTCGTCGTAGTGGACATGCTCTACGGTTTCGGGTTCACCCGATTCCGAGACGGCCGAGAGTGGGCACGCAATCGCTTGATCCCCCTCATCACACGGCTGTGCTCTGTTATGTGTAACTTCATAGCATGTCTCACCTTCGCTGACGTTTGCCAGAGAGTTTGTGTGTTCGATCGTGTAATCAGCAGCGTTGAGAACGTAGAACGGGTACGGCAGACTGTCGATGGTCCGCTCGAAGAAGTCACGTTCCTCTTCGAGCCGTCGTTCGTACTCGATGTGGGCACTCCGATCGCGTCCGATCCCAGCCATCACAGGTTGACCGGTCGGGTCCTCGAACGTATGTGCGATGAACTCATAGGGGATCGTCTCGCCGTCGGCAGTCAGAAAATCCAACTCGACGCGAGTCCGTCCCGTTTCGAAGGTCTCTTCGACGGCTGCTTCGACGCTCTCCATATCTTCCTCGGCGAAGAACTCCGCCGCATTCATCGAGTCGATCTCGTCGTGTTGATAACCGGTCACCTCTTCGAGTGCTACGTTCCACTGTTCGAAATCGCCGCTGGTATCCAGCACGTACACGACATCCTCGATCGCATCCAGCAGGTCGTCAGTGAACGTCTTTTGCCGTTCGAGCGCTGCGCGCTGTTCGAGTTGATCGAGTGCGGTTCGGACGTTCTGGGCGAGAATCTCTGCGATTCGGATTTCTCTGTCCGAAAATTCGGTTTGGCCTTTGGCCCCACAAGCGAAAATTCCATGATCGCCAAGTGGCAAGAGAACTGCCGATTGAATCGGCACATCGGCAGCGAGATCCTCAGTCGGAATCGGATTTCGGACCACGGTTTCGTCGGCTTCGATTACATCCCACATCCAGCTGTCGGACAGATGTGTCGGGTCAGGGGTGACCGCCTCTTCGAGAAGCGTTTGATGTTCCTCAGAGTTCGCCACGAGTGTGAGATTCGTCTCGTCCTCGGTTGGATACCACACAGAAGGAAGCGAAAACTCGAGCAGATCTTGGGCTGCATCGACAGTGATCTCCGCAATATCTTGTTTCGATTCGGCATCGATGATCCGTCTGGTCGTGTCGTGCAGCGTCGAGAGCCGCTGTTCGTACTCCTTTCGATCGGTAATATCACGGATAAGCGCGACGAACCGATATGATTCCGGTCCGTTCGATCGGATCTTGCTCACCCACACCTCGACTGGAAACGTCGATCCGTCTTTGCGGCGATGGCGCCCTTCCACTTCGAGTCGGTGCATCGACCCGAGATCCATCGACTGCCACTCGGCTTTGATCGCCTCTTCATCGAGCTTGACATCGAGAGCAAAGACATCCATCGACAACATCTCCTGACGCGTGTAGCCGAGTTGTTTACAGATCGTCTCGTTAACATCAAGGATCTGTCCGTCGGCGTCGTGAACAATAACCCCATCCGGGGCCCCGTCGAACAGTGCCTGAAGCCGTTCTCGCTTCTGTATTAGCTCGGCTTCGCGCTTTTTTCGGTCAGTAATATCCCGTGATACCCCGATGATCCGCGTTACTTGGCCATCTTCAAAAAGCGGTGTGAGCTTCGTGTGCCACTCGACAGTTCCTGTCGGATGGTCGATCGTTTCATCGTATTCGATCGTCTCTTCGAGTTCAACGCAGCGACGAAAATTTGCGGTGACTTCTATCCCTTCTTGTGCTCCGAGTATCTCCTCGGGACGATCCCCGCTGGATTCATCAGCAGTAATATCAGTAATTTCTTCGTGAGCAGAATTGTTCCGCCGAAACGAAAATGAGATCTCGTCGCCGTCGTGTTCGACATCGAATACGAAAGCCGCATCGTCCATAGTCTCAAAGACAGTTTCGTATTCCGGTTCGGTACCTGTCGAATTCTCGTTTTGGCTGATCGAATAATCGGCTGATTCGCCATCACCTGTCTTCGAGGTGCTATCCTGCGCTCCTTCTCCATCCATATCTCAATATAACACTCTATTGGGATAATACCGACTACTGAAGCGTGAGGTTTTCTCCTTGGATTTCAGCAATTCATTCGAACAGTTACTTCACATCCATATTTTTAGTGACACTATCTCGCATATGTGGTCTGTATGCCCGAGGTCCTCGCAAGCGCCCTCCCTGAAAAGCCAGTGCAACGCCGGCGGTTCGGAAAAACACATACCGATACAGACGTCTAGCGTGGCGTATGAGCGACGTGGACAGCGACTACCAACAGCATCTCACCCGGAGCGAGCGAGTCTGGAACCGATGGAGCGACCACTACGGCTTCCAAGAACGCGACACGCGAGCGATCCGCCAGCAGGCAGTCGATGCGCTCGAGCTCGAAGACGGTGATACCGTGATCGACGTGGGATGCGGCCCGGGAGTGAACTTCGAGATGCTCCGTGAGGCCGTTGGCTCGGACGGCTACGTCCTTGCGATTGACTACAGTCCCGACATGATCGAGAAGAGCCTCGCCCGCGTCGACGACCACGGCTGGGAGAACGTGGAGGTTATTCGCGCCGACGCCACGCGGTATGATTACGGTGAGGAGGCGTTCGATGCTGCGCTCGCAACGCTATCGGTGAGCGTGCTGCCGGACGTTCGGGCCGCAACGCGCACCATCCACCGGTCGCTCGTTCCCGGCGGCCGGTTCGCTGTCTACGACGCCCGTACCGTCCCGTCAGGGCCGGCGCGAGTACTGAATCCGCTGATCAGACTGTTCTTCCGATATTTCATCAATCGAAACGAGGACGAGGAACCGCTGGCCGTGTTGCGCGAGGAGTTCGATCGCGTCGAGGTCATCGACACGTATGCCGCCGGAACGAACTACGTCACCATCGCGGAGAAGACTAGACGTACTTCTCGAGATTAGCCGGCGAAAGTCTCAGATGTGATGTCGTAGAAGATATTCTCGACTAATTGTAGTATTTGATTCGGAATTCAGATTCACTGTATTCGGCAAGCGCCTCATACTGCCGGTTTCGTGAAAATTCATCCATGCAGAAGACGTCTTCCTCCCGATATAAGCCGGCTAGGTGGTCCCGAAGTGAAATAGGGACGTCCGACAGTATCAGGTAAGCTCGGTATCAGGATTCCATTCGAGACGTTCTACAAGTAATCGGAGTATGCGACCGTCACGATCGCAGTCAAGAGTAGCGAAACGAGCAAAAAGTAGATCGCCAAATCATCGAATAGTAGACCGACCAGTGCGAGAACAGCAGTGAGTTTGAACAGTCGTCCGCCCACCCTGTGTACTTGATCTCAGACCTCGTCGCTACTGATACTGCCGGCTGTACCTATTTCAAATCGCGGCGGATAGCACACCGTGGTTCAGCCCGGCAGCTGTGGACATCTGCGACGTCGGAGTCACGGAATTACAGCCGGCAGTATGAGTGACCACGGGGCGCGTATCTTGCGCACCGTTGCATTCTCCGATCAAAACATTCGAATTGCTGGAAAAAAGGGACGAGTTATTCGACGCACATCACCGACGACATACTTATGCAACGTGAGAGATGTGCGGTGGCAAGAGAACGGAAAGTGGGCAAGTTCATGTATCTCGCACGCTTCGCTCGCTTGATCCAACAGCTGACAGAGTAGTCGTGTCAGAGACAGAGGTCAGAGGACATATCTCTCAAAACGAGTGTA
>LKMJ01002598.1_pt1 | contig 16651 bp, 14 predicted proteins | sample 643391 | NCBI WGS metagenome assembly LKMJ01 (sample SAMN04112250, study PRJNA286221) | soda lake metagenome | biome: soda lake; feature: Kulunda Steppe; material: water; isolation source: sample PL-Br10 brine of Picturesque Lake | place: Russia: Kulunda steppe | collected 2010-07
ACCCAACCGCAAGGAAGGGGAGCTGACCCGCAGAGGGTGCGCGGTCGCGTTGCGACCGCGACATGCGAGGCGGTGTAACCGCCGAGCGAGTGTCTCGAGCGCCTCGGCGCGAGGGACGCTGAAACGCGCGCGGTCGATTCGTGGTTCGACGCCACGCCTCGCGCTCGACGCGAGAACGCGACCACGCGTGGACGGCCGAGGATCGATGGAACGGCGAACCCTCACCGGTGCAAGTCCACCTCGCTGGTAGCCCGAACACCCCGCAATCGCGGACGAGGTGGACGCTCAGCCCAATGCCGGGACGAACAGAAGGGGGCTTACTCCTCTCACCCACACTTTCGACCACGAGTAGCGACGCTCGCGTTGTCTTTGACTCACAGTCGACGGACAACCTGGATCAGACGGATTCGACCGAGATGTCGATGACCGTCGCGTTCTCGACGTTGTCGGTGACGGGACAGCGCGCTTTCACCGCTTCAACCCACGTCTCTAGCTCGTCGGCCGTCGCGTCTGCTTCGACTTCGAGGGTAATCTCGAGCCCCTGGAGACCGGGACGAGAGTCGGTCGCTTCGCCCCGGTAGGCCGCGTAGTCGACGCCGCCCTCGACCATCACCGTCAGTTCCTCGATTCGAAGGTCCATGTCCCGGGCGACCATCGTCCCCGTCGAATTGACACAGCCTGCGACCGAACCGAGGAAGTACTCGACCGGGTTCACGTCTCGACCGATTTCGAATTCTGCCTCGCCGGTGTCGACGGTCATCCGCTTCGGACTTACTCTGGTCCCCTCGAGTCTGTACCACGACAGATTCGAATTCTCTGACATATCCGACCGTAGGTACGACGCGGGTTAATGGGTTCCGGTAGCGACGTGAGCTACTGAATCTGGAGGTCGGCGCGTGTGCAAAACGTCGACCGGTTCGGAGGGCGGCACGGGAATGAACTGCTATCCGATACGTCCGGTCGAAACCTTCAGCTCGCCCTTCTGAATTTCGAATCCCTAATGAGGCGCGGATGAACTATCTAAACGAAAAATAAACGGTTAATAACTATTGAAACCGTACCGAACGGGGCCATTCATTCATGCCGACTGAAGTGAGTAGTGATGGCGTTGCAATGGATGACCAACCCTCCCCCGATAATCTCTCGAAAAATGACGCGTTTGCATTGCTCGCACACCATCGACGACGACTGTTGCTCCGACTTCTGCAAGACTACTCGACGCCGTTTTCCCTGGCGGAACTCGCAACCCTCGTCGCGGAGTGTGAATACGAAAACCCATCCGTCGACCTTCGTCGCGTCGTCTACGTCTCGCTGTATCACACCCACCTTCCGAAACTCGAGGAGGCGGGCGTCATCTTGTACGACCCCGATCGCGGGACGGTCACCGAAGGCCCGACGTTCGACGTTCTCGTCGACGTGTTAGCGGGAACGAACGGACTGGAGGACTCAGGCCGTTAACCGCGAATTCGGTGGCGGCCGAACGGTCTTTTGTAACGGCTTCTCGCCGTATAGGACTGGGACTCGTCTGTTCGAATCTCCGCTTGAACGTCCCAATCAGCGTCGACGGTTCACACCCTTCTCCGTCATTGTGATGATGAGAAGCGAGCGTCTTGACGGAGTTCTCCGCGAGCGAAGCGAGCGTAGAGCACGTCAGGACCGAACCCGAAAGGAGTGCTGAGCGATGCGAAGCACTCGCGAGAAGTGAGCGTCCTGACGGAGATTTGGACAGGTGAGAGACGTTCCTGCTCGCGCTTTCGGCGCTGTGCGGGCTGCGCTCTCGTGTTCAAATCTCCGCTTGTGAGTTTCCTGCAGCGCGCACTGCTCGCTTCGCTCGCAGTGGTGTGCTGCAGAGAAACGTCCTGACGGAGATTTGAACTCCGGTCCCTGGCTCCGCAAGCCAAGAGGATAGTCCACTACCCTACCAGGACTCATCTGATCGTAGTCCAGTTCCGGTTAAAGCACTTTCGAAAGGGCGTCCGTGGCTGGCGTCCCGTGGAACCATCACGTCGGTTATGAAAATAAAACTAACTGAAATGAGTATTTCACCAATAGGAATAACTTTGAAATTAGGGTCCAAACGGATATCCATGAACCGACGTACACTCTTGACTCGAATCGGGGCGGTTACCGCCGGAGTTGCGATAGCCGGATGTCTCGACGATTCGGCAGCGGACGCGCCGGGTTCGGACGGTGAAGACGACGATACCGATAACGAAGACGGTGACGCAACGGAGAACGAAAATTCGGAAGACGATGGCGACGGCGAGAACGACACTGATGCGGAGTACGACGAGGGCGAGGAGGACGTTCAGTCGATCGCCGATCACCGGATCGAAACGATTGGCACGGCGTCGGAGTCGGACGGTGAAACCCTGACGGTTGTCAGCGAAGCGACAGTTTCGTTCCTCGAGGATACCGTCGAAATCCACGGGACTCTCCAGGCTCCCACTCCCTGTTTCGATGCCGTCTTTGCAGACGTTTCGCTCGAGTACGGGCACCTCAGCGTCATCGTCGAACTCGAGGAGGATGAGGAGGCCGATGCGTGTGTCCAGGTGATCAGCGAAATCGAATACGAGGCCACTATCTCCTTCGAATTGGGTGTGCCCGAGTCGGCCACGGTAATCCACCTCGACGAACAGGGTGAGGGTACGGCTGCCGAAGCGACGGCGTAATCGGTCTCCTCCTCGAACTACATCCCCGGCTCTCGTCGAGTTTATACGGGAAGCGGCCGCGATGATTCGGTATGAAATCGACCACCGGCGCCCGCACAGATCGAATGAACAACGTTTATGCGGAGGCTACGCATGCACGAGAGTAGAATGAGCGACATCGAGGGGATCTACGAGGATCTCGAGACGGACGTCTCTCTCGAGGAGTTTCGCGAGGCCGTCGAGGAGAAGGTCGAGCAGATGGGTGGACTGGCTGACGAGGAGACGGCGGCCATGCTGATCGCCCACGAGCTGGGAGAGAGCGAGGTCAACGGCGTCGCCGACGTCGAACCCGGCATGGAGGAGGTGAAGTTCGTCGCCAAGGTGCTCTCGATTGGCGAAATACGGACCTTCGAACGCGACGGTGAGGACGAAGACGGTCGCGTGGTCAACGTCGAGGTGGCCGACGAAACTGGTGCAGTTCGGGCCGCATTCTGGGACGAACACGCAAAAGCCGCGGTCGACGAACTGGAGGAGGGTCAGGTGCTTCGCATCAAGGGGCGTCCCCGCGAGGGATTCAGCGGTGTCGAGGTGAGCGTGGACGAGGTCGAACCCGACGACGAGACCGAAATCGACGTCACGGTGTCGGACACGCACCGGGTCGAGGACCTCTCGCTCGGTCTGTCGAACGTCAACCTCCTCGGTCGCGTGCTGGATACCGGCAGCGTTCGTACCTTCGACCGGGACGACGGGTCGGAGGGCAAGGTTTCCAATCTCACGCTCGGCGATCCGACCGGCCGCATTCGAGTAACGCTCTGGGACGAGATGGCGGAGTTGGCTGAAGATATACTGACTGGAACGACCGTCGAGGTGGCCGACGGCTACGTTCGCGAACGCGACGGAGCGCTGGAGCTACACGTCGGCAATCGTGGGACGGTCGATGAAGTCGACGAGGACGTCGAGTACGTCCCCGACAGCACGCCCATCGAGTCGCTCGAGATCGGACAGACGGTCGACATCGCCGGGGTCGTCCGTTCCGCGGATCCGAAACGCACTTTCGACCGGGACGACGGTTCGGAAGGGCAGGTCAGAAACATTCGCGTACAGGACGCGACCGGCGACATACGGGTCGCAATGTGGGGCGAGAAGGCGGACGTCGATCTCGGGCCGGGCGACGAGGTCGCACTCACGGACGTGGAGATCCAGGAGGGTTGGCAGGACGACATCGAGGCGTCTGCTGGCTGGCGATCGACGGTCACCGTCCTCGACAGTGACGAACCGTCGAGCGACGCTCAGGGAGAATCGGCCGGACTCAGTGCGTTCGCCGACGCCGGATCGAAGACGGGCGACGTGGATGCATCGAACGATGGGTCTGACGCCGATCGATCCGCAAACGCATCTGGTGAAGATTCACCCTCGTCAAAAGCCGATTCCACCTCGACTGGCCCCGATTCTACCTCGGCTGAATCTGCACCATCTGAATCGGATCTGGATACTGCTGGCGAGGAGATCGAGTTCACTGGCGTCGTCGTCCAGGCCGGCGACCCGGTCGTGCTGGACGACGGCGAGACGACGATGAGCGTCGAAACGTCGGCCAACGTCGGTCTGGGTGAGGAGGTGACCGCACGAGGCGTCGTTCGAGAAGGGCGCCTCGAGGCGACGGACCTCTTCTGATTGGGTTTCTATTAAACGAATTGACGTATCATTCTATCGTGGTTTACGCTGATCGCCCAGACTGGCACTCGCCGCGAGGAAAAGCATTAAGGCCGTATCCTTCGGCGTACATAGTATGAACGTCGAACTCCCGTTCGCCCCGGTGGATACGATTATTCGCCGGAACGCGGGTGAACTTCGGGTGAGTGCTGGCGCCGCAGAGGAACTCGCGAAGGCGATCCAGGAGCACGGATCGAGGCTCGCGGAGGATGCTGCAGAGCGGGCGACGGCCGATGGCAGGAAGACGCTGATGGCACAGGATTTCGGCGTGGAACGGATCGTCGACAAGGACGACCTCGAGTTACCGGTCGCGCCCGTGGATCGAATCGCCCGACTGCGAATCGACGACCGGTATCGTGTCTCCATGGATGCACGCATCGCACTGGCGGACATTCTCGAAGACTACGCCGACAACGTCTCCCTGGCGGCGGCGAAACTGGCTCGCCACGCCGACAGGCGGACGATCACCGACGACGACATCGAGACGTACTTCTCGTTGTTCGAGTGAGGAGATGCGATTCGGATACAGCGACACGTGTCTGGAACACACCCCCGGCGCACGCCACCCGGAGTCCCCGGACCGGCTTCGGGCAATTCGGGAGGGACTCAAACGAAAACACGGGGTCGAGTACGTCGAGGCGGATCCGGCTCCTGTCGACGTCATCGCAGCGGTTCACGACAGATCGTACGTCGAACGCCTCGAGGAGTTCTGTGTTGGAGGTGGCGGGCAGTGGGATCCGGACACGACCGCCGTCGTGGAGACCTGGGACGCCGTCGTCCAGAGTGCAGGCCTCGCCTGCTGGGCGGCCGAATCGGCCCTCGAGGGGGCAGACGGCCGCGAGACGCCGTTTTCCATCGGTCGGCCGCCGGGTCACCACGCCATCGAGGACGACGCGATGGGATTCTGTTTCGTCAACAACGTCGCCGTCGCCGCCCAGCACGCCATCGACGCACACGGCGTCGACCGGGTCGCAATCATCGACTGGGACGTCCACCACGGCAACGGCACACAGGACATCTTTTACGACAGGGGCGACGTCTACTCCGTTTCGATCCACGAGGCCGGCCTGTATCCGGGTACCGGCCAGGCCGACGAGATCGGTGAGGGAGGTGGCGAGGGAACGACGATGAACGTTCCCATCCTGTCCGGATCCGAGGATTCGGCATACGTTCGAGCCCTCGACGGACTCGTGATTCCGGCCATCGAGTCGTTCGATCCGGGGCTGTTGCTGGTGAGCGCCGGGTTCGACGCTCACCGCCACGACCCCATCTCGCGAGTTCGACTCTCGACAGAGGGGTACGCGGTGATGACCGACCGTCTTCGAACGCTCTCTGACACCGTCGACGCACCGCTGGCGTTCGTGCTCGAGGGTGGATACGGGCTCGAAGTGCTGGCCGACTGCGTGGCGATCGTTCACGAGACGTTCGACGGACGGACGCCGATCGTACCCGAGGGTGGGGTCGATGGCGAAATCGAGTCCACGTTCAAATCCGTGGCCGACGCGCACGAGCTCGACTATTCCTGACGAGGGTACGTTCGGGGATGGCGATGTGGGGTACGTTCGGGGATGATGAAGATCCGTTCCCCGACGAATACGCTCAGACGTAGACGAAGCCGGCGACGTGATAGGTCGTGACGCGGGCGGGGGTGACCTCGTCGAGTCGGTCCCGGAGTCGCGACGCTTCGAGCGCGACGGTCGCGTCGGAGGGGGAGCCGAGTGCTTCCTCTCGGGCTCGCTGGCGATACCGGGAGTCCGGATCGACCGCCAGCGGGGACACGTAGACGAAGTCGTCGTCGGTGAGGGAAAGTGAGGCGACGTGGTCGACGGTCGAACGCAGGTGTGCGTCCGCCAGTCGTTCCCCGCCGGGGCCCGCGAGGACGATGAGTCCGACGTCGAGTCCCGCCCGTTTCAGGTTCTCGACGCCCCCGCGGACCGTTTTCGGCGTTTGCGGCTTCTCGAGAACGTCGAGTACCTCCGGATCGCCGGACTCGACGCCGACGTGGACTCGCTCGAGTCCACGGTCGGCCAGCGCTTCGAGCGTGTCCGGCGAGCGGCGGGCTGCGGTCCGGGCCGTACAGAACGCCGAGAGCCCCTCGGCGAGGCGGTCGGGGAGTTCGGCTTCGATCGTTTCGAAGTGAGCGACGAGGGTCTCTCGGGGTGCGGCAAGCGGGTCAGCGTCGCCGAGAAAAATTCCACGGCGGGATCGGATTCCACGTCCGAAGTACGATTTCACCGCACGAACGTGTTCGGCGAACGCCTCCGGCGAGCGAACGGATACCTCCCGGTCGCGATACAGCGTGCAGAACGAGCAGTCGTAGGGACAGCCGACGACCGACTGTAGGACGAGCGCACTGTAGCCGTCCGGCGGGAGGACGCTGACACGATCGTAGACGGCCGAAAACCCGGCAGCATGACGGTCGAGATCTGCAGGGGTCGTCGAGAGAACCCGTTCGATCGATTTACGGGCGGCGGGGTCGGCGTCGAACGTCTCGCAGTCACTCACCTCTTCGGCCGTTCGAGGGGGGGCGGTCGTTCGTCTATCGAGCACGGCGTGTGCGATATCGTAGGCGCGTTCGAACAGTTCCGTTCGTTCGGGCTCGACGACCTCACGGGCACGACGAACCCGGACTTTCTCGCCGTCGACGGTCGTCGACACCCATCGCTTTCGGTAGGTGGTTCCATCGGCGCCGCGCTGGATGGAGTCGGTCCCGTCGAACAGTCGCCGCAGTCGGCCGGCTGCGTCGAACCGGACGACGGTGCCGTCGACCTCGACGGTGACGCCCCGCTCGGAGGCGGAAACCGATCCCGTCGTCGGCTCGAGTTCGTCTCTCATGCGCACATCGGTTCACGTACGGGCTTCGTGACTCATACGAACTCCGTTTTCGAGACGCCCTCCTCCTCGAGGGGGAGTCGCTACCCCTGCTCGTGGGTGTCTGGGCCAATTACGACCGCAGGAGGCCATCCAGCACCTTTCGCTGGGCGGCGGCGAGGTGTTCGCAGAACGTGGATGGGGAGATGCCGAGTTCGTCGGCGACCTCTTCGGAGTTCGCCCCCTTCGGGTGATCGAAGTAGCCCATCTCGTGGGCGGTTTCGAGCACGTCCCGCTGTTTGTCCGTCAGGCGACCTCGGTCGACGAACACGAAGTCCGTGTTCGAGGAGTCGTGAGCGCGTGCGAGGTGACGGACGTGGACGTCGTCGTACTTGTCCTGCAGCTCCGAGACGATTCCCTGGACGGTTTCGATGTCCGGTGCGTGAAAGGAGACGTAGAGGACGCCATCGCGCGCGTGAAGATTCGATATCGGACAGCCGAAGGATTCGATCGTCCGACAGACGCAGGCGCCCTCGGAGTTCGGCTCGAACTGATACACCGTATGGGCTCCCGACGAGAACACTTCGTCGACGTCGGCGTCCTCGAGTGATTTCCCCCCGTTGAGCGTAAATTCTTCGACGTATCGTCCCTCCTCGTCCGGCATCGACGACCGCGCGATCTCGCTGATCGTCGACTCCACTTCTGCGGACGATTCGGCGACCCGACAGGCCTCGGCGGCCCCGATCCCGATTTCCGTCCGAACGCTTCCGCTCATAGTAGAGGGTAGTCGTCCAGACGGTTAAACTAAAAACCTCAATATACAGGGTATTATACGCGCAAATTTTCGCCGCCCGGAGCGATGTCGAACGTGCATACCGAGGGGGTGGAAAATCCCTCTAAGTTATCAACCGGCACCTCCTGCCGCGTGTCATCTGGCAACCAAGTATCTTATTTTCACGATTAAATTGGGAATATTTCGACCGGGTATATAAATCACCGAAAGAACCTGGTATTCCACCTATGCTGAACGGACTACTAGACTAACCTAACGCTTCGCACTGGAATGTGAATCAGTGTCGAAGTGGGAGAAGACGCGACCCGATCAGTTCGGGGGATCTGCAGGGTCGTCCCCCGAAACGAACGGAGGAATTCCATACAATGTCAGGAAACACGTCCGAAAACTGGCCAGCAGACATGGCCGGACGGTACGACGGGCTCGAAACGTACACGGAGCGAGCCCGCGAACAGATACGTGCCCCGGTCGACGGGGCAGAGGTGTTGATTCCGAACGGGGACATCTACTTGCTCCCCGATCGTTGCAAAGAGTGTAGCTACTGCTGGGAGTACTGTCCAAAAGACGTACTGACCCGAAGCGACGAAGCGAACGCGAAGGGCTATCGCCACCCGACCGTCGACGAGGGGAAAGAGGACGCCTGCGTCGACTGTGGCATGTGTACGTGGATCTGTCCCGAGTTCGCCATCTTCACGACAGAACGAGGTGAGGCCTGATGGCGACGACCGGTAAATCACGGGGCGAGTTGCTCACGGGCGATCACTTCATGATGGGCGACGTCGCTTGCGCCGAGGGTGCAATCGCGGCCGGTTGTCGATTCTTCGCGGGGTACCCAATTACTCCAGCAAGTGAAGTAACTGAGCGGATGAGTGCCCGCCTCCCCGACGTCGGTGGCGAGTACATTCAGCTGGAGGACGAACTCGCCAGCATGGCCGCCACCATCGGCGGTTCGAACGCCGGGAAGAAGAGCATGACGGCGACGAGTGGTCCCGGCCTGAGCCTGAAACTTGAGAACCTGGGGCTGGCAGCGATCACCGAATCACCGTGTGTCGTCGTGAACGTCCAGCGCGGCGGCCCCTCGACCGGCATGCCGACGCTGCCTGGCCAGGGCGACGTCATGCAGGCGAAGTTCGGGAGCCACGGCGATTACCCAATGATCGCCTACGCGCCGGCGAGCCCACAGGAGATGTTCGACCTCACGGTGTCGGCGTTCAACGCCGCAGAGCAGTACCGGACGCCGGTGATCATCCTCGCCGATCAGACGGTCGGACACATGACTGGAAAGGTCTCGATCCCCGACAGCGTCGAGACCGTCGACCGGCCGCGGCCGATGGGTGACCCCGATCCGGAGACGTTCCAGCCCTACGACGCCTCCCACGAGGTGCCGCCCATGGCGGCCGCTGGTGAGGGATACCGGGTCCACGTCACCGGGTTGACCCACGACGAGCGCGGGTATCCGGACATCGATCCCGCGAGGCAAGAACAGATGCTGGGCCGGCTGCTCGGCAAGATCGAGAACAACATCGACGACATCGTCGAAATCGAAACGCACCGACTCGACGACGCTGACGTCGCCCTGCTCGCGTACGGGTCGACCGCTCGCTCGGCACGCGAGGCGATCGACGAACTCCGTGCGGACGGCATCAAGGCGGGACTGTACCGAGTCGTTACCCCGTGGCCGTTCCCGGAGGAGGCGATTGCGGAGCTGTCGACGGAGGTCGACCGAATCGTCGTCGCCGAAATGAACATGGGGCAATACGTCCACTTCGTGCGCGCCTACGCGGAGTGTCCCGTGGACGCACACACTCACCAGGGCGGGGCCATCCCACAGCCCGCACACATCGCAGAGACGGTCAAAGAGGTGATGCCATGAGCAACGTACAATCTCCGGCGGAAGTGGTCGAAGCGCATCCGGACGACGACGTCCTCAGAGACGAGCGCATCCCGCACATCTGGTGTCCGGGATGTGGACTGGGCACCGCCATCAAGGGCTTCGCCGAGGCGGTTCGCGCCTCGTCGACAGACCTCGACGACCACGTCGTCGTCAGTGGCATCGGTTGTACCGGGCGTTCGGCCGGGTACGTCAACGTCGACTCCTACCACACGACCCACGGTCGAGCGATCCCGTTCGCCACCGGCCTCAAAGTCGCCAATCCCGACCTCGCCGTCTCCGTGATTTCGGGAGACGGCGACCTGTTCAACATCGGCGGCAACCACTTCATCCACGCCGCACGCCGGAACCTCGACATGACGATCGTTTGCGTGAACAACTTCACCTACGGGATGACCGGCGGCCAGTTCGGCGGGACGACGCCGACGAACGCCAAATCGACGACGTCGCCCGATGGTAACTACGAGCGGCCGTTCAACCTGCCGTCGCTGGCCGGCAGCCTCGACGTGCCGTTCATCGCTCGATGGTCGACCCTGCACCCGCGACGTCTCTCCCAGGCGATCGAGCGCGCGATGGAGAAGCCCGGACTGGGGTTCGTCGAGGTCATCTCCCCGTGTCCGGAAGGCTTCGGGAAACAGAACGAGTTCCCGGAGGGGCTGAAGATGATGAAGTACTTCCAGGACCACGCGGTCATCGACCACGACGCGCCGCTCGACGAGGTCGGAATCAGGCTCGAGGGCGAACCGCTCGTTCTCGGCACCTTCGTCGACGAGGAGAGCGCGTCCTACCTCGAGACGAAGGAGCGACTCATGGGTCGGCGTGGAGGTGGCGACGAATGAGCCGCTCCGAACTTCGATTCTCCGGCTTCGGGGGTCAGGGCGTCATCACGATGGCCCACGTCCTGGGTCACGCGGCGAGCGTTCACGCGGGAATGAACGCCGCGATGACGGAAGCCTACGGGCCCGAGAAGACGGGGGGCTTCTCCCGGGCTGACCTGGTTCTCTCGGACGAGGTGATCAACTATCCGAACGTCGTCGAACCGAACGTCTTCGTCGCGTTCTCCCAGGACGCTTTCGAACGCGACGCCGACTCGGTCGCCCAGGACGGCCTGGTCATCGTCGAACGGGACCTGGTCGATCCCTCGTCGCTGCTCGAGTACTGGCACGCAGAAGAGGTCGTCACGGTTCCGGCTGTGTCGATCGCACAGGACATCGGACTGAAAGTGATCGCGAACATCGTAATGTTAGGAGCGACCGTCGAACTTTCCGAGGTAGTGGAACCGTCGGCCGTCAAGAAGGCGATCTTCGACATCGTCCCGGACGGCACGGAAGACCTGAACGAAGCGGCGTTCGACCGCGGGCGTAAAGCCCTCGACGCCCCCGAAGGGGAGGTGGTACGATGAGCGTCGATCGCGGCGTCGATCCGCTCGGAACCGGCTACACGGCCACGGAACGGATCGACGGCGACGTGATGGTCATCGGCGGCGGTATCGCCGGCATCCGCGCGAGTCTCGACCTGGCCGACGCCGGGGCGGAAGTCGTCCTGATCGAGCGATCGCCCGCCATTGGCGGTAAGATGGCGGCTCTCGACAAGAACTTCCCCACGCTGGACTGTTCGATCTGTATCGAAGGGCCGGAGATGGGCGAAGTCACGCAGGAAGAGAACATCGAGGTGCTGACCCTCGCTGAAGTAACCGACCTCGCGGGCACCGCCGGGGACTTTACCGCGGAGGTCTACCAGGCACCCCGATTCGTCGGCGACGAGTGTACCCGGTGTGACGACTGTGTCGACGCCTGTCCGGAGTACACGGCGAACGAGTTCGACGAAGGAATGGGCTCGCGAACGGCGATCTTCACGCCGTTCGAGCAGGCCGAACCCGGTCCGTACGTCCTCGACACCGACACCTGCTTGAACGACCCGCCGAACAACATGCCGTGTGACCGGTGTCAGGAGGCCTGCATGCCCGACTGCATCGACTTCGAGATGACGCCGACGGAGTACGAAGTCGACGTCTCCTCGGTCGTCGTTACCACGGGCTTCGACGTCATGAACCCCGAGGTCGTCGGTGAGTACGGCTACGGCGAGCACCCGGACGTCCTGACCAGCATGGAGTACGAACGGCTGCTCGACGCGGCGGGGCCGACGGAGGGTCACACCGTCAAACCGTCCGACGGCGAACACCCGGACAACATCCTCTTCGTGTTCTGCGTCGGCTCGCGGGACCAGCGCCACTGCGAGTACTGTTCGCGCGTCTGCTGCATGTACAGCACCAAGCAGGCCATCCAGACCGTCGACCACGGAGTCGACGACGTCACGGCGCTGTACATGGACATGCGTGCCTACGGCAAGGGCTTCGACGGCTTCTACGAGCGCGCCCGCGACGAGGCAGGCATCGACTTCCGACGCGGTCGCCCCTCGGAGGTCCGAACCGACGGCGAGTCGCCGGTCGTCGTCTACGAGGACACCGACTCGGACGAGGTCCTCGAGGAGGAGTACGACATGGTCGTGCTCGCCCCCGCGCTCATCCCGAGCGACGGAACGCCCCAGCTCGCCGCGACGCTGGGCATCGACATCGACGACGACGGCTTCATCGCGACGACCGAAGCCAGCGGCGACATGATCGAGACGACCCGCGCGGGCGTCTACGCCGCCGGCTGTGCGACGGGGCCGAAAGACATCCCGGACAGCGTCGCAGAATCTTCCGGTGCCGCCTCGAAGGCCCTGGAGCACGTCGGGGAAAAGACCTGGCCGGAACCGATCGACGTCGAACCGATCGACGCCACTGGCGAGGAACGCATCGGCGTCTTCACCTGCCACTGCGGGACGAACATCGCCGGCACGATCGACGTGGAGGCGGTTCGTGATTACGCCGCCGAACTCCCGAACGTGGTCCATAGCGAGGACCTGCTGTTCGCGTGTGCGGGCAACACGACGGAGTACATCACCGACGTGGTGAAAGAGAAAGAGCTCAACCGCGTGATCGTCGGATCCTGCTCGCCGAAGACCCACGCGCCGACGTTCCAGCGCTCGATCGCCGAGGCGGGACTCAACGAGTACCTCCTCGAGATGGCCAACCTCCGCAACCACAACTCCTGGGTCCACGACGACAAGGAGGAGGCGACGGAGAAGGCCAAGGAGATGACCCGAATGGCCGTCGAGAAGGCGGCCTTCCTCACCCCACTCGAGAAGATCGAACAGCCGATCGAGCAGCGCGCGCTGGTCGTCGGCGGCGGGGTTTCGGGTATGTCCGCGGCGATCACTCTCGCGAAACAGGGCCACGAGGTCCACCTCGTCGAACGCGACGAGGAACTCGGCGGCGTCCTTCGGGACCTCCACACGCTCCACCCGAACGAACGCGACGCCGAGGCGCTGCTCGCAAAGCGCCAGCAAGAACTCGACGAACTCGACGTGACCGTCCACACCGACACCGAGGTCGAGTCGATCGGCGGCTTCGTCGGCAACTTCGCGGCGAACCTCTCGAACGGCGAATCGCTCGACATCGGAGCGGTGATCCTCGCGACGGGCGCCGATCCGTACGAGCCCGAGGGCGTCCTCGGCTACGGCGACCACCCCGAGGTCATCACGAACAGCGAACTCGAGGCTCGAATCGCCGAGGACGAGGTCGACGCCGAGCACGTGACGATGATCGGCTGTGTCGGCTCGCGAACCGAAGATCGAGGCTGCTCGCGCTACTGCTGTTCCTCGATGGTCGGCCAGGCCAACCAGCTGGCCGACGACGGCGTCATGGTCGACGTCGTGAACAAGGACGTCCGGGCGTTCTCCCGCGACGCCGAGGAGGCCTACCGCGCAGCCCAGGAGAAGGGCGTCCGGTTCTTCCGCTACCACGACGAGTTGACTCCCGACGAGGCGATCACGTACGACGCCGACGCGGGAGAGCTCATATTCGAGGAGCGAACGCTCGGCGAGACGATCGCACTCGACACGGACCTGATCGTGCTCGCGACGGGGCTGCGCTCGAACGGCGCCGGCGTCGAGGGCGACGTGGCCAGTCAGCTGACCGTCACTCGCGACGAGGAGGACTTCCTGCTCGAACGTCACCCCAAGCTGGGGCCGGTCGAAGCGAGCGTCCCCGGCGTCTTCATGGCCGGGACGGCCCAGTCGCCGAAGGGCGTCCGCGACGCCGTCGACGGCGCACTGGGAACAGCGGCCAAGGCGGCGGCCCTGCTCTCGCGTGACACCGTCGAGCAAGAGCCCCTGGCTGCACAGATCGATCCGGAAGCCTGTGTCGGCTGTACCCGCTGTTCACAGGTCTGTCCGTACAACGCCATCGAAGGCGAAATTCAGGAGCCCCACTCGGTTGTCGAGGCTGCCTGTATGGGCTGTGGGACCTGCGCGGCGGAGTGTCCACAGGACTGCATCACGATGCCCGGCTTCACCGACCAGCAGATCATGGCCCAGATCGACGCCGCCCTGGCGAACAAACCCGAGGAGAAGGTCATCACCTTCGCCTGTAACTGGTGTTCCTACGGCGGTGCCGACCAGGCCGGCATCGAGAAGCGCAAGTACCCGACGAGTTCCCGGGTCATCCGAACGATGTGTTCCGGCCGCGTCGACGCGAAATTCATCGAGCACGCGTTCGATCAGGGCGCCGGCGCCGTCTTGCTCTCGGGCTGTCACATCGGTGACTGTCACTACATCGACGCCAATCATTACACAGAGGACCGTTACGAGCGCCTGAAGGCGAAGTTCGAGCGCGACGAGGACTTCGACGAGGACCGCTTCCAGCTCTCCTGGATCAGCGCCGCGGAGGGCCAGAAGTTCGCCCAGAAGTCCGGCGAAATGCACGAGGTCATGGAAGAGTACCGCCAGGCGACGAAGGCCCGGACCGACGGCGGCTGCTGTGGCGGCTGTTCCGACGGAGGTGACGATCAATGAGCACCGATCCCCTGCGAGCGACGCGCGAGGAGCGTCAGCAGATCCTCGAGGCGACCGACGGCGCGGCCTCGGTCTGCTTCCAGTGTGGCACCTGTACGGCGACCTGTCCGTGGATGGAGTTCGACGGCGAACCCATCTCCGTGCGCCGGATCATGCGCGATGCGCAGTTCGGCACCGACGGCAACGGCGAGGCGCTGTACGCCTGTCTCACCTGCAAGGCCTGCGAGGCGCGCTGTCCGCGCGGCGTCGACATCATGGACGCCTTCCTCGGACTCCGCGAGATCGCCTTCATGGAGGACGAGGCGCCGGGAGCGCTGGAGGGCGCCCTCTGGAGCGTCTACGAGGAGGATAACCCGTGGGAGCGACCCGCGAGTTCCCGCGACGAGTGGCTCGAGGAAGTACCCGACGACGTCGACGTAAACGTCGGCGGCGAGGCCGAGGTACTCTACTACGTCGGCTGTACGCCGAGTTACGACCCCGCCTTGCAGAGCGTTCCGGCGGCGATGGTCCAGATACTCGAGGCGGCCGACGTCGACTACACCGTCCTCGGAAACGAGGAGGTCTGCTGTGGCGACGTGATCCGCCAGACTGGCGAACCGGACTTCTTTGCGGAACTCGCCGAGATGAACGCCGAGGTCTTCGCGGAGACGGGCGCCGAGAAAATCATCACCTCGAGTCCCCATTGTGCGGAGACGTTCGAGGACGCCTACGGGCTCGACGCCGAGGTGCTCCACTACACGGAGTACCTCGCGGAGCTGGTCGAGTCGGGCGAGCTCGAACTCGGGGACCTGGATCGAACGGTGACCTTCCACGACCCGTGTTACCTCTCCCGCGGCATGGCCGTGGTCGAGGCGCCGCGACGCCTCCTCGCGGAGGCGGGCGTCGAGGTGGCCGAGATGGCACAATCGGGCGCCGACACCCTCTGCTGTGGCGGAGGCGGTGGTCACATGTGGCAGGAAGTCGAGATGGAAGAGCGCTTCGCCGACCGCCGGGCGAAACAGGCCGACGCGACAGACGCCGAGGAACTCCTGACGGCCTGTCCCTACTGCGTCCAGACGCTGGACGATGGGGTGAAGAAAACTGGCGCGGGCCTTCCGGTGCGCGAACTCGCGACGGTACTGCTCGAGGCGGCCGAGGCCGCAGACGGTATGAAAGCGGAATACTCCGAGGAGGAATCCAACTAATGTCGAACGACGTCTGGGTATACCTGGAACTGGAACACGACAGCGGTGAGGTAGCGAACGTCAGCTACGAAATACTCGGAAAAGCGACCGAACTGGCCGAGGAACTCGACACGGGCGTGACGGCCGTCATCGGCGGCACCGCCGACCTCCTCGACGGGCTCGCCGAAGCTGCGATCGCCCGCGGGGCGAATCACGTCGTCACCGTCGAGCACGACCTGCTCGACGCCTATCGGCCAGAGACGTACGCCGACGCGATCGAGGAGGCCATCCGGGCGGGCGACCCGTCGATGCTGCTCGTCGGGGCGACCCACAACGGCATCGACATGGCCGGCCGGCTGGCCGTCCGCCTCGACGCCGGGATGAACGCCGACGTGGTTAGGCTCGAGGTCGACGACGACGGCAACCTCGTCGGGGGTGTTCCCGCCTTCGCCGGCGGCATCCTCGCGATGGTGCGAGCTATGGGACGTCCGCAGATGAGTACTGTTCGCCCGGGCGTGTTCACCGCGCTCGAACCCGACGAAAGCCGCGAGGGGACGATCGAAACGATCGAACCGGACCTCGATCCGGACGCCGTCGTCACCGAGGTGCTCGAGCGGGAGATCGGCGAGAGCATCGACCTGCCCAGCGCGGACGTCGTCGTCTGTGCCGGCCGCGGCTTCGGCGAGGACCTCGAACTCGCGAACGAACTCACCGAGGCCCTCGGCGGCACACTGGG
>LKMJ01002599.1_pt1 | contig 16650 bp, 25 predicted proteins | sample 643391 | NCBI WGS metagenome assembly LKMJ01 (sample SAMN04112250, study PRJNA286221) | soda lake metagenome | biome: soda lake; feature: Kulunda Steppe; material: water; isolation source: sample PL-Br10 brine of Picturesque Lake | place: Russia: Kulunda steppe | collected 2010-07
GTCGGACGCGGTCCACCCCGCTCGCTTGCGTAGACCGCTCCAGAACCAGCCCGGCCGTCGACGCACCCGGCTGACTGGTGTGTACGAATCGTGGGCCATCCAGCCGTCGACGAAGCCCACCGACTAACCTGATCGATTCGTGGGGCAGCAGGCCACCCTCGAGGGTGCGTACTCGACGTGTAGCGAGTGTGGACCTTCGGGCCGTCGACGAAGCCCGTCTCCCTGTGTGGGCAACCGTGGGCCGGCCAGCCGTCGACGAATCTGTCTCCCGGTGTGTACGAACGTGGACCAGCCCACCGTCGACGATACCCTCTTCGCGATGTGTGCAAGCGTGGAACATTCCACCATCGACGCAGGCCCGTGTTCCGGTGTGTACGTGCCACACACCCCTGCCGCTCCCTTGCGCTCGGGCGTACAGTAGTGCGCCCGGCGCACCCGCCGCGTTGAGGCCTGAGTCGGTCCACGATTCCGGAAGACACTACCCGCCCCACCGGGCGGGTCCCTTCTACCGGAATCGGCCACCTCAGACCACAACCCGACGGGTCGGGACGATTCCTGCCGTGCGTTCTGGCTTGCTGAACTACCCGAATTACGCGGCGGAGCATTTCGCGTCTTCGGAACAGCTCGGCGAGCCGGACCGGGTCGCGATTTCTGGCGGACCCTACCCGCTTGCGCGGGTCCCTTCCACCGGAAATCGACCGGCTCGCCGGCTGTTCGCGCCGTTGGTCGTACTCGCTCGCCGATCCACGGCGCGAGCGGTGCCGAGTCGGGTCGCGATTCGCCACGCGAATCGACCGCCTCGCCTACCGCTCGCACCGAGCATCGACGGCTCGAGGCCAACGGCTCGCGCGAAATTCCGACCATATGCACCGATTTCTCCCTGGAAGCCCACCGCAATCGATCACAGACAGCGGACCCTACCCGCTGGCGCGGGTCCCTTCCACTGCCTGTGAACGCTTGCGCCGGTCTTCCGGGCGGTAGAAATCGGCGCATCTCTCGGACGCGAAATTACGGGCAGTTCAGCGGCCAGAACACACGCCGGGAGTCGTTCTGGCGGTGCGTGCCTTCCGCCAGAATCGGCAGGTACGATTTCTCTCCATTAACTTAAGGGCGTTCGTCACGCACCTCACGTGCCTTGTCGCCGTGAGTCGGTCCACGATTCCGGCGGAACCTTTCCCGCCGCTGCGCTCCCGTCGGTGCTCTCGGCGGGAACCCTTTCCACCGGAATCGGCCGCCTCACGCCGCCAGTCACGCGAGTCTGGAAATCACGCGGCCTGCAAGCAGGCCACGCGATTTCGGCGATCTGAGCTGACTGAGCCGGCTCACGATATTCGGGCGGACCCTACCCGCTGGCGCGGGTCCCTTCCACCCGAAATCGACCGGCTCAGTGCTCAGATTGCGAGACGAAACCCTTAAGTTAATACCGACACCCCCACTTGTCGGCTATCAACCGCACGTCTTGGGGAGACCACTTGCCGGTTTGATCGGCCGCCTGAGACTCTTGAGCCGGCTCTTGATTTTGTGCGGACCCTACCCGCTTCGCGGGTCCCTTCCACTCAAAATCAACCGGCTCAAGGCCTCAGTCACCCGATCCCTTCCAGCTTGTGGCTCTGAGCCGGGCCTCGATTTCGGCGGATTCACCCCGTCGCTTGCGCGCCGTAGCGTGCTCGCTTTGGGGGTCCCATCCGCCGAAATCGGCCGTCTCAGAGGCCAAGACGCACGGTTGCTTCCAACTTTTGAGGGTGTCTGAGAGAAAACGTACCTGTAACCCGTCACAGGGTGTGTGGCACGGCGTGGAACACTCGGCCGTCGACGCCAGTCGGCCGTTTGTATGACACGCGACGTGTAGTTTGTACCCCTCGTTGGCGGGTGGAAGGTGTTTGTCAGTTATGGCAATTGAAGACTACGACAGCCGTGAAGCACAGATTGCTAACCGACTTGGACTCGAAGACTCCCTCGCCGGGCGTCCAGAACATGAGGTCGATGACATGGTCGTCTTCAGCCCGGAAAGCGAAGTTGTCTCAACGTCGCTCGGTGCGACAGCCGACATCGGCGGCGATGTGATTGCTCATCTCCAGCAGCCATCCGTTGGTGGCTACGACATGCGGTTGGACACCGATGCGGAGAACGCGATTTCGGCGCGTATGGAGCGTCGTCCCGACGACGAGCGTTTCACCGTTCAGACCTACGAACCGGAAAACGTCGAAGTGTTCGATCCGGACGAAGAGGAGGTCGTCGAAGTCGAAGCCGAGCCGGAAATCGAAACCGGCGACCGCCCCGGCGTCCGACACCGACTTGTGAACGATGAGGGTGTCGAAGTCGGTTCCCATTGGTCGCTCGAACAGATCGAGCGCGTTGTCGGGATGGCCGAAGAGCGCGAAGAGGCGACCAAGAAAGCCATTCGCGTCCAGGAAGTCGATGAAACGCTTGAGACGGAACGCGAAGAGCGATGCCGTCGGGCCGTCGTCGAGATGGATCGATACTACCGCGCTCAGGTCGAAGAAGTGGACGGCCAGATGAAGTTCGTTGGTGCAGTTCCATCCTCGAAGGCGTTCGTCGATGAACGGTTCGTCTCACGGAAGGCCCCGGTCGGGCGATTCGATGTCGAGGTCGAACCTCCAGTCGAGAACCCGTGGGAGGAGTTGACCCGCGAACAGCTCGCCGGTGTGAACAAAGGAGCGCAGCAGTTGGCCGATCACTTCGGCGATGAAGCCCCCTTCGGCCGTGGGGCGATCAGTAAACTTCTGGCTCGCCGCGTCCTCGACGGAATGGATATCACCGATGCGGTGTTCGACCTCCGAGATGCTATCTACCGCCTCCCAAAGGTCGTCCAGCCCATCCCGAACATCGATCCATTCGACCAGTACGAGACGACGGTCGAAGTGACCGTCGATGTGTTGTGGACGCCGAAGGACACCAGCCAGTACCAGGTCGGGCTGGTCTCGGATGAAGCGAACGAACAAGTGAAATTCACCGTGTGGCAGAGGGCGGGCAAAAAACCGATGCTCCGAGAGGGAGACAAAATCCGTGTCACCGGTGCGAAGGTGAACGCCTACAAGCGAAACGGCGAGTACGAGACGACGCTCGCGGTCGCTGCCGACACCGACATCCACCACATCGAGCGCGGAAGCGGTGACGCGACCCGGATGGCGTTCGCGAGCGATGAGCCGTCGGTTGCCCCGTGGAGTGCTGATTCAAAACAGCACGCTTGGATCAACGGCGTGGATCGCGAAGAAGCCTTCCTCGCCACGGTTGATTTCGCGAACCCGATCCAGGCTAAATTGGAAGGCGTTCGCCCGCTCCAGATCCACGTGAGCGACCGCGACGAGGATCTCATCGGTTTCCGACCTCGAATTTAAGACTGCTGTTCTTTTTCTTTTTTTACGGTGTTTCGCCCGTCCCTCCCGCCGATGCCGAGCCGTGCCGCGAGCGGCACGGCGTCCCCTCCCTGCGATGCTCCTGCGTGCGCTTCTCGGGCTGCGCCGGGAGGCTATGGTTTTGTCGCGCCGGTCGACGCGCTCGGAAACCCGCATCTTTCGGGCGAGAACGGGGTTTTTCGCCCCCGTGAGGGGTAGAGGGATTCCAGATGTCAGCAGACATTCCCGACCGAATCGATCCAGAAGCCGCAGAGACCTGGGACTACGTCCCGGATGCGATTCCTGATCTTCCCGAGGACGACACCGAGCCAGACGAGCACGGAAACGAGCCTCGAGAGTGCGTCCGGTGTATGCGCGAGCCAGCGATTACCGACCCCGTGATTACGACGAGTCGCGGGATAGACGCCGTGAACGGCCGCTACTGGATTGACCCTGTGTGTAATGGCCACAAACCGGATGATATGTACCGAACGGTTTGGGACCTGCTGGAGTACGATGGCGTACAGTTCCTCGCAGAGGCTATCTTGTCTGGCGTTCTCGACCGAGAGACGGCCTTCGAGAAGGTCCTCACCGGGCCACCGGAAGATGTCGACAACGGCGAGCAGACGCCTGCACAGATTCGTGACGAGTTACTCGCTGTCCTTGAGGAGTCGTAACCGACTCGGCGGCTGAGGTTTCGAAAGCCCTCGGCCCGCTCGCGGCCGCTCGTCGGGATATCCGCAAGCGGATAGTAGCCCGACGAGTCGCCTGCGGCGATCTGCAAGCAGACGACCAAGCAAGCGCGAGCGGTCCTCGCCCTTTCAGTCCACCAGGAGGCGGCTGACACCCCCGACGTCGACCGCCGGCTTCCCGGCAAGAACACGTCGTGGAGTTTGTAACACCCGTTGGTGAGTAGAGGGAGATCAAACATGAACGGACGACTCATCCCGATTCTCGAACGTACCGATGTGAAAGCGATCACGCCAGACAACCTATACGACAGAGTCGACTACTCGCTTCTCGACAAATACGCGAAATTCTCCCACCGTGGGCACGTCTGCGATATCGAGCGCACCATCTCGGCTATTGGCGTCGGCTTCGATCATCTCGCAATCGAAAAACCCGGCAACATCTCCGAAGTCGAGTTCCACGAAACAGAGGCCGTCGACGTTGTGGTCGATGGACTCAAGAAACTCTACCCGGCGTGGTTCGGCGACCAAGAGGCTCTCGAGGCGGTCGAAAAACCGGTTTCCGACCTGCATCTCTCGAAAGCCGATCTTGTCGAGACCTATTTCAATAACGAAATTCAGGTAAACCCCGATCCAATCAGTGCGTCTGATTGGACCGACCAAAAGGCCGTCATCATGCCGATCATGGCTATCGCCCTCGAGAAACTCGAGGCGCAGATTCGGGCCGACAAGCACACGACTATCGAGACATCGCAGCAGCGGATCAAGCGTGCTATCGTCGAGGAGGCTGTCAAAGGCGGCCTCACCAGAGGCGAGATTCACGAGGCGGTCAAAGACGCAGAAGAGCTACTTAAGAACGTCTGACGGCCGAGCTGCATCGAACGGACTCAAGTAAATCGCTCGAAGCGGCGATTTTATACCCCACAGTCGGAACTGAGAGGTCTTCAGATGACTGCAGAAGAGAACACATCCATCGAAGTCGGACATGCGAACACCGGGCCAACAAGCCCGCCAACGCTAGGCGAGACGCAACCGTCGATCGATGCCGACACCGACTTCGATCCATTACCCGACAGCGACGACCGGACGTTCAGAGCGGTCTACACTGGCTCTGAGACCGACACCGAAGTAGAGGTCGATGTGGTCGAAACAGTGCCAGCAAGCGAGAGCCCGTTCAAATACGGCCATGCTGTTATCGACCGGCCCGATTGGGACGACCCAAAAAACGTGACGATGGACGAACTGCGGATGGTCATAAACAACGATTCAGATGAGTAGCGACCAGACCGACACCATATCTGTTCCGGGGCTTGGCGAAGTGGCTTCGCCAAGCCAGCTTCGCGAGCAGAAAGACGGCCGGAAGAAGACTCACCGGATTAACGCGCCGTGTCCGGTCTGCGGAAAGGGGCCGTACACGACGTTTGCCCGGCTTCGCGGGCATTTCGGCAACATGAGCCACGACGCTGCTCACCAGATGTACGACCTGACGCTTGAAGAGTTCAAATAACGACAAAATCCCACCCACCACCCAACTGATTACTGACCATGACAATCGAAACACAGCCAGTTCACGATATCATCGACGACCGTAGCGACCGAACAGACACCAGACACTCGGTGCCCCAAACTGCAGACGACACCGGCTTCCCCGAGGCGACAGATGAGCCGGTGCCCACAACAGCCGACTGTCGGCATCCAGACGAATTCAGCGGTATGCCAGACAGCCACCCGACCACCCAAGAGTGGCTATGATAGGAACGTTTGAGCGGCTTATACTCGCTTTCGGGCTGTTCTTCCTTGCGTTCGTCATTACCGTCTTCATCCTGGGGAACATCCTACTCGTCGAGCCAGACGGCCCGGCTGCGCTGATTGACAGCTACGCCGACCTCGTTGGCTCGGCAGCAGCGTCGACAGCACCCTAGCCCGGCAATGAACCGATAATCCGGTGCCCCGAGCCACGCCGATAAGGGGTGCCGCCGACCACGACGACCTGTGTTTTTAGCATCCAGACGTAACCGGAGAAACTCATGACAATTGCGATCACGACAGATACGACCGAGCAGAGCCAGCGAGAGCGCGTCCTCGACCATGCGTGCTGCCCGCAGTGTGGGCACGAGGACCTACAAGTCGAATCGACGATCCGCAGAGACGGCGAGAAAGTCGGCTACAAAGTGACCCACGACCCGAAGAGCGCGTCGTGCAACATGATTGAGTGGCCGATCTACGATCCCGAAGCGTTCGAGACGGATATTAACCAGATCGGCGGTGGACTGTCAATCTGTCAGACCTGCCTCAGCTCCGAACAGCACCTCAATGTCGAAGACGGCGAGTGGGAGGTCATCGAACCCAACCGCGACGAAGCCGGTCAGATCATCTGCGCCCGATGTGACCACCGGACAAGGCCGTCTCTCGCCTAACGGACAGAGCAACCGAAGACAGAGATGAACCGAGTTTCTATCGCTGCAATCATGCCCTCCCCCGAGCCCGGAGAGGCGGGCAACAACCACCACCCGCCCCTCCTCCCCTCCTCTGTCCCGATGGTCGGTCGGCTGCGCCGAGCGGAGTTGTGTGTCCGGCCCGATGATTTACTCACGGTTGGTGTGGGAGAGCGCAGACGAGAGTTTTTACCTCCGGTCTGAGATGGGAGCATGAGTAGTAGCACCCGATCTGCGTCAACCATGACCGCACAGCCAGCGACCGATCACCTGACGATTATCGTTGCGGGTTCCCGGACGATTTACGACCGATTCGGCGGTCGTCTCGAAACGTCTGACTCAGTCAAGCTCGTCGCGAAGGCCGTCTACGCGGCTGGCTTCGATCCGATGGATGTTGCCGAGGTCGTCCACGGGGCGAACGGCAAGTCGCCCGATCGGTGGGGTGAGCTGTTCGGCGAGCATCACCCGGACGGCGACGAAGTCCCGTTCGAGGCCGAGTGGGACAACCTCGACCATCCAGATGCCTACGTCAAGGAGGGCCGGTACGGGAAGTATAACGCCCGTGCCGGGTTCATTCGCAACGAGGAGATGGCGGAGTACGCAGCCGCCCAACCGGGGCCATCTGTCCTCATTGCGTTCTGGGATGGTGAGTCCAACGGCACTCAGCATATGATCGAACAGGCCGAAGAGCAGGGGATTCCGGTCGAAACGTTCCGTCTCGACCGGGAATCCGAACGCGAAGTCCTCCTTTCGCACGTATAGCCGACCGACTCGGTTGCTTTGCCGAGTGTAGTTGAGAGTAGTTTGTAATTCCCATAGAGAACTGGAGGGAACGCATGATGGGCCGAAGCCAACAGCGCGGTTGCATCCTCAACTGCCTGTCCTTCCGAGATGTCCGATCGGGAGTCAGACCGCGATGTAGTGGTTTGTATTCCCCGGCGGGGAGTGGAGGGATTCGTCCCATGAGCGAGATCCCGCTGCGATCCATGCAGATTCGAGCTACCTTCGACTCCGTTGCGTTCCAGCTGTGGAGCGCGAAAGGGGAGTTTGTAATTCCCGGAGAGAGTGAAGGGATGTTCGAACCTGCGAGCGGCCGTCCTGTCCGTCAGATCACCTCGAAAGTGGGTGAGATGGCCGCCTCCCGCCGGAAAGTGGCTCAGGTGAGCGTCGATCCTGAGTTTGTAATTCCCGGAGGGAGTGAAGGGTCGTTCAAACCCGTGAGCGGGCGACAGTCCCTTCGTCCTCATCGAGATGGAGTTCAGGTGAGCGTCGATCCTGAGTTTGTAAATCCCGATGGGGGTGAAGGGGCGGTCGAACCCGTGAGTGGCCCTGAAGCCCGTCGTCCTCGTCGCAGTGGCGTGGATGTGGGTGAGGTGGCCGCATTCCCGCGAACCTTGGTTCAGATGGATGTCGAACCTGGGTTTGTAACTCCCGTAGGGGGGTGAAGGGGATGCGGGTCAGCGGGGCGTCGAAACAATCGGCCCTGCGACGATGTCCCTTCGTCCAAACAGAGAGTGAATACCAATGAGCGCAGATGCCAACACCCAGACCGGTAGCACTGACAATGACCTCAACGTTCGAATTGCAGCCCTTGGGCTGACTGGAAACGACCGATACATCCGCGATCTGGATCAGCTGGCCGACAAAGCCGAGAGCGCGATCAAGTCCATCTCGGGCATGAACGGTCGCCGTGTGGACAACGTGATCGTCCGAGACAACTGGGCTCTCAAAGAGGAGCTCGAAGCCCGGCTCGACGATCCTGCTCTCCCAGATGTCGAATACTACCAGCTCGACTGGCGGCGATTCCTCGATGACGATCAGTACATGGACGACAACGGCAAGCTGATTCGCGGTGCCCGCCTGACTGCCGAACAGAAGGCCGGCGATGACGAAGACGCTTCCGAGTACGTCGATGATCCGTCGATGGCAGAAGTCGTGGCTGCCTCGGATGCTGACCTCGATATCGAGTCGATGGCTGAGGCCCTCGACCGCTTCACCAGCGCGATCGACACCGACGATGAGGACGAACCGCTCGATGACTTCGATGCCGAGACCGACGAGTTCGTCGTCGAAGAGCACTTCGACCTCCGACTCCGCGAACACCGCCAGGAAATCCCCATGGGCGAGGCCGTCTACGAGGACGATGTCGAAGAGGGCGATGTCGTCCTGACCGAAGAGCGGATCAACCGAGCCAAAGCCCGTGCTCGCGGTGTCTCCGACGACCGGCTCTACGCCGACTACCTCGACCGCGTCCCAACTGTCAACGCGGCGATCTTCCTCCACGACAGCACCTCCCGTGGCATGGTCGCCGTCGAAGGGGCTCGCGGCCAGAACCCGTGGGTGTCCAACCCATCGAAGGTCGAAGGGCAGGTGCTCGAAGTCAACTGCAACATGGAAGGCGACTCCATCATCGACTGGTCGCGGTACCTGCTCGAAAACGGCACCCTCGACGTCGATGACCTGACAGACGACCAGATCGAAGACCTGTTCGAGCGGCACACCGACGACGACCTCGAATGGATGGGCTTCGAAGATCCGGCTGCCACTCGCGCCGAACTCAGCGCGGCCGCCGACCCAGAAGTCGAGGCAGGCGCACCCGGCCAGCCCGCAGCGGCCGACTAGGGCCAGACACGCCCTATTTAGCGACTAGCCACACCACACTCCATATTTACCGCGTGCCATGTTTCGCTTAAGGGCATCCTCCCTTGAGGTTATCACGTAGGACCACCGGCGACCCACCACCGCCGTTGGTCTCTTTTCATACTTCATTCCACATACCATACTTGAGCGGCGAACACTGGTCATACTTCATCCAGTCGTCGAGCAAGCGGTGTACCGATTGGCAACTAACCGGCGAACGGCGAACGGTTTAAAAAACGTCTGATATCGCATCAGGGGGTACACATGGGAGAACAACCACCAGTATTCGGCATACACGAAGAGGATCAGCACTTCGAGATGAGCACCGGCGAACAGACAACAAGCGTGTTCTACGACCCTGAAGATCCAGATGACATCTTGATGCAAGGGGGCGTCTTACAGACGAGACGGCCTTCGATCAGATAACTCGACGAGTGGATAGGTGAACAAAAACCGCTTGAAAGCCAATCCCGGCCCGGTCGCTGGTGAGGCGAGCGACCGCCAGCAAGAAAACAGAGCATGATTCAGACGCCAAAGAGGGATCGAAACCGACGTGTTCGAGACCACAGGGCCAACAGAAGTCGACACGAGAACAAATGAAACAGATGAAATCTGGTGTCCCGAGCCACAACGCTTCGTCAGGGGTGCCGAAAACCACCAGTCGAAGTTCAAATCGGGTGCCCATTATGACCAGAGTGGCCTTGGAAAAGCAGGAGAGCCGGGTGGCACAAACCAGCGGTGGCGACCGGGAGACGGGCGAGCTGCTCGAGAAATGCGCCATCGCAGGTGTCCAACAACACTGTGCGGTGTGGGGTCTGGAGCGCGGATTGTTGACTGCCGGTGCCCCCAACGACAAGCCGAAAGCAGGTTCCCTCAACAACGCTCGAAAAGCGGGTGTCCCGAGCCACACCTGTTGGCGGTGTCCCCGGCCACACGCAGTTCAGGTGCCCTCGACGACACCAGTATCCGGTGCCCTCGGCAGCCCCGATGCCCGGTGTCCCCAAGCACGGCCAATGAGGAGAACTCCGACAAACGTGAACGTCGGTGCCCTCAACAGCCTCGGTATCGGGTGCCCCCGGCCACATCCAGTTGGGGTGCCCTCAACAGCAACACTGTTCGGTGCCCTCAACAGCAACACTGTTCGGTGCCCTCAACAGCAACACTGTTCGGTGCCCTCAACAGCAACACTGTTCGGTGCCCTCAACGACAGCCGTTATCGGTGCCCCAAACAGCCAGGAGAGTTTATTAGCCCCGGAAGAATTGGAGGTCATACAAGCGATGAACGACACTCAGATAGCGAACGTACTGTGCAAACTCGGAGAAGGAAACCTGCCTCGAGACAGCTTCCGTGTCGACCTCTCTCAGATGACTACAGGGGGAGAGCCAATCGAAAACGCCCCGAAGATCGACATCTGGGTGTACGCAACTGACGTTGCAGGAGCTAAAAACAGTTATTCAGACGCCCTGGCGACACTTATTACGGTCACAAAGGAAGAAGAGTACCGATACATCGTCAGAGGAAACGGCTTCCAACCCTACCGAGACTACTCGGGGATGGACGTACCGGACGTGTTCAAGCCACCGGAAATTTCGGAGATAACCGAAACAATCGCCGCTTCATTCGACGATCTCAGCGATGCGATCGAGCAACTGGTCGCACTGGCAAAGGAGTTCGAGGCAAGTACCGTCGAACAAAGCCCAGAGATACCTACTCAGTGAACACTGAACCAGTTCCCGATAACGCACGGGATGTCGGTGCCCCCAGCGACATTCAGTTCCGGTGCCCTCAACAGCCGCCAGTTGGGGTGCCCCCTACCGCACCGAGTGGAGGTGCCCTCAACAGCCGCCAGTTGGGGTGCCCCCTACCGCACCGAGTGGAGGTGCCCTCAACAACGCCAAAGTTGGGTGCCCCCGACAACCCAAAATGCGGGTGCCCCAAGCCACACCGAATGCAGGTGCCCTCAACAACGCCAAGACTGATAGCCTCAATAAACGTGGTTGTCGGTGCCCCCTACCACACCGATAGTCGGTGCCCTCAACAGCCAATAATTGGGGTGCCCTCTACCACGCCGACAGTTGGTGCCCTCAACAACATTCAATTTCACAAACGTTTTGTTCTTGTGTAATTTGCCGGGATTTTTTACAGACCGAGTGTAATTGAAGGGTTGAGTGGAAGGGTGAAGAGGTCTTCCGGTCAACCCGAAAACGGTTCGAATCACGAACAACTGACCGTTCGTTACTAGAGCGCAGTTGGTTCCTCAGCAGTAAGAGAAACTCAACGTGATCCACCGTGTAACAGAAACGAGACAGACCACAATCCGAAACCCAGAAAGGAACCATGATCGAGACTACCGCACCAAAAGGAACGTGTACTAACCCCCTCAACATCACCGATCCTCTCGGTGAATACATCTTCGAGGTGGAAGCAGATGTTAGAGGCAGTCATCAAGCCAGCGAGGTCGGGCACTACCTGCTTGCGACCCGAACCTACTTCGATACCGACGATGTCAACGGCATCAAACCGTTCGACACAGAACTCGCTTGGACTGTCAAGCACCTCATCGATATGCGAATCACTGGTTCGCAGTCGAGAGAAATGCTCGAAGACTACGGCGTCGACATTACAATCGTATTCAAACAGGAACCAGCCGGACGCTACTTCCCGGTCGACATCCTACTGAATAACGTTACAATCAACGAATTCGGCCTTCCAGCAGGACTGTGGATGATTGATCCACGGTTGGCCGAACTCATTGAGAAACAATCGCGAGGGCTCGCTTTCAAGCAGGTGAGTTACGGTGGAAGCACGTTCCACCGAGCTACGTCAGCAGTCACGATCACCGAGTAACACCAACCATCCCATTACTACTATGCAACGCGATAAATTCACTCACCGGAACCACGCCAGCGACGTCGAACTCGAACGAGAACGCCACACTGACCACCCTGTATTAGAGTTCTACGAGGTCGATGTCTGTCCACACGACGATTGCAGATATCAAGAGCTCGTCGACTACGAAATCGACCACGACATCTCACTCCCGTTCGACCCGGAAACACGACTCGACGAACTCACCGATGAAATCGAACTCCCGGTAATTCACACCTATCACATGGCTGGCGGCCACATGGAAGGCAAAGACGCTTTCCAGACACACGAGGAAGCAGAAATCTACATTTTCGGCCGATACAACGGGACCGGAAACAGGTCAACAACCGGGAACACGATCAGAAAGACGTACAGCCTTACTCACGGGACTCACTCACAGGTTGCACGGGAAAAAGACTACCCGATGATTTGTGCAATCATCGATACGGTCCAGGACAAACCAGCCTATACGAACCTCGTCCCACGGGAATCAGACGTCCCCGAGTCAGCACCACACTGGCAACGATCGATCGAACACCGCCTCGATTATCACCTCAACCCTCCAGAACACATCATCAAAAGCAAGCTCGGCGAGGACGACCAATACGCTCGCGTCCCAGACGGCTACGAACACGATGCGCTCGCATGGCACGTCGAACAGGTCGCACACTGGCAATTCGTCATCCAGACGCCGGAGATCATCCTCGACAGCGAACAACTCGAAACGGGCCTCGAGATCGTCAACGATCGTAAGGAAGTTATCGCCTAGCTGTTTTCCTTCAGAACGACAGTTGAACGCCTCTACCCGTAATTTTTAGTTACAGCAAATCCATACAACGCCCATGAGTGAATCAGAACACCAACCCTCCGGCGAAAACCCCCACGGCTCTTCGGAGGGAGAACTGTGTGCGGCCGGTGTTCTCTGCAAACTTGGTTCGCTCTCGAGTAAGCAACACAAGTTCACACTTTCACAGGCCCATCACGGCGGCGAGCCGGTCCCACGCGCACCGAAGATCGTGGTCGAGTCCGAAGAGACCGATCCGATAAATGAGACCAACCCGCTATCTGTCGGAACCACTATTCTATCGACAGACATCGACAACAAAGAACCAGCCGGATACACGGTGAAGACGATCACACCGCATGAAACGTGGTTCGACTACTCCGAAGTCGACGCACCAGCCGGGCTTGAACGAACGCCCGATGAAGACTACCAACTCTGGGTCGGTACGTTCGAGTCGCTCACTACCGCGATCGACACACTTGTCACAGCCGCAGAGACGCTCACCGATGTGGTGAAGCAAGACTGACGGCCGATTCTCACCGTTCTCAAACAGTTTTGAGCGAGACGCTACTCATGAGGCGGGGAGCCTGCTGTTTGTATCTCTCGGAGCGAAGTAGAAGGTCTTGAAGAAGTGACCACAAAAAATGACCCAAGAAACCGTATCAACACGGCAGAGCGGGGTATCAGAACGTCCAGACACCCCACCGCACCGCCGAGGCAATCACCACGAAAAGACAGTCAGCAGGCAACACTGGAAGACGAAACATCCAATGGCCCAAAGCCAACGTAGCCACACTACGGCAGCACCCAACAGCACTATTTCCGAATTAACTCCAGCGGCGGCCATCCTCGTCAAAGAGACGCTCCGGTGGGTGGTACTCGGAGTCGGTGTGCTGATTGCATTTGCTGCCATCTCGATACTCATCCCACTATTCGTTGCCAGCAACCCGCTCGGGGTGATCGTCGTAGCAGGAATACTTGCGGCCCTCCTACTTTTCACCCCTCCGCGTGACCAAGAACCAATCCCATTCTTTGTACTAAGCCCATGAATCGACTTGCTCACCAACTTTGGGTATCGGGTATCTCCAGTGTCCGAACTGAAGATACATCGAAATTCGACCGTATCGTCACCGTTTGCCAAGACAGCGTCAAAGACAACGTCGGCTGCGAATACGCTCAGTTCGAGCTGGCAGACGATCCACAAAACGCCAAGCGGTATGGCGGTGAAACAAGTTACGACGTGTTCGAAGAAGCCGCCAATGCAGTGTATGAAGCTCTCGTCGACGAAGAGGCCATCCTCGTCCACTGCCATGCCGGGCAGAACAGAAGTGTCGCCGTCAGCATCGCCGCACTCGCTCGGCTCGACGACCTCAAATACGACGACGTCTTCGAGATGGCGGTCGACCGGAGACCAATCGCCAATCCAACCAAGATGTACGCTTCATACGCTCGTCGATACATTCTCGAATCGAACAGGTGACTGATTATTCCACGCTATCAAAACACACTCTTCTCAGAGTCGCATATTTGCTCTCTAAGCGATTCGGCCCTGATCGAGTACGAAACATCACCATAACCGCAACGGCGAGAGCAGCGGCAAAATCTCGCCCAACAACAGCCCGATACCAGTGAACCAAATCTCAGAAGAAGTTTTTGACTACCATTTTGGAGTGAAGTGATTTGCATGTCAATCGCCAGCCGATTACCAGACGGAGTTAGCCGAAGCGAGATCGAATCAGCCCACCGCCTGTTTGATCCTCGGTACAACCGCCTGTACTACATCGACGGGTGGAACAAACGCACAGGAGATGTCGTCATCAGCGATCCGCTCACGGACGTCAAACACGTCACAGTCGAGAACGCACTGAACGACGACCGCCACGTCCCTGTCCGAGTAAACACACTCTGTGAGTGATTTTTGCTCCCCGAATACAACATAGAAGGAGTCGATCCATGAGCAATTCAGAATCCATCAGCCGACGGAGATTCGCAGTAGGAACACTCGGCTTCGGCGTCACAGCCGCAAGCATATTTGGCGTTTTCACCGTGAACGCTGAAAAAGACGACGCAGAAGCAGCCGTTGAGACGGTGAAAACGTACTACAACTCTGACGATACACACGACCTAGAATCGATCAACCGGATCAACCGAGATCACCTACCGGGCGACACCATCGTTGTGGTAGTCGAAACATCGGCCGGTACAGAAGAGCGTGTGTTCGTCGAAGATCGAAACGGGTGGGAAGTAGTCAGAGTCGACACCGGCTTTTAATTATCACACGGAAAGAGGCGGATTTTTAGCTCACAGTTTGAGGTGAGAGGTTCTTAGCCATGATGCACATAGTGACAACGCTAGTCGAGAGCATTCAATCAGTCGAAGCGGCGAACAAACAGACGACCACAGACGACAGCGAGGGGGCGACTCACCCGCTCGATACCGTCTCGAAGCAGCTCACAGTTGAAGATGTCGTCAACGCAAAATCGGTGAGCTCGAAACTTCCTGGCTTCTGGGATGTCGAGTTCGATATCCACACGACCAGCGACAACGACATGAAACAGTGCGTCGTGATCGGACACACTCCTCGGCTCCCCGAATACCGACTCATCCCTGTCGATGCCGACGACCCACTCGGAATGACCGAGATCATCGTCAAGAACCCGTCGAACTCAAAAACTTCGACGGTCAAGAGAGCCGAGTCGCTCAAAGAGGGCTTCATTGACATCAAACGTCGAACGGAGAAAATCGAAGAACGGATCAAAACCGAATTCACCGAGGTCGGATGGAACGAAGCCGGCCCTTCGTCTGCGGTTCCACTAACACCAGAGACGACAGAGACGACAGAATCACCAATCGCTCCAGAGACACCCGCCACAGCCGGCGAATCAGGCGAACCAGCCTCAATGTGAACGATGTCGGCAACCACTAACAGAACGCTCTCGGAGTTCCAGACTGACGGCGGAAAATCCCCGGATGAATCTGAGACAGACGTGTGGCCTGTCCACGTCGCCGGCCACCGAGTAACACGTACAACACCACAGAATCGAGTCACCGGGAGTGGCGATAAGACGCTGGCATTCGAATGCGAATCCTGCGGTGAACACGTCATCCCGCCCAAAGACCGAAGTGTGGACGACCACGAATGGGCTGAAAACCGATTCCGATACGTCCCCTGTTCGCCTGGAGACAACCGCGCCACCGGCGTTAGCGGGTAGGCCGACCTTACCAACATATCCCAAACCGCCCTTCCAAAATTGTTGGTAAGGCCTCTGTGGAGAGTTGTCTGATGAGTTCTCTCAAGAGAGTTTTTCAGTCCCGATTGGAGGTGGAGGAATTCGCATGGGATACACCCGAACCAGAGACAGTTGCGAACAGTGCCTCAATGACATTCAACTGAGCGACACCAAGTTTCAGTGTTCGTCATGTGGGAAAATCAAAGATGTCACCAGCAGAGTCCACGATGGAATGGTCCGGTCGTCATCAACCCCGATCGACAGAGGGCGTAGTCTGAAATACTGACCACCCGAACTCTTGAACCACTGAACGACAAACCATGAAAGCAGCGACACGGCTCGACCCAAGAGCTGTACTCAGCTCCGAAGATACAGATGCCGAATCGCTTCCGCTCGCCAGTCTATCCAGTACGGAGTTACCGAAACTCAAGGAGAAAGCCTCGCCGTTCACGGCGGGGATGAATCCGACAATGCTGATACAACCCACATTTGGTATGCTGAACGGATATTTTAAGTGCTTACATATCGTATAAGCGCGTATCCGAGGCGGTCTATCCGCCCTCCTAATTGGACAATATCGGGATTCCCTCACTACAGCGTAGAAACACCCTTTCTGCGTTGGAAGTGAGGGTACAGTCAAAAGTAAC
>LKMJ01002600.1_pt1 | contig 16648 bp, 26 predicted proteins | sample 643391 | NCBI WGS metagenome assembly LKMJ01 (sample SAMN04112250, study PRJNA286221) | soda lake metagenome | biome: soda lake; feature: Kulunda Steppe; material: water; isolation source: sample PL-Br10 brine of Picturesque Lake | place: Russia: Kulunda steppe | collected 2010-07
CTGCCACAACCCCACCACAACCCCACCATATCCCCACCATATCCCCACCACGACCCCCCTACCAACTTGCATGCTTGCCCAACAACTCAGCCGGCAAATCCATCATGGTTCATCATTACCCTCCTAAGAATTCTTCAAAACTTTGTCACAAGTGGCACCCAAACTTGCTTGCAGCCCAATTGAGCCTGAGCGCTGCCTGCATGCCAGACACTGCTGTGCACCAACATCACCCTCCCAAATGGCGCAAGCAAGGGCACTGCCTGCAGCTCCACCACAATCAGTCAATGGCTGGGTGCTACACACTGCTTTGCACCAAGACTGCCTTCCTTTGCTGGCACGGATGGCAGTTCTGCTTGCCTTTGGCCCGCCACAGCCAGGCTTTGCCTGCCTGCAAACTTTGACTTGAGACTTGAGGGTGACACACAGCTTTTGCGGTGGGGCATGTGCAGCAGATGCTTAAAGATGCAGCAGGTGCTGCTCAGAAATGTAGCTCGTGTGCAGTGCTGCAGCTTGTGCGCAGTGATGCAGCAGGTGCTCGGTGATGTGCCAGGTGCCCAGTGATGCAGCAGGCACTCAAGTGATGCAGCAGAAGCTCAGTAATGTTGCCCAGGTGTCGCCTGCATACTTCTAGCAGCATGGCAGCCCTCAGTGCGCCCTGCATCCTGTCCCTTGCTCCTTCTGATTGCAGGTGGGGGCGCATCCGGACCCTTCCCTCAATCTTGATGAGCTTCTGAAAGGAACTGTGGGTTTAGCTTGCGGCCCACACATGCTGCGCAGTGCGATTCCTGCCCCAGCTGGAGGGCATGTATAAGATCAACAAGAGCCTAAAAAGTGAAAGCAGAACATTAGAAACCAATCAGGCTGAAGCTCGCGCTTTGTGAGACATGCCCTTGCTTCCCAAAAACCTGCTTTATTTTGAAGCCTCTCGGAGTTGCCCCCTATACACGTTTATTCTCACTTGTAAGTCAAGGCAGCCCTCGCTTATTGGCCAACGAACAAGACATGCCCCATGTAAGATCATACAAGGCTAAGGGTTTGAATCCACTCAAGCATGTTTTCAACACTTTGGCACCACGTTCGCTTGCTTCTTTATGTGCTGCTCACTGTACGCCACACCATTAGATTTGTGGGTAAGCACAGTGTCACCCTGAGAGACTGCTACACACCTAACCTTGTGGCATGACTCATGTGTCAGACCATAGGTCATGCTCAAACACAACTGTAGCTGAATTGACAGCAGGATCAAATACTCTGCCAACTGTCTCAACCAACCTCCGGGTCACAATGCAGCGTAAATCTGGCACTGCACTAATCTGGCATGACAAGAGGCTAGGAAAGCATCTAAGCACCTTCATTGCAGGGCCAACCATTGTCATATCTTGTGCTTCAGACAATGTGCCTCTCCCCTCTGTCACCCAGTGCCATGCACTTGCACAATACCTGGGCAGGCAAGTGTTCATGTTAGTCTTGATCTGTGTGCTGGATTTTTGTTTGCAGGCGCCTGGTCCTCGACTGGATCCAGAAGATCCATCTGTGTGGCTGCTACCCCTCCTCCAGGTGTGCTCAGCAGGATTCTTGCCATGGTCGGCGATGGCCAGAAAGCTGAGAGCTTCTGATTTGTCTAAGGTCTGCATGATATTGCCTGCTGTGGCTCTTGTATGAAGTTCCTGACCCTTGCAGTGTGCAAATGTGCAAACGTGCAAATATGTGGCTCATGAGGGAAGGGTATCCGTGCCTGGTAGTATGTGTGCGGATATTCATGTATGTGGCGCAGGTGACTTCATGAGAATGGGCTCATTGATTGTGTGATATACAAGGAAACCTACAGGATCACATGGAGATTTCCAACTCTTTGTCAACTCTTTCAAGTTCTTGTCACCTCACAACTTAAAACCTTGCAAATGGCTTGGCACTGCACACCTTGCAGCATGCAGCCGCTGCCACAGCAGAGCTAGGGGCGGCTTCTGTCTTGCTACCAGAGGGAGGGGTCACTGTGAGGGCCACCCAGGCAAGTCAGCTCTTGGAAAGGGTTGTCTCTTTCCTCCTTTTGCCCCGTGTTTCTGAGTGCCTGCCCGCCTTTTCCCCCTTTTCCTTTCCTATTGGTTATTCCCCATCAGCAGGCCTATGGGTGATATAAGCTTTTGCATGCGTCCGACAACGTTTTGCATCGTCTCCAAGGCTTGCCAACCAGATGCACCACACAGCTGCATCCCACAGCTGCAGGCTCGCCTAACAAATAGGTACACCCCACAGCTGACGTGCAGCAACAGAGCAGGGGCCATGATTGCACTCTGCTTGGTGTAAACATGCTGGTCCCTGATCGCTGATCACGACTTAAATTGCGCGGCTTGCTTTCACATGGCAGAATGTATTTAAAAAGCTGGCCATACAACTGATCACTAGCAGGAGCAAGTGTACTTGTGTGACATACATCATGCGGCATGGTTCATGCCCCGCGTCATGCCCCACATCATGGGCGCACAGGTCCGCGTCTTGCCTGACAACCAGATGCTCGAGGAGAGCAGTGCCAGTGGCAAGATGGTGGTAGGGGCCAAGTGGGCAAGCACAGAGCCTGACATGGCGTTCGCAATGGCAGGCGCAGGTGGGGCGCACATGGATACTACGGACAGGCTGCCTTGCTGTGTGTTGGTGTCTGTCACAGAGATGAATTACCCACTGCCAGTGGGCTTCCCATAGGATTAGGTGCTCACAAACCATTCACCGCAATGGCTGTGACGACGGCGCATTGCTGTGTGTGTGTGTGTGTGTGTGTGTGTGAAAAGGTGAAGATTTGTGAAGATGTTGCAGGCGTTGGCCAAATTGCATGAATTCAAACTTCCTTGAAGTTCCTCAAGGTGGGGTTTTAAAAGGATATTCATCACCAAGACGTGGACTCTCACATCATGTGATGATTATGTCGAGCCACTGCTATGATGCTGTCCACGTCCTGCACAAACACAGTCAGTGTTCCTTGCAAACGCCCCACTCCACCCAGGTGTTGCGCCTGAGGACATCGAGCTGCCTGACCTGGGTAGTCTGTGGTATGGCTCCCTAGTTGATATCAGCGTGCCCTCTGGCTACACACTCACTACACATGCAGATGGGTGGGTTTCGGGGTTGGCATCGCATAAATGATTGTATTGAAAGCGCAACGTTGGGAGTTGGAATTTGCGTGCCGATTGGCTGTGCGCTGTGCAGACATGCAGTGGGTGCGTGACAGAGCAAGATTGCATTGGAGGTTGGCATTGCTTGACAAGCCATCACACCCTTCATACTCCAATATCCAACCTTGGACTTGGTGTCCCTTCTTTCTCAAAGCTCACCATGAATGATCTCCACTATCCAGGGGCTACATTATAGCTGCAGATCACTTTGGAGCAGCACTGCAGCCGGCCCCTCCGGGATGTGAGCGTCCATGGGTGTGCGAATGGGGTGTTATTGGTTTTGGTGGGAAATGGGCACGTGTCAGAGTGTTCTTCAGGGTGGATGGCTGGATTGAGAAGTGGCAAGTCCTCGAGTTCTTTGAGCACTGACAACAGCAACTCAGACCGGCTTTTGATCTGATTGCTTTTGAGTTGAGGCTGCCTTTCTCGCCGTCATTGCAACTGATGAACATGTGTCATGTCACTAAGGCACGTATTTATTCAAAAGGAATTAGTTAGAATGATGCCTTTTGTCACTCTATTCCAGTGACAAAAGGCTGGAGGAATCCTGGTTGTTGGAAGAGCCTATCTGTGTGGCAAATGTTATGTTGCACATGGTCCAGACCAGTAATTACATTCAACAAGTTGTTGCCTTTGAGGCCACAGAAGTTAAATTCTGTGGCTCTCGTCCCACCGGCAGGCAAGCACAGAACAGAGTTGTCCAATTACAGACAGAAGCAAGGTCAATGAAAGAAGCACGCCTGGCGCAAACACTTGCGAGGGTGTGTCCGAGTGGTAGATAATCTTCCAAAGCAGCACCCGGGGTGGCAAGCAGTCGCACTATTTGACTGAAGGCCTTATCTTAGGAATCCTTGTGTCTGACTGGAAGAAAGCCTTCCTTAGCAGCACACGGATACAAACAGGGAGAAGAGCACATCAATCTTGCTGAGACTTGACGTTAACGACATCATGTGACAAGCTGACCATGATCGCATTTTGTGTCAACCACGCGCCATGGTCTTCGCAAGCCACTGTTGCCTGCCTGCACACTGATGCTGGCAAGTCAGCCTGCCTGCAGATCCCCTTTATCCAGCTCCTACTTCCCCATACTTGGCTCTCTATGGCCAACGAGCTGCCGCAGTGCCTGCCCCACCCCGCCAGTCTGGTAATTCCTCCTCTCACTCCAGCAACCGCGCGCCTGCCTGCCGCTCCTTGGCCATGATGGCCACATCAAGCGCATCCTGCTTGAGCACATCCTGCAGCTTTGCCACCGCTGTTGCGTGGTCACGTAGCACCGCCATGAGCTGCGCTGTTGATCGCTCATCAAGCCGCGCCTGCCAGGGGCACGCGAGTTGTATGACCAGCTCGCACGGATGCAAAAGCGTGTGGGAAAAAGGTGGTGGCTCAGCCCCTGTGCGCGAGCCTTGCAGCTGCTGCCCAAACGTGGCAAAGCCCAGCTTAGGAGTTCAAAGAGGGCAAGGGGTCGTGAAGGAAGGGGGAGGTAAGCTTGCCAAGACGCAGCGAGATCATCGCCACATGGTGCTGTGGTCGGACGCACAAAATCTTAGCAGAAGGCAACATGTTAGGTTAAGGTAACAGCTGTGCGCAAGACGCCACACCCAGAATGGGAATAAGCCGCAACCATGATATTTTCCCGGCTACCCATCACATTTCCAGCAAGATGGTTTCCATGCACAATGCTGCGCAACTGCTGTTGGGTGGATGATGGGCACCAGGGATTGCAGTGGAAGATTAGGTGGGTGATACAGGAGAGGTTGAAATAATCTGAAGTCGTGTTAGACATGGCTATCATACGGCGTTTGAGAAGGAGCAAACAACTCATCCCACTCCCGGCCTCTGGCAAGGACACAAACATGGTCACAAGCAGACACACACACAGGGGGGCATGCTGACTGACAGTGGAGGTGCTTGGCAGCCTGCCCACCAAATGCTCAACACACACAAATGCCTTCCTTACCTGGCCTGTGCCAGCTGTCATTGCTGCGCCAGCCCCGGCGCGCGTCTGCACTGCTGCCGCCATGCCCTCCAGCCTAGCAGCATGTAAAAAGGATCACAGCGTGCTGTTCAATGTTCTTAAGCAAGAGCGCGTGCAAGCCCAGGTGAAGCAGAATGCACATCCCCTCCATGGTAAGAGTGCTCTGCTCGCCTTGTCGGCTGCCTGCATGTTGTGTAGGCGCTTCCGCAGCATGGTGCGTTTGCAGTATCCATGAGCCGCAGCGCGCCTGCACACCAGGCTCTTGCAGTGCCCTGGCTGTGTGCAGCGTGGCAGTGCTGCACGCGTGTGGCCAAATCCCTTGGCAGGGTCATAAGCCCACACATTAAAGTAATCCTTCACTCAGGAGAGATTGCAAGGCAAAGCAGCCTGTCTGTTCGGTCAAGTGCAAGGCAAGGCAGTTAGAGCCTATGGCCATGAGGGCCCCCACACACAGCCTTGAGTCTCCCCAGGGCCTCTTTAGCCATCTGGCAGTATCTGCTGCCAAGTCCTCTCAACCTAAACGCCCTCTGGGGCCACCCTGGAAGCAACAGTCCCCAAAAATATTCTACCTGATTGCTCTCAGGGGCCTATGTGGTCCTACAGCAACTGATTGCTCTCAGGGGCCTATGTGGTCCTACAACAACTGATTGCTCACAGGGGCCTATGCGGTCCTACAGCAACTGATTGCTCTCAGGGGCCTATGTGGTCCTACAGCAACTGATTGCTCTCAGGGGCCTATGTGGTCCTACAGCAACTGATTGCTCTCAGGGGCCTATGTGGTCCTACAACAACTGATTGCTCTCAGGGGCCTATGTGGTCCTACAACAACTGATTGCTCTCAGGGGCCTAAGTGGTCCTACAGCCTATGTGGTCCTACAGCAAGTCTTTTTACCCAAAGGCTCCAGACCAAGTTCGCCCAAACTCTCTTCAGCCCCCCGGACCCCGCTTTTGTCAAACGCACAAAATCTTCTGGCACCCAACCCAACCCACAGCTCACATGCCATCGGTCTGTGCAGCGCATCAGCAGGAGTGGGATGGATGTGTCAAGCTGAGGTGGTGCATGCGCGCAGGCTTGGGGAGACCATGGTGCGTTTGGGTGCGAAATTCTTTATCCCCATCCGCACCCTCAGGTCATCCTACTGACCATCAAGATCGTCACCACCACCACCACCACCACCACCACCACCACCATCATTTCTGATGCGCAACCTCTGTCACTGCCACCACCATCACCACTGCCACCACCGCCGCCAGCATGAGCTGCCTCACCTGCGCGGCAAGCTGGTTGACGACACAGGGGACACCTCCGCCTCGGCGCCAGCCAAAGCCCTTGACATGGACTGCTCGCGTGCGCGCGCAACATCCCCCCGATACCTGCAATGCAAGACATGGTAAGCAGCCAGCGGGGTGCTTTGCAACAGAGCATTTGGACTGTTTAGCAGAGTGCACGGTCGCGCTTCACTCCCAAATCACTGATCTCAAGCAACTGTGGCTGGCCATTTTTCGCATGCGTCACACACACACATACAGGCAGCAGCAGCAGCAGCAGCAGCAGCAGCAGCAGCAGCACACTTAGTGGCCCCTTTCCAAAGGGCGAGGGATTCACGTGCGCAGCAGGCAGAAGTAGCAGCAGCAGCAGCATCCACACGCGGCAGCCCCTGTACAGGCAGGCCTGTGTGCTCAGTGTTGCCTGTCCACAGTGCCTGGTCACATCCACTGCAGGCACATTGCGGGAGCATCCTGCTGTCCCACATGCAACACAGTGCCTGGCTGCACTCTACGGAGTGCAGCAGAGGCACGCAGCTGCTCCGCACTCGCGAGCTCCCCAAAGCTTTGCGGCACAAGGTGGAGGGATCGAGAGCTCTCAGAGGTACGCGGAGCGCCCCGCGCATACCTGGCTGCATCTGATTTGTTTTTGCGAATCCACCTCGTGCATGCAGGCAGCAGGGACAGCCTGTTCAGGTACGCACCCTATGCTGGCAGCCAGCCTGGACTCTAGCGCGTCAAGGTTACGGAAGGAGCGCAGCAAGCGGTGGGACAGCTCGATGTGTCGCTTCTGGATGTCGTTGGCTCGCTGCTTGAGCTCCGCCGCATGCTTCCTGCATGGACGCATGAATACACACTTCCTGGGCTCTGGGCACTCTCACAAGCCTACCAGGCACACGTGAAAGCAGGGCGCCCAGGCGCCCAGGCACACAGGCACACAGGCGCACAGGCGCACAGGCACACAGGCGCACAGGCGCACAGGCACACAGGCACACGTGAAAGCAGGGCGCCCAGGCGCACAGGCACACAGGCACGTGCAGCCCTTGTGATACAGTGCGTCAGAGGCACTCCTGAGAGCCGCACAAGCAAAGAGCCCAAGGGGCACGGGGCAAACAGAGAGAGAGCTGTGTGTGCACGCGCGAGCCGCGCCTTGGCTTTGGAGCCCAGCGACTGCATTGCGACTGCGTTGCGCTTGAGCGACTGCATCGCATATGCGCTCGAGGGCGACTGGCGATGCAGCGCTCGAGGGCGACCGGCAATGCAGCGCTCGAGCGACTGCATTGCGTGAGCGCTTGTTGCCGGCTGGCTGGCTACTGCCTGAAGAAGATTATGGGTCAGTGCCGCACATGGGACCCATTGCCAAAGCACTGCTCTGCTCAAATGCAGCACCTCAAATGCAGCACCATGAAGCAATACCCAGCTGGTCAGATCGCCTTTGCACATGCATAAATATGCACTGCCAGGAGCACTTGCATACACTCAAGCTTGCGCGGATACACACTGTGCATTACACAATTGTGCGGGAGTGCGCAGCCGTACACGCGCACAGAGGGGGCGAGTCATGCCCTCAAAAACATACATGCTTGTGCGCACCCAGGCGCGTGTTCACAACTGCAGAGCACACATGCAAGGGCGCATTGGGCAGGCGGGCAGCCGGCCTGGCCCTGCACAGGGATGGCACAGCTCATCACAGTGACCATGCACGACAGGTATCTGTCATTCCTAAGGCTCAAAACATACTTGGCTTGCAGGCACCCGTGCCTCCTTAGGGCCCACAGCACTGGGTTTGCAGGCACCCGTGCCTTCATAGTGCTCAAAACACACTTGGCTCGCAGGCACCTGTGCCTTCATCAGGCTCGGCACGCTCGGCTTGAAGACACCTGTGCCTCCTTCAAACACAGACGTACTTGGCTTGAAGGCACCTGTGCCTCCATCAAACACAGACGTACTCGGCTTGAAGGCACCCGTGCCTCCATCAAACACAGACGTACTCGGCGTGAAGGCACCTGTGCCTCCATCAAACACAGACAGACGTACTTGGCTTGAAGGCACCCGTGCCTCCACCAAATACAGACGTACTCGGCTTGAAGGCACCCGTGCCTCCATCAAACACAGACAGACGTACTTGGCTTGAAGGCACCTGTGCCTCCACCAAACACAGACAGACGTATTTGGCTTGAAGGCACCCGTGCCTCCACCAAACACAGACGCACTTCGCTAAATTGTGGGCCAGGTCGTTCAAGGACTTCAGCCTCTGGCTGTTTTCGTCCAGCGCTGCAGACTGCGCCGCACTGCGCGCCAGCAGGTCCTTGAAGCCCACTGCTAGCACCGGCCACAGCCTGTGAAGGTGTGCAGGTGATCCAGAGACATGCGGGGGTGTAGGACACATGCAGCCTGTGAAGACAGCAGCCTGTGAAGATGTGCAGGTGATCCAGAGACATGCGGGGGTGTAGGACACGTGCAGGGGATGTGGGCAAACGTTAACAATGTGGGTGCACGCAAGGGGGTGTGTGAGTGCGTATGTGGGGTATGTAGCCATGCAGGGGAAGAGGTACCATGCAAGGGGTGGGGAGGGAATACAGGGGTTGTGGTTTGCATGTTCAGGGTACTGAGGGCGCATGCAAGGGGTCGCGCAGCAATGCAGGGGGTGTGGGCGCACACAAGGGGTGTGGGGCGCTTGCAGGCAACATGCATGGGTAAACCAGAAGCAAGTCATTGCAGATCAACTGCTGCCTTTCAAACCAACTGCTTCTCGCCACAAGTGCCGCATCAAGCCTACGACACAGCCCGGAGGCCCAAGCCTCCACACCAGCAGAGCTGGCACTGCGCCCTCATGCTGTGAGCCTCGCGGCTGCACCCGCCACGGCGTGGATGCGTGCAAGAGCCGCCAGCTGCACACATGCGTCCAGTGCCAGGGGCACACCAACATCGATGCATGGCCCCGCGCACAGCCAGAGCCTGCACAGCCACCCTCTGGACTCTGAGGTGCCCCCCCATGGCCGAGGGTGTCTGCTCAGCTGACCTGTCAGGGTTGTCCGGACCTCCTGCCGCTGCCATGGCTTGCCGCCACCGCATCTCATCCACACCGCTGGGCTTCACGCGCTGCAGCCAGTGAGGCAGCGGGCATGCTAGTGAGACAGTGGGCAACAGGCCGGACAAAGGATGCGCCCCATGCGCTGCAGCAAAGCTGTTGATGCTAGTGAGGCAGTGGGCAACAGGCCAAACAAAGGATGGGCCCCACACGCTGCAGCAAGTCAGATGCTGGTGCATCTGCTAGCTCACAATCCGCTCTACTCTACAGTGCTCCACTGCAGTGCGCCATATGCTATACCATACCGCAGTACACCGCACAACACTACACTACGCTGACCTTGGCTAATACTCCATCCTACAGCACTGCACTGCACTGTGCTACAGTACTACTACACTCAATATTCAACTGCAGCACACCACACCACACCACACTGCAGTACACCTCACCACACCATACCACACACCACTACACTGCCCGTTGGCCAGACACACTAGCAGGCACTCCTGGCCTAGCCAGGCGCAAGGCTGTTTTGAAGTTCACACGTTTTTGAAATGTAGGGGTCCCACCCAGCCACTCACAGCGCGCGTGCACGCGTGCCCCTCGTGCACCCACCTGTGCGGGGTTGTCCACCACATTGAGGAATAAGTACTTGAACTTGTAGTTTGGGCTTGAAGGCGTGTACGCTGCCTTCAACTCCAGCACCTGCGCATGCCCCAAACAGAAGCACGCAGGTGTGCGTGTGTGTGTGTGCACGCGTGCGCCTGTTAATGTGAGAGGGAATGCTTGGTCAAAAGTGCTGCCTGCGGGCGTGTCAAGCACATGGCACACACCTGTATCCGGCACCAGGCAGCGTGTGGGCAGGGTGTGCATGTGTGCTTTTACTCCCAAGCCCTTAACAATGCCTTGACAATTGATTTGAGAAAAAGTATTTTACCTTGTCAGGGAAATCAATGCCCTCAAGGATTTCCACCAAACGCTCTTGAGAGCAGTTCTCAATGATGCATATGGGAACATCCCAGATGCTCTGTGATGTTCCCATATGCATCATTGAGAACTGCGAGCACGCAGCACACCTGCCCGGCACCAGGCAGACTTGCACATCGCCAACCATTGGTGCCTGGTGCAAACATGGGCTGCGTGCTTGTGTAATACGCACCCTGCCCAGGCACCATCCGGCACCAGGCAGCGTGTGGGCAGGGTGCGTATAACGAGCACGCAGCCCACGTTTGCACCAGGCACCATTGGTTGGCGATGCGCACTTGGGAACCCATACTGGTTCCAAGTGTTCACCATTGTGCTTGGGCTCGATCAGGTATGAGGTCCTCGCATTTTAAAAGCCATGCGAGTCACAGCACCTCCCGACGGCCTTGCTTTTGAAGCAGCACGCGCGCAGGCAGCACGCACCTCGCGGACGGCGGCGTCAGTGGATTGTGGGGGTAGGCCCGCCGCTGTACCAAACGCTGACTGCCCCGGCTGCTGCTGCTGGGGCTGCGCGCCCCAGGCGGGGGCAGGGGACGCGGCGGGCGCAAAGGCGGAGCAAAAGGCACTGCACACAAGTGGATGCAGGGGGAACCACTGTGTTCGGCGCCAGCGCGTGTTTGCCTGTGGCCGTGCCGCCTGCAGAACCTGGCACGGCCACTGCCGCAAGCAACTCCAAGCAACCAGCTCCCAAAACCATCAGGCAAAACAGAAGCTGCAGGGCCGCCGAGGAGCCAGAGCAACTCCAGGGTGCCAGCGGGCTGCCAAGAAGCCGCAGCACTGCTATCAAGAAGCCGCAGCACTACTACCAAGAATCCGCAGCACTGCTACCAAGAAGCCACAGCATTGCTACCAAGAAGCCGCAGCACTGCTGCCAAGAAGCCGCAGCACTGCTACCAAGAAGCCACAGCACTGCCAAGTTGCCACATTACCGCTGGACACCCAGGCATGCAAGTGGAGCAGTCAAGCTGGGCTGATTGGGCAGGAGGGCAGCTGGGCAGGGTTTAGCTGCATGGCTCACTCTCCATGTGCGGGAAAGAGTCAAGTGAGGGGCTCCGCTGGGGAAGCTTGCGTGCTATGCGGCTCCCATGGAGCAAAAGGGCATGCCGCTGTTCAAGGGAGCGAGTGCATGTTGCTGTTTTGGCAGCAAGCTCACAATGCAGCGCCCAGGGAGCAATTGTGTGTTGCTGTCCCAAAGGAAGGAGCACACGAGGGCGCAGGACAGGGCAGAAATGCAGTGCCTTGCTGAAGGACAGACACACTTCGAACCCTGAAGTCTGTGGCCTTCAGAGCCGCACAGTGCGCGTGGCAGGCTGTATCACACCTAGAGCTGGCGCCTGAGGCGGGGTTGGAGAAGAGGGAGGGAGCAGAGGTGCCTCCAAATAGTGAAGAGCCAGATGTAGACGTTCCAAAGAGGCTGGGCGAGGAAGAAGGCGGAGCGAAGCTGAAGCCGGAGGAGGCAGCTGCAGGCGGAGCATGGCATCGGAAGCACATGATCTGGGGTGACCAATAGTTAGGGCATGAGTGGTGGGGGAAGCAAATGGCACTGATGAGCTGCCTTGATGGATGATTTGACGGGTTTTGAGAAGGCATGCTGTGTGGGTGTACACTGCGTCAGGGCATGTCCAGCAAACATCAAGGGCCCCAGGTGTGAATTCAGAAGATATTGCATCGCAGGTGTGTGCACTGGGCATCCATATGGATGTGCAGCTGCATACAACAAGCATCGCAGGCATGCCAGGCATCATCTTCGCTTTGACTTGCAGGTGCGCAAGGGGCATGACAGCCATGCATGCAAGACTGCTTGCGTTGTGACCTCACAATTACCTGAGCTAGAAGATGCTGGTGTGCCAAATAAGTTGGCGCTGGGGGCTGATGATGATCCAAACAAGGGTGAAGAGTTTGCGCCAAATGGAGAGCTAGCCCCAAAGGGTGAAGGGGCTGATGCCTGACCAAATGCTGGTGTCTGGCTTCCGAACAGGCCTCCCCCACTACTGGATGCAGGCTGGGGTGTGCCAAATGGTTTGCCAAACCCACCAAATGCCATGATTCAGGAGAGCGGCTTAGCTATAATTCGTTTAACTCATTGGAGATATCTCTTTCTTTAAAAAAAATACAGCTCGCACACGCAAAGATGGCACAAACGCCACATGGAGGTGAAATGACAGCACATTTAAATCTAATTTGAATCTGAATTACTCACTCAAGTCTATTTATCACATTTCTGACACTTACGTTGACTTCCCATGAATGTGGCTCCGTCACACCGACATTGTCTCAGTAACAGCTCAGTCCATGCTCAGTCACAAAGTAAAAGTTTAAATGGGAAGCTCAGCAGGAGATGCAGAAGGTTGGCTTGCATGGCCAATGGAGCATATGCACCACAGAGAGTCACAAAGACTACAGGCCGAAGCAAGGTAACTGAGGTGGCCATGAAGATGCGTGAGTTGATACACATGCACTCATGAGTACTGAAAAATGTGCATAAGCGTTCATAGACTTGTGCATACATACACGACGATGTCAGAAAGCGCAGATCTGTGCAATGAACTTGCATCTGCGTGCCAACTGACAAAGACAGGGGCAACAATCTCGAGCTATGCAAAATAATGATTCAGAATGAGATTCTTTGCACTCTGGACCTGCTTCGGCGTGCATTGACCTATGCTGCCCCCCTTTGACCTTCAATGGAACAGCCACCCATGCCACTTGTTCTCGCTGACTGATGCAACCGAATTCAACCGGGTGTGCAGCTGTCCCTTGTAAGACCCTCGAGTTCTGAAGATCCCGCGGATAAGCTTGTTGTCTACCTCCCAGGTAGCTTTGGGTACTTGCCATTGTTTGTCCAGGCCTGGTATCAATCTGCTTCGGCCCGATCAAGCTTGTGAGCATCTCACCAGCTTTAAAAACAGATATTTTAGCATTCATGGATTGTTGCATGCACATTCATGCAGATCTTGGTGCTGTGAAAGCATGGATGCAAGGATATTGAGGAACAGGGCTTGTGCTCCTGGCCTGGTTACCTGCCATTCCTCCAGCGCTCAAGCCCAGGCAAAAGCGGCATGGGCCAATTTTTATGGAGGCTGTGCGCATGCTCAACACACACACACACTCACAAAGGGGTGCAATGAGGTGCACTGCTTGCTGCGCTTGCGCAGGCACTGACGGCACGGGCCAGGCCATCACGCCCCAGCTGGCTGCCCTGCAAGCCAACGGGTTTGACGTGTACAGCCTCGTTATGCCCCCATCAGACCGCAGCGGATGGGAGGAGGCCACCCAACAGGTGGGATGCGTTATTGCGTGCAGGATGTCGGAGCTTGTGCCACGCAGCTGCCCGCGCTTCACACTCACAGCGCCCAGGATGACCCAATTCTGTGCAGCGACAGCATCAGTGACTGTGAGTGAGCACTGGCCTTGCAGGGCAGGCCTTACATGCCGTGCCTTAGAACACCAGCAGTCTCAGAGTCTTAGATCGCCATGCCTTGGAGCCCCCTGCCCAGAGTGCCATGCCTCCCTGTTTTTCCTGTGCAGGTGGTGGGTCTACTGGAAGCGCTGCTGGCTACACATGGTGCGACCAGCAACCAGGTGCGCAGTCCACGCCCTGCTGAGAGAGGAGGACAAGAGGGGGTGGACGGCAAAAGCTATCCAGCCTCCTGCTACTCCTGCTGCTGATGATTATGCCGCTGACACTATGCTGCTGACGGCGGTGGTGGTGGTCGTGGATAGGAGGATGGCACCACGCCTTCTGCACAAGGGGCTGACTTGGATTCTGGCACTCGCAGATGGCTGCGTACCAAGAGCGCCAGCAGCAGCAGGAGGCTGCTTTTACGCAGATGCTGCCGCCGCAGCAGGGTGGCATTAGCCCTCAGGCTTCAGCCTATGAGCAGCGTCTGCTGCAGGAGCAGTTCCACCAATTCCAGCAGCAGCAGCCTCAGCAGCCCTGCCCTCAGGTCGTGCTGGTGGGGGAGTCATTCGGGGGTGCTCTCGCGCTGCGGGTCGCCCTGGCAGCCCCACACTTGCTCCGGGGTGTGGTGCTGGTGAACCCAGGTGAGGGGCAGATGATTTCTCTGGGGCATGGTGCTGGTGAGCTTGTGTTGGGGGTGGATCATTGCACCTTGGCGTAGGACTGGTGCATCCGTGTGAGGGGCGGGTAAATGCTCCGTGGCGCAATGCTAGTGGACCTGCGTGGGGGGCAGACTAGTGCTTCCGTGTGAGGGGCTTGGATGCGCCCTCCTGTTTGAGTTGCGTTGACCGGCAGCCCGCAGGTCAGAGGCCGGCCAAATCGCGCAAGCTCTCAGGTGTGGTGCTGCTGGTGAATGTGTGTGAGGGGCAGGGGTGCAAATTGTGTTTGCTCCGTGCCGGCCAGGCGCGACTGTGTGAACCATCTGGTGAGGCCCCAGAGCAGGCTCTGCCTTGATGCAGCTGTGGGGCGGTGCAGGGGGCGCACACGGTGGACGCTCGGACTTATCCAGGAACGCTATCATTTTTCCTTGCCAAGAATGCCCCGGGCATGCTGCTTTGGCTGCAAGTGGCTGTGCGGTGGCGCGCCCTGTGCGCGCCGTTTCGGCTGCACGTGTGCGCACAACTGCCAACGGAGGGGCCCAAGCAGCTGTGGAGAACCCCTGGCTGGAGCGATGGTGTATGTAGCCCAGCTGCCGTGTGCATCACGCTGAGTGTCTGGTGCATCACGCTGAGTGTCTGGTGCATCACGCTGAGCGTTTGCTGACCCCTTGCCTCGCAGCCACCAGCTTCAACCGCAGCCTCAGCGGCATGAGCTCCTTCCTGTCCAGCACAAACCTGCTGGGCCTGTTCCCCCAAGGCATGTACAGCGTGGCGCAGGTGGGGTGCGCCGGTGCGCGTTGATGCAGGGCCGCTGCTACCCGTGGCGCCTGTGCCGCTGTGTGCAGGTTTTACCCAGATCATCACAGGTTCATGTTGTGCGGGGGACAGCAAGGAGGCATGGGTATCTGAACGTATAGGTGTGGGCCACTCCATGTGAGCGATAAGTGCATGTCGTCGAAGGCCAGCCCGGGCCCCTGTCAAGTGTCCCCATGCCCGTGCTGTTGTCGTGCGTGTGGTTTGCACACTTTTGTCCCTCAGGACTCTGCTCAGCCAAGCGTATGCAGCTTCCACAAAGGCCCGTCTCACCCGCAGCACGCCAGCTCCCATGTGTGCTGCATCGCCTGCATGAGCTGAAAGCGCGAGCCGGCCAGGCACCAGCGCTGTGTGCAAAGCGGTTGTAAGCACAGATACCGCTGCTCACGAGGCGTGCATCCCGCAGCCTCAAACTGCTATTGCCATTTGAGCTGGACTATGTGCCCGCCTAATACTATAACCAGTGTCCCTCATCCTTCTCCTCATCTCACCCTCCTCTTTTGCTACTGCTACTGCTGCCACTGCTGCTGCTGCTGCTGCTGGTATGTGCAGACAGCCCTCCTGCCGCTGCTCGTCAACTCCCAGCGCCTTGTGCCCCAGGGCGCGGACCTGATGCGCGCCATGATTGAGATGACTGCCACCCTTCCGTCAGAACATGCCGTGGGGCGTATTGTTGGCGGAAATGGTGGGGGTCACAAAGCTATGACCGCCCCCGGAGCCTTGCTTATACAGGAGCAGCAGGAGCAGCGGCTGCCGCTGCCGCCCTTTGGCGCCCCGCCGCTTCCGGAGGGCGTGCAGAATGACTTCTTGGTGTCGTCCGCTGCAGCCGCGGCGGCCAACTTCCGGGCCAATCTCCTGCGGGAGGTCCGTGCGCATGGGCGTGGGCGTGGGGCACGTGTGCGCATGCATGCTCGTGCATGCACGCCCATTGTTGTGCGTTTTGGGGAGAAGCAGGCGAGCGGGTGTCTGCGAAGGTACATGTGTGTGCGCACATGTGCTAGGCATCCTTGCTACGTGCTCTTCACTTCGATGCCAGCCATGGCACTTGGGCAGATGACAATTTCTGGAAGGTGCTTCTGAGGGTTGTCAGCCTGAGCTTAATTGTCTTGGCAGCTGAGACACGTGCATGTGTGCGTGCATGTTTGTATGTGTGTATGTGTGTGTGTATGCTCTGCTTTAAGATGGCCTGTGTGTGTGAGTGTGTATGCTCTGCTTTAAGATGGCCTGTGTGTGTGAGTGTGTATGCTCTGCTTTGAGATGGCCCGTGTGTGTGTGTGTGAGTGTGTATGCTCTGCTTTAAGATGGCCTGTATGTGTGTGTGTGTGTGAGTGTGTATGCTCTGCTTTAAGATGGCCC
>LKMJ01002602.1_pt1 | contig 16638 bp, 16 predicted proteins | sample 643391 | NCBI WGS metagenome assembly LKMJ01 (sample SAMN04112250, study PRJNA286221) | soda lake metagenome | biome: soda lake; feature: Kulunda Steppe; material: water; isolation source: sample PL-Br10 brine of Picturesque Lake | place: Russia: Kulunda steppe | collected 2010-07
ACCACCCCTCCTCGACCGCCGGGCCGACGTACTCGTCGATCACCGTCGACAGCATCGGTGCGCGAACCTCGAGCGTGTACCTGAACGCCCAGTCGTCCGTCTCCTCGGCGGTTACGCGACCGTCGAACTTCGTCGTCGTCACCGCGTACCATCCGCCGTCGTGTTCGAACGCTTCGTGGCGCTCGAACGCCCGTTCTGCTCGCTCCGGTAGCTCGGTCATCACCATCGCTACACGCCCGGACAGCAAAAGCCCCTCGTCGCTCGTCGCGCATCTCGTCACCGTTTGCTTGTCGGACTCGCGGCTCACCACCGGCAGTGTTCGAATCCTCGTTCGATTTATCGACTCGCGACAAGCTCACAATGCGTCGCTGTCGCTCCGCGCTGTTCGACGTTTGCTCGTCGGGCTCGCGGCTCACTTCGCTCGCCGCTCGTCTCCGCGGTTCTCACTTCGCTTCGAACCGCGCTATGCGAGGGGAGGGATTCGAACCCACGGACCCCTACGGGAACGGATCTTAAGTCCGCCGCTTTTGGCCAGGCTCAGCCACCCTCGCGCATACGTCACTCCGACCGTCGCCGGAAAAGCGGTTTCGGTTGCGACAGGTGCTCGCCGATTACCTCGGGATGCAGTTGCAGCTGTCGTCGTATCGATGCCGGCACGGACTCATCGGCCGGCTTCTCGTCGAGCGTCGAGTCACTCGATGCGAAAGGTCGTCTCCGCGACCAGTCCCTTCTTTTTCGCCCCGGGAACGCTCATGCGCACTTCGAGCGTGTGGTCGCCGCGCGCTGCGCTCTCCCAGGTGTGCGCCCTCATCTGGAATCGCTGTGTCCACTGCCGATGAAACGTCTTGCGCTCGCCGCGACCGAACCGAAACAGCGTGGTCTCTTTCGGGTGATCCGTGACGTGACTCGCCTCCTCGACACCGTCGATGCTCCACCGCCACCGAACCGGCGACTCCGTCTTCAGCGCGACGGGAAACGGGATTCGGTTGAGAAACGTCGCCCGAAAGTTGACGGGCGCGTCGACGGGATAAACGTCCCGGTCGGTTTCGACGGACACCGCGATCGCGAGCGGTCGCAGCCGCGACGGAAACAACGCGTGACTCGCAGAATCCCAGTTTATCGCCCGCCGCGTCTGATGTTCGTCGCGTCGCGTCTGCTTTCGCTTCGGCTTGTGTGGATCCTCGTCGTCGTAGTCCAGCGCCTGCGATTCGTAAATACGACGCATCTACGACCGGTACGTCGTCGCGAAACAAAAGGGTGCGGACGCGTCGCGACGGGGTTCCGCACTACGAAGCGGCGAACGGCCCGAGTATCAGTCGTCGGCGCTGGCCTCTTCGACACCTGCGTCGGCGTCGGGAGACGGCTGTTCGTACAGATGACACGCCTTCGGATTCCCCGTCTCCGTCTCCGGCAGCACCGGTTCGCGGCGTTCACAGACGCTCTCGTAGTGTTCGCGCAGCGACGCTTCGGCCGCTTCGAACCCTTCGTCGCCGAGCTGCTCGAGCGCCTCGTCGACGCGCTCGCGGTGAACGCCCGTCGGCTCGACGTCGAGTTCGACCTCGCGAAGCTCCGCGACGAACTCGTCGAGTAACTCGTCGCGAGACCGCTCGGGGTTGTCCTCTTCGAGCTGCTCCCAGGTGACTTCGACCGGAACCTCGCGGTCAGCGATTCGAACCCGAAGGTCCATGATGCTTCTGAACAACGACTGGTCGATCTCCATCGTCTCCGGCGGGATGACCCGAGGACAACGCGTGTGGAACGTACACCCGCTCGGCGGGTTCATCGGCGACGGCACCGTCCCTTTCAACAGCACACGGTCGCTTTCCCACAGCGGGTCGGGCTCGGGGATCGCCGACAGCAATGCCTCGGTGTACGGGTGGTGTGGCTCCTCGAAGATCTCTTCGGGCGTCCCGACCTCGACGATGTTGCCGAGGTACATCACCGCGATGCGGTCTGCGATGTGCTCGACCACGCTCAGGTCGTGTGCGATGAACAGATACGACAGCCCGAGCTCCTCTTGCAGGTCCATCATCAGGTTCAGTATCTGTGCCTGCACGGACACGTCGAGTGCGCTCACCGGCTCGTCACAGACGATAAAGTCGGGGTCGACCGCGAGCGCCCTCGCGATACCGATCCGCTGGCGCTGACCGCCCGAGAACTCGTGGGGGTAGCGACCGGCGTGGCTTGCCTGCAAGCCGACGACTTCCAGGAGTTCTTCGATCCGCTCGCGTCGCGCATCGCCGCTTGCGAGCCCGTGAACGTCGAGCGGCTCGCCGATGATGTCGGCAATGGTGAGCCGTGGGTTGAGGCTCGCAAACGGGTTCTGGAATATGAACTGGAGGTCTTTTCGGTACTCACGCATCTGGCTCGTCGACAACGTCGTAAGGTCGACCTCCGTGTCGCCATCGCGGTAGTACGCCGAACCAGCGGTCGGGGTTTCGAGTTGTAACAGCGTCCGTCCGAGCGTCGACTTACCACACCCCGACTCACCGACAAGCCCGAGCGTCTCGCCGGGCTTGATTTCGATTTCGACGCCGTCGAGCGCTTTCACGCTTTTTGCATCACCGAACAACCGGTCGAGGAAGCCGTCCTCGGTCGAGTAGTACTTCGTCAGGTTCTCCGTCCGAATCAGTGGTTCATCAGCGCTCATCAGTCGTCGTCCTCCGTGAGTTCGAGGTCGCTGCCGACGCTCACTTCGAGCCCCTCCTGGATGATGACCTCGTAATCGAGTCCGTGTTGGAGGTCGTCGGTGTACTCCAGGCAGGCAGCCGCGTGGTCGCGGTACTCACCGGGGTCGGCCAGCGCCCCGGTTTCAGCGTTGACGAGCTGTGGCTCCTTTTTCGTACACGCCTCCTCGGCGTACGGACACCGGGGATGGAAGCTACACCCCGGTGGAACCTGCACGAGATCCGGCATCGTTCCCGGAATCGTATCGAGCCGCTCGCGACCGTCGCCGATCCGCGGGATCGAGCCCATGAGCCCGACCGTGTAGGGGTGTTTCGGGTCGTAGTATAGGTCTTCGACGTGGGCGATTTCGACCGGTTTGCCGGCGTACATCACGGCGACGCGGTCGCAGACGCCAGCGACGACACCGAGGTCGTGCGTAATCAGCTGTATCGCCGTTCCGGTCTCCGTCGTCAGGTCGTCGAGCAGCCCGAGGATCTGCGCCTCGATAGTGACGTCGAGCGCCGTCGTCGGCTCGTCGGCGATTATCAAGTCCGGGTCACACGACAGCGCAACGGCGATGACGGCTCGCTGTTGCATCCCGCCGGAGAACTCGTGAGGGTAGTTGTTGTACCGCTCTTCGGGGTCGGGGATACCGACCGTGCCGAGCATCTCGATGGCGCGCTCTTTGACCTCGTTCTCGGTGAGATCCATATGAACGCGAATCGCCTCGGCGATCTGTTCGCCGATGGTGTACACCGGATTGAGCGCGGTCTGTGGGTCTTGAAACACCATCGAGATGTGCCCACCGCGGAGCCGTCTGAGTCCCTCGCCGCTGGCTCGGGTTATCTCGATGTATCGCTCTGCGCCGTCGTTGACGATGAACGCCTCGGGTTCGACGACACCCAACTCGACGCCGTAGCGACTGTCGACGAGGTCTCGCATCGTCACCCCGCCGTCCCTGACGACGGTTCGTGCGTCGGCGTCGGCATCGAGCCGGTCGTCGCGTGCGAGCGTCGATGGCGCGACGCCGTCGTCGAGCAGTCGTCCGACGAGTTCGGTCACGTCGTGTTCGTCTCGGAGCGTCTCGAGGTCGAGAACGTGGGACGGGAAGTCGGCTTCGAACGCGTCGACCGTCGTTTCGTCGGTGAATCGAATCGAGCCGTCGACGATGCGGCCGGGGTCGTCGATGAGCCGCATCAGCGACAGCGAAGCGACGGATTTTCCCGCGCCGGATTCGCCGACGATGCCGAACTTCTCACCGCGTTCGATCCGGTACGAGAGGCCATCAACCGCCTTCACGACGCCGTCTTCGGTGAAGAACTGCGTCTTGAGGTGGTCGACTTCAAGAAGCGCCATTATCTGAACCCACCCCCGGTGCCGCCACCGGCGTCCTGTGGATCCATCGCGTCCCGGACGCCGTCGCCGACGAGGTTGATCGCGAGGACGAAAAACACGATAGCGAGTCCTGGGAAGACGGTCACCCACCAACGGCCGCTGATAACCGCGTCACGGCCCTCCGAGAGGATCGTCCCCCACTCGGGCGTCCCGGGCTGCAGTCCCAGCCCGAGGAAGCCGAGTGCGGCCGCCGCCAACACGATCGTACCGACCGCGAGCGTCGCCTGCACGATCACCGGGGCGATCGCGTTGGGGACGATGTGTTTGAAGATTATCGAGCTGTCTTTCGCCCCGAGCGCCTTCGCCGCCATGACGTACTCGTTCTCTTTCACCGAGAGGATTTCACCACGTATCAGACGGGCGTAGCCGATCCAGCCGACGATAACGAGCGCGAGAATCATGTTCCAAAAGCCCTGCCCCAAGATCGCGATGATAACGATGGCGAGCACGAGGAACGGGAAGGCATAGAGGATGTCGACGAAGCGCATGATGACCTCGTCTATCCAGCCGCCGTAGTAGCCCGCGATAGCGCCCATCGGGACGCCGATGAGAACCGCGAGTCCGACGGCGATGACGCCGATAGCGAGGCTGAATCGTGCACCGACCATCACCTGTGACATGATGTCTCGGCCCAGCTGGCCCGTGCCGAACGGGTGTTCGGCGCTCGGCGGCGTGTTGCTCGCGACGAGGTTCGTCCCCGTGTCGTGTGGTGCGAGCTGGAACGGCTGCAGCGGAATCGTCTGGCCGGCCACGGCGACCTCTATCGGTCGTGCGAAGACCGCGACGAACAACATAAACGCGATTATCGCCATGCCGATCAGCGACGAACGGTTCCGCTTGAACCGTTTCCACGCTTTGGCCCGTCGGCTCGTACCCTCTCCGGACACCTCTGCACGCTGCCACTGTACCAGTTCCTCGCGGTTGCGAACCGCCTCTGCGTCGAAGCCGGTTACCCGGATGCGACCTCGTTCAGATGTTTTTTGTCTCGTTGCCATAGTTAGTAGCGAATCCGTGGGTCGAGATACGAGTAGATGATGTCAGCCAGCAGGTTGGCGAACACGATCGTCACACCGATCATCAGCACCGTCGCCTGAATTATCGGGAAGTCGCGCTGTAAGATCGCTCGCAACAGCAACCGTCCGACACCGCGCATCGAGAACACCTGCTCTATCACGACCGCCCCGTCGACGATGAACGCGATCTGAAGTGCGGCTACCGTGACGACGGAGATGAGCGAGTTTCGGACGACGTGTTTGAGGATTACCGTCCGTTCGGGCAACCCTTTCGCACGAGCCATCTTGACGTACTCTTTGTTCAGTTCATCGAGCATCGACGACCGCATTATCCGCATCAGTAACGCTGAGGATGCCGTGCCGAGTGTGACCGCGGGTAAGATCATAAACCACAGCAGCGACGGACTGTAGACGTTGACGTCCGACGGTGGAATGGTTCTGAACCAGCCGAGTTGGACGCTGAACACCAAAAGTAGCATCAGGCCCAACCAGAAGTTCGGGGTCGCGATGCCGAGGAGGGCAGCGATTCGACTGGCCTCGTCGGCTCGCTCGCCTTTTCGAACCGCGGCGATGATACCTGCAGGGACACCGATACCGAGCGCGATGACGAGCGCGAGCGTCCCGAGAAGCACGGTGTACGGGAGTCTGCTCAGTATCGCGTCACCGACGCTTCGGCCGGAGACGTACGAGTGACCGAAGTCGAGCAGTACGATGTCCTGAAGCCACAGGAGATACTGGATGTAAATCGGCTCGTCGAGGTTGTACTGTGCGCGGAGCTGTTGGCGTGTTGCATCGTCGACGTCATCGAAGCCGACGAGAACGTCGACGATATCGCCCGGCTGGAGATGAACCATCGCGAACGTGATGGCCGTCACACCGAGCAGTATCGGGACGGTCAGTAACAGACGCTTGAGGACGTACCGGCGTAAGGACATTGAAAGGGATGTATATGTCTCGGTCGTACCGCGTAGGCGGGCTTAGCTCTGGTAAAACCGAGAGTACTCCTCACCCATACGCTCGTTGAACTCCTCGGACGTGAACGCTTCGGCGAGCGGCGAGACGGGAGCGTACGCCGGGATACCGATACCGTCGTAGACGGCCGCGATAATCCCTTCGCGGTCGATGAGGCGGTTTGTGGCGAGACGAACTTTCTCGTTTTGGAACGGCGTGTCCGCGTTCATCGGATAGCTGAAGAAGTCGAACCCGCCGGCGATACGACGGGTGACGGTGAACTCGTCGTCCTCTTCGAACTCCGCGATGCTGCTCGCTGGTGCGTTGGATGCGAGGTCGACGTCGCCGGCACGGACGGCCGCCTCCGCCGCGGATGCCTCTTCGATGATACGCATCGTTACGGTCTCTATCGGCGCGGTCTCGGGCGCGTCGCCCGAGCCGTCGTACCAGTAGTCGTCGAACCGTTGGACACGCCAGAGCTCGTCGGGGTCGTACTGGTCGAACGTGTACGGTCCGGTTCCGATCGGTTCCTCGGTGAGGTCGAGATCGCCGTCTCCGACCTCCGTCGGGACGATGTCGACGCCGACGAGGAACTCGAACGGTGCGTATGGCTCGGGCAGCTCGATGCGAACCGTGTAGTCGTCCTCGGCGGTGACGTCGCCGATGAACTCGCCGTCCTCGTCGGTTCCCAGCCAGTCGCCGACGTCGGCCACGCGGGTCGTCCCCGCGAACCGCTCCATCGAGTAGACGACGTCGTCGGCGGTCATCTCACGGCCGTCGAAGTCGAACTCATCGCTCGGGTGGAACTGGACGCCCTCGCGGAGGTCGAACACGAACTCGGTGTCGCTCACGCGCTCCAGGTCTTCTGCGAGAACCATCTGCGGCTCGCCCTCGAAGTCGACGGCCATGAGTCCTTCGTAAATGAGCGACGTCGACATCCGTGAGGTGGTGTCGTTTATTTCGGTCGGATCCGTGTTGGCGATGTCTGCGCCGAGCGAGCCGATTAGTTCGCCGTCGTCGCCGACGTTGTCGTCGGTTACCTCTGCCCACACGTCGGCCCACGGCGAGTAGACGCCGAGGTACTGGCCGCTGTTGATCGGATACGTCTCCCACCCTTCGACCGATTCCGTCCGGAACACGTCGATCTCCTCGCCGAAACGGGTGAACGCCATCGGGGAGGCGGCGACGATGTCCTCTTGAACTTCCTCGTAGATGGCCGCGCGCTCGTCGATGTCGAGCACTCTCGTTCCCTCGTCGAGGAGCTCGTCGATATCCGAGTCCGAGAAGTGGTTGATGTTACAGCACGCCGGGGTCGCCTGGTCGGTGTGGAACAGGCTGTACACGTAGTTGTCCGGATCCCAGCCTGCAGACCAGCCGAGACAGACGAGCGCCTCGTCTTCGACCGAATCTTCGGCAAGAACACGACCGGTGTACGTCGTCCACTCGAACTGGTTCAGTTCGAGGTCGAAGTACTCCGTGTCGTTCATTTCCTCCTGAATGATCTGCGCCCACTGAACCCGCTGTTCCTCTTCGTTCGTGATGATTTCGCCTTCCCACGGCCACTCGAAGCCGGCTTCCTCGAACCCTTCTTCGAGCATCTGGAATACCTCTTCTTGTACCTCTTCGTCGTCGTCTCCCGGGTCGTCGCCGGCGCAGCCGGCGAGGCCGACCGCACCCGCAGCACCCATCGCCTGGAGCAGGCGTCGGCGGTTGGTCGTGAGAGCCGTTTTGTTGTCGTTTCGCGCCATACTTGCCTTCCAGCGCTCCTGATACATATATGTGTGGGAAATGATGATGGTCTTTGTGAAGGAAAATTTCACGTGAGTTTTACTGTGAAAACAGCAACCCTCCGCGGTATTATGTTCTGGTTTGTACAACAATTGTGTCTTGGTAACTCTTGACACATATTGCCGCTGTTTGGCATGGGTTTATCTACCAGTCGACGGATAGCGTCCCGTCGCCGTTCGGATTCGGAGAGATCTCCTCGTTCGTCCGTCGGTCGACGACGTGAATGACGCCGCGGTCTTTCTTCGCCGGACACGCCTCCGCGGCCCGAACGTTGTGTTCGAGGTCGTCTTCGCCGAAAAAGTAGACGTCCGGCTTCGCGAGTCCCGTCGTTATGTCCATTTCCCAGTTCGCCGAGACCTCCGCACACTTGCCCGCTGCGATGCACTTGTTCGCCTCGAATATAATCTTGTACGGACACTCCTCGATAGGCGGTGCATCGCCTTCGCCGATTTTACTCGGATCGATCGGCTCGTCGGTCATACACGGCCTTCGGAGCCGGACGGTTTTGGCCTTACCGGCTCGGCGGTCGGCGTTTCGGCGTCGATGGAGGTCGGATACCACACGGATACCGAAACCCTCCTCAATCGGCAGCGGGCGCGGTAGCGCCCCGAGCGGCGGCTTCGAGCTTCCGAAGGCGATCCGGACGACCGATCGCGTACACGGTATCGCCCGGAGCGATCGTCCTCCCCCGTGGTGGAATCGCCTCTATCTCCCCCGATGCCGAGCGGATGGCGGCGACAGCGACGTCCAACGCACCGACGGTACTGTGCGTGAGGTCGCTCGTCTCGGCGACGGTCACCACGCCCGTGGTTTCCTCGGCGGCTCGGAGCTGCGCGGCGAACTCTCGATCCGTCCGGGGTTCGACCGGGAGCGTGACAAGCCGGTATCGAACCTCCGTGTCGAGCGTCGTCGCGTCAGTTTCGTCCATCGCCAGCGTCACCACGTCGTCGGCGGTTCCTCGGAGCTCGGCGTTCACGATTCGTTGTGGCGGCTCTTCGGCCGCCGGCCCGGCCGTCCACAGCTGTACCGTGTCACCCGGACTGGCGTTGTTCGCCGGATCGGCTTTCACCGCGATTGCCGCGCTACCCGGTGGTAACGTCGGTCCGATTCCCGACTCGCGGCTACCGAGTGCGAGGTAGACGATCGACCCGTCTTCCGTGAAGTCGACGTCGACGTAGCCGACTCCGTAATCGGTTCGGAGCCGTTCGATGAACCGCGTCCGAAGCTCCTCGATAGTGAGGCGGCGCGGGAACAACAGCGTCTGGCCGGCGAGCTTCTCTTTGACCGGTTTTTCGACGGGGTCGTACCCCTCCATATCACCGATGTCGTCGGGCACGTCGACGGCGGTGAGTCGGCCGACCGTCCGGACGATCCGGCTGACATCGGCTTCGACGGCCTTGCCGCCGGACACCGCGAAGAGGTTGACGCCGATCCGATCGCCGAGTCGCCCGCCGGCGCTGGCGGCGAAGCCCGCAGCGAAGAACGTGACGACATTGAACACGACCGCATCCAGTGCGAGCATCTCACCCTGGCCACCGATAACGTCACCCAGCGCACCCGCCGTGTTTAGATACAGTGCGACGCCGCTGAGTCCGATGAGGACGGCCAGGCCATCGGGTATCCGCTCGTTCGCGTACCACCGATGTCCGACACCGATAGCGGCCCCCAGCGCCACCGCCAGCACGGCGAGTACGATGAATCGAGCGATGTCTATGAGCAGGTTTTCGCCGACCGGCACCACCTGTGCGAGGAGGCTCATGCGGCCGCCTCCTCGAAGACGCGAAGCGCCTCGAAGGTGCCGACTGCGAACAGTTCGTCACCAGCCGTCACGGTCGTCGACCCGCGCGGAGCGACGATCCAGCCATCGGGCCGTTTCACCGCCAGTATCGCGACGTCGTAGCTTTCCCGGACGTTCGCCGCACCGAGCGTCTGACCGGCGAGCGGCGCGTCGGCTTTCACCGTGAGCTTTCGGAACCGCTTACCGGCCCGTCGGAGCAACGAGATGAGCTCGAACTCTCGGCGCGTGCCGCGGGCACGAACCACGACTTTCGCCCGGCCGACACCGAGCAGTTGCGCCGCGTCGCCCCGCGAGACGGCCACCGTCACCCGTCCCTCCCCACCGGTGGTCGTCGGCGTGGCGACCGCGGGCGGTTTCTCCTCCGTCTTGCCCCCGTCCGTTGCCACCTTCTCTTCTTTTTTTCCGCCCGATTTAGCGGCGATGACCGTCCCTTCGGCGGTGAAATCGCCCGCGATGACGGTCACCAGGTCGCCGCGAGCGAGCCCGGTCGGCACGAGCGCGTCGAGCGAGACGGCGCGCTTGCCGGCGGGAACCCGTTTCGAGAGCCCCGAGAGCGGGGGCGCAGCGACCACCGTCGCCTTACCACGCTCGTTGATGCTCACCGAGACGTCCGCGAGGTCGAGATCGGTCTTCAGCCGTTCGGCGAAGCGCGTTTCGAGCTCCGAAATCGGGAGGTCGGCCGGCAGTCGCCAATCGCCGTTCTTGATTTCCGCCCGCGACGTCTCCGACAACGGAGGGTATCCCTCCATGGTGACGACGTCGCCGAGAACTTCGATCTTCACCTCGCCGCGGGAGCCGACGAGTTCGACGACGTCGGCGGAGAGGGTTCGCTGGCGGAGTTTCGTCAGCGAGAGCCGCTTGGGGAACGTCGCACCCATCGTGTCGCCTTTCGAGTGCGCGTACAGCGCGAGCATCATCACTACGAGCAACGCGACGATGATTCGTCCCCCTGATTCGAGCACTGTCGGATCGTTCAACGCCAGCAATCCCCCGTTGATGCCGGCGATCGCCAACGCGAGAACGACGACGGCCAGCGCCGGGATGGTCACACCCGTTACGTACTTGAAAATGAATCCCAGTCCCCACGAGACAAGCGCGGGAAACATCCCCGTGAGAATGCCGAGATAGATCCCGAGTAGGATCTCGACGGGAAGCGGTTGCGTCATACCCGGAATTCACACCGGCCTTGCACATATCGATTCCGCAACACGTCGAGGTCGACGGGCAGACGTCGTCTCGGCGGATAGTCGGGTTTTATCCCGAACCCGAGCGACCCAACAGCTATGGCGACCGAGCGGTCGGAAAAAAGTGGTTCGACGTTGTTTCGAACCCGCGCAGCCATCGTACTGACGACGCTCGTTGCCGTTCTCTCTATCATTACGGGGTTCGTGAACATCGGCGCGATGACTGTCGACGGGCCGCTGGCGGCGTACATTCCGCTCGCCGCACAGGAAGCCGCGGGGTTCACCGGGGTGATGACCGGATTTCTGATGCTTGCCAGCGCGTACGGGCTGCGCCGTGGATACCGCACGGCATGGTACCTGAGTATCGTTTTGCTCCCCATCACTGGATTCCAGGGCCTAGTTCAGTCGAACATCGAGGCGTTCCCGCTCGTGGTACTGTCGATGCTCGCGATACCGACCGTGCTGGTGAACCGCGGTGTGTTCGATCGTCCGCTCGAACTTTCGATGACACAGATGGCCTCGCTCGCGGCGATCGTCGCGGTTCAGGCGTACGGAACCATCGGCGCATTCGCGCTCAGAGAGGAGTTCCAAGGCGTCGACACGATGCTCGACGCGTTTTATTACACGCTCGTCACCGCGTCGACCGTCGGTTACGGAGACATCGTTCCACTCACGCCCGAGGCTCGGCTGTTCTCGATGTCGGTTCTGTTAGCCGGCGTCGCGAGCTTCGGTGTCGCCGCCGGTACCCTTCTCGGTCCGATAATCGAAGCCCGCCTCGCGGAAGCACTCGGAAACATGAGCGACTCAAAACTCGACCTGCTCGACGACCACTACATCGTCGTCGGCTACGGCGACCTGACCGAACCGATACTCGAAGGCCTCACCACCGCACAGACGGTCGTGATCACGCGCGACACCGACCACGCAAAGCGCCTTCACGATCGCGGCTACGAGGTCGTCACCGGCGACCCGAGCGATGAGGAACCGCTCGAGCGTCTCCACATCGAGCGCGCCAGAGCGCTCGTCGTCGCGACGAACGAGGACGCACAGGACGCGATGACGATACTCACCGCCCGCGAACTCAACCCCGGGCTCCGAATCGTCGCCGCCGCGACCGACCGCGAAAACATAAAAAAGCTCCGGCGCGCGGGCGCCGACGTCGTGTTGAGTCCTGCCGTCCTCGGCGGTCGGCTGCTCGTCGAATCTGCGCTCGGCGACGACGACCCCGAAGCCATCATTCAAGAGCTGTTCGAGTAGTCGAGCCAGCCGGATCGACTCAGAGCTGTTCGGCCGCATCGAGTGCGATCCGTATCGCCCGACCGACGTTGTCTCTCGCCTTTTCGGGCAACTCCTCGTCGTCCGTCTCGCCTTTCTGCGTCCCTTCCACGAGGTTGCCGTCGACGGTGCAGATCGCTCCGGCTTTGAGCCCTTTCCGGCGCGCGAGCGTAAAGATCGCGGCCGCTTCCATCTCGACGGCGAGGAGTCCCGCGGCCTCCCACGCCTCGACGTACGCTTCGGTTTCGGCGTAAAACGCGTCGTCGGTCGCGATCGGGCCGACGTGCACCGGCGCGGCGCGCGATTCGGCGGCATCGACGAGCGCCGAAAGCACGTCGTAGCTCGGAACCGCCGGCACTTCGACGCTCTCGTAGCGTTTCGTCGTCCCCTCGTCCTTCGCCGCGCCGGTCGCGACGACCATGTCGCCGATTTCGATACCCGACTGCAACGCGCCCGTCGTTCCGACCCTGATGAACGTCTCGGTGCCGACCGCCGCCAGTTCCTCGACGGCGATAGCCGCCGAGGGCGAGCCGATACCCGTCGAACAGATCGTCACCGGACAACCCTCGTACGTCGCGTTGACGAGTTTGTACTCGCGGTTCTCGGCGACCGTTTCGGGGTCGTCACAGTAGTCGGCGATGCGGTCGACCCGTCCCGGATCACCGGGTACGAGTGCGACGTCGGCTACGTCGCCGGGTTCGACCAGTAGATGTGGCTGTTTTGCCATACGGTCGCCTCGAATGGTGGCATCAAAAGTCGGTCGACATCAGCCGAACGGGGTCGAGAGCGTCGACAGCGCTTCCGGGCTCGAAACTCGGTGGTCGACGAGGTCGTCCGGGACGTCGTCAGCCGTCCCGTCATCGACGAACACCGTCCGATAGCCGCGACGCGCGGCGGGTTCGATGTCGTACACCACGCTGTCACCGACCATGACGTACTCGTCGGCAGGAACCTTCGCCGTGATCTCGTCGAACGGCGCGGCGTCGGGTTTGAACGCTTCGACGTCGTCGGGGCACACCAGCGCGTCGATATGGGCTTCGAGCCCGGTTTCGGCAAGCTTTCGCCGTTGAACCGGCCCGTAGCCGTTGGTGACGACGCCGACGAGGTCGAGCTTCTTCAGTAACGTCTCGATGCCGGTTGGGACGGCAGTTGCCGAGAGTTCGGCGTCGATATAGCTCGCCGCGAACGTCTCGGGGTCGACGTCGAGCCCGGCGTCGCGCGCCGCCCGAGCCGCGCCCAGATACGGGCTATCGGTGAACGTTTTGAACGTCTCGACGTAGCCGGGGCCGATAGCAGAAAGTGCCTCGTCGGTCGGTTCGACGCCGACGGCGTCGCAGGCGTTCGAAAAGATGCCCGGCACGTCGGGTTCGTAGGTCACGAGCGTCTTGTCGAGGTCGAAGAGGTAGCCGACGGTCACGGCTCGTCCTTTGTGGGCAGCCGTGAAACCGGTTTCGGCGGCGTCGATGAGCGTTACAACGGCAATCGGTCACGAAGCCGCTCGTCGGCGGCCGGCTCGATGGCGATGCCGAGCGTCGCTTCGATAACGGCCGAAATCGCGGCGTGGACGTCGGCGTGGTCGCTGACCTCCAACGGGTTCGTTTCGAGCGCCGGTACCGCGACATCCGCATCGGGATGGCCGTCGCTGCCGGTGATGACGGTTGCTGTCGGTTCGACCCCGAGGTCGGTGAGTCGGTCGCGACACCGCGGAACCGCGTCCGCGGCGCGTGACCCGTCACAGATGATCGCGACACGCTCGGCTGCGGTGACCGCCGCGACGGCCTGGTTGGCCGCGACGGGCGGCGTGTCGAGGAGAACGTAATCGAAGCCGCGAGCCGCCTCCGCCATGCGAGATTCGAACCGCTGGGCGGCTTCGGGCGTTTTCGCCCGAGCGAGGCGCTCGAACGGGGCTCGAGCCGGGCACACGGCGAGCCGTCCACCTCCGTCGATACCGATGTCCACCAGGCCAGATTCGAGGGGGTCGTCGTCGAGACACAGCGCCGTCATGTCAGGCTCCAGTCGGCCAGCGACCCGGTTTGCAAGCCCCTGGGTCGCGTACGCAGCATCCAGAACCGCGACGTCGTGTCCATCGCGTGCGAGCGCGGTGCCTGACGCGAGCGTCATCCACGTCGTCCCGGCACCGCCCGCAGCGCCACACAGCGCGAGCGAATCGTGCTTCATACGTTTATTCCGGTCGCTTTCTGATAATAAATTTCGGATTCCGAGAGATGGGGGAGTCGCCGCTCTGTCAGTCGGGCTTCGGGTAGTCTGTACTCGGGTGCAGTTTTCGGCTAGTCGGCGACGGTGTCCGTGATATCGGCGGCGATATCGTCGAGATCGTCGTCCGAGAGCTCGGGTCGTTCGCCGGCGACCAGGTGGATCGGGCCGCCCCCGTCGCCCTCGAACCGGGGAACGATGTGGACGTGCAGGTGTGGAACTTCCTGGCCGGCCTCAGGGCCGTCGTTGACGCCGATGTTGGTCGCATCGGCGTCGACGCACTCCTCGATGGCTGGGGCGAGTTCGCGAACGACGGCGAACACGTCTGCGGTCAACTCCGGCGGGCAGTCACGAAGCCGCGCGTACGGCTCTTTGGGAATGACGAGCATGTGTCCCGGCGCGAGCGGGTTCGCGTCGAGAAACGCCAGCGTCGTCTCCGTCTCGTGGACGATTCGGGCGGGTATCTCACCGGCGACGATGCGTTCGAAGATGGTTTCGTCCGACATATGCGGGTGCTGGGTCGCCGGCGACAAGAAAGTTCCCGCAGTGTGTGCGTCGGGTCGGTACCAACGGATGGACGGGACGATTACTCGCGTTCGGGTCGCGTTCCGCTGAACGGCCGTGGCGTCTGTTCTTCACGCCGCTTGAACGCCTCGGCGCGCTCGTGAAACTCCTCGGACGCCCACACCCGCGCGGTCATGTCGCGAGCCATCTCGCGATGCATCATCCCGAGGTTCGTCCACGAATGCATCACGCTCTTTATCGCGCGATACGCCTGCGGGCTTTTCGTATCGATAACCCGTTGAACGAGTTCGAGGGCACGGTCGTCGACCGTTCCGTCGTCGACGACACGGTTTATGAGCCCGTATCGTTCGGCTTCCGCCGCAGACAGCAGATCGCCTGTCAACAGGAGCTCACGAGCACGCTTTTCACCGACGACGAGCGGCAGGAGCTGGACGCCGCCGCCGGCCGCTGTGGAGCCCACGCCGACCTCCGGTTGGCCGAAACGAGCCGATTCGCCGGCGACGACTAAGTCACAGCCCATCACGAGCTCGTTCCCACCGGCGACGCAGGTTCCGGAGACGGCGGCAACGGCCGGTTTCCCGGTCTCGCGAAGTACGTCGATGGTGTCGAGATAGCCGGTGAGCCAGCGCGCTCCGGCCTCGAAATCGAGCCCGGCGAGCTCGTCGAGGTCAGCTCCCGAACAGAACGTCTCCCCTTCGGCGGTGAGGAGTATCGCCTGCGTGTCCGCGGCACGGTCGGCCGCCTCGAACGCCTCGCGTAGTTCGGTGAGCATCCGACGGTCGATGACGTTGTTCGGTGGGCTATCGAGCGCAACGCGAACGATGCGCTCGTCGTCCGGGTGCGGTTCCGCGACGATGGTTTCGTACACCATGTGTGCCGTACGTTCACATAACACAAATCGCTTGCCACGGCGGGCTACGGAGTCGGCGTCGCGCCCACATCGGCGAGTGCAGCCGAGATCGCGTCCCGGTAGCTGTCGGCGTCGTGGCCGAGCCGCCGAACCCAGATGTTCTGATACGACGGGTGTAACAACGGAAGCACCGGTGGGTCGAACGCCTCGGTTTCGATAGGCGTCAGCACCGTTTCCAGAAAGCTATCGAGCGTTCGCCCGTCCGCCGCGAGCAGCGATGCGGTGGCGTGGCGACCGGTCGCGACGACGCAGGCAGGGTCGACGGTTTCGAGTTCAGATAGCAGATACGGCCGGCAGTTGTCGCGCTCGGTTGCGGTCGGCTCTCGGTTCGATGCCGCGCCGTCGTCGGATGACCCCTCCTTCGGGAAGCATTTGACCGCGTTCGTGAAGTACAGCTCGTCCTCGGCGTAGCCGAGGTCGACGAACAGGTCGCGAACACGGCGACCGGAGTGCCGCGTCGTGTACGCCATTCCGGTGAGATTGCCGCCGCGCCAGCGGTCTGCGGTCGGGTCGCCGGCTCCGGGTGCTTCACCGACGACGACGAGCGTCGCGTCGAGCGAGCCGACGCCCCACGAGATACACGTTCGGCTCTCGGTGAGCGCCGAACACCGACGGCAGTCGTCGGCGAGGACGTTTCGGTCGTCGAGATCCGGAAACGATGCCATTGCGCCGAGGTCGGCTTCGTGGCTCTTCGGCGTTTCGTGCGATTTGTTTATATGCGATAATACAGCACATATCTGTACAAGCCGAATTAGGCGAACCGTTATATCCGTCCACCGTCCCTCGACGGATGAGAATGGTTGACAATCGACCCGATTCTGACGTGGCCGGCGAGCCGACGACTGAACCGCCCGCGACCGATACCGACCGCTATGGGCATATTTCGCTCGGCGACGGAGCGGTCGTGATTTACGACCG
>LKMJ01002603.1_pt1 | contig 16631 bp, 13 predicted proteins | sample 643391 | NCBI WGS metagenome assembly LKMJ01 (sample SAMN04112250, study PRJNA286221) | soda lake metagenome | biome: soda lake; feature: Kulunda Steppe; material: water; isolation source: sample PL-Br10 brine of Picturesque Lake | place: Russia: Kulunda steppe | collected 2010-07
GTGTGTGTGTGGACGCGCGCATGTGCAAGAGCGTGCTTTGAGCATGTAAGCCCCACCTTCCTCAGCAACTTGCAAGTGTCCTCGGCGTACTTAGCTGCAGCCATTGCCAAAAACTCAGATGCTTCAAGCCCTCTCTTCCAACGCAGCAGCTGATCCTGCGGCATACTGCTGCCTGCCCTGCACACAAATGATATCATTTACATCGATGTGAGGGACTTTTAAGTGTACAATCAGCAGCCTTCAATCCTGACAACAAAGACCCCTGAGCACCCTATCTTGCAGATCGTGATGGAGAGCAAGCAAATGCATAAGTGCAAAAGTACCTGGCATTACCTGGCAAGATCTGTCTCAACACAATTACACCAAATTTGATTCTTTCATCAGCAGCTTGTGCAACATACTGAACAGAAGAGACAGGTATGTGGTCGGGGTTTAGATAGAGACACCTGGGCTCCGGCGCTTTTAATGAATATTCCAATTTCACATTAATAGTAAAATTATTTTTTATCTTCAAACACAAAACGCGGTGTGCACATGATAAAGTTGCGCCAGCGTGCTTGACTCTACAGGGCGCGTTTACAACGTTGGGTTATATTTGATAAGAGATAAAACAGTTTTCAAGCTCGTCATTAATCCGATTTTACCCACATCGACCCTAAAAAGAAACTAACGGCGCGTTTACAACAGGGGATTGAATTAATGATGTTACAAGTGATAAATGGGCACGCTGTAGATTATTTTGTATGGTAGATACCTTGGTGTTGTTAGATGATCTGGGAGGACAGATGTTGGAGTATGTGCATAGTTTCCTGCATGGTTCTGATGCTTGGATAATGAATGCTGAGTTCCTAGTCAGTATGGAAGGCCTGCGCAGGCATGCCTCAGAGGTGCTAGGCTGCCAAGGTGTTCGAACATCTCTTAAATTTGAACATGCAGATAAATTCAAATTACCCCCGCTACCTTGGATTCAAAGTTTGAGGTGGAATAGCAGAGGTCGTTACGGGGCCCCTCCTAGGGGCGCACCTGCAAGTACACCTGCCTAATAGCGGAAAACTGAATATGCAGTTAGAAACAACTGCAGAAAAAAATTGCATGAAGGATATGTTTAAGATAATTAAGTGATCTGAATTAACGATTGAATGACAAAGGACGTTGGGGTTTAGAAATGGGTCGGAGGAAGCAACAGATGGGTTCCCCGGTTATAGAAATATTATAAAGAAATATACTTACTCATATTTTCATTCGTATTGTAAAGATCTTGCTGCGAGGATTGCTTGCACCTGCAGTTAGTCTCTCGCACCTGACCCGTGCCTCTGACTTTATTTAGGCCTTTATACAGGCCTTAACATAATGGAATCAAGTATGTCATGAGATCACAAGAGGGGCTCAGTCTGTTATAACTACTACTAATTAGCCAGATGGGTTGACTGCGCAGCATGCTGCAGCTGGGCTTTAACAGGTTTGCAAAAAACAAAGCCCAAAGTATGTAGTAGAAGAAATCATTTATCGTTCTGCACTGAATAGTAGAACAGAACCGTGAAGTGAAGAGCTCTCTTTAAAGAGGGAACAAATTTGTGGGTATATGCAACACCAACAGGGGTGACCCCGGGTCTGTTCCTGTTGGCCTGCATTAAGGCAAAGCCACCAAAAAATACCTCACCATCAAACCATAATGAGACGCATTTGGAATGCAATGGAGTTGGCTGCCTGTGAAGCTGGTTGGCTTGCTGGCCAGGTTCTAAAATATTTCAGAATGTTATTATACATTTCATTCATGAAGTATGAGTCCTTTCTTTATTTTAACTTCAGCCTTCAACTTATTTGCATGATTATTGTAGCGTAACGAAATGTGCTTGTTGAGGTATAGCGTATGCTTATTACTTGCTACCTTACTGAGGGATATACCTCCTCAGCTGCGGAGCGCTACCTTAGCTAGCTCAGTATGGCATCTATTTATGGTCTTCGTAATTCCAATGGGGATAGTAAGTACTTTAGTTAAGTAAGCTCACCTTATGGCACATTGGTGCAAGATTGCATGTATTCTACAATGCTGTTCATCAATGCTGATCAGTTGCTCGTGCTAGTTGCTCTCCTGGAGGTGTGCCATCACAACACTTGACTTCCACTGGGTGGGCACCCGAGTGGAAAGGGTTGAAAGTCTGAATCTTATTCATTGTTTGGCAAAAAAGGCATCCAGGTCAAGAACAGGATCCAAGGTAGTGAGGATGGACTTAAAAGGAGACGTTGGGGCAAAGTGCTGTCCGCTGCTTGCCAATATCTGTAGAAATGATCTCCGCTCTGAATTGATCTTAGACCTGTGGATCAAGGCTTGATGCATAGAATTCAGGCACATTGGGTTTGGTTATCCTGCTGATGACTGAAAAGGGCTCAGAAGACACAATGGTTTTGTAATTATGCCACTTAGTAGAGCCAACTATGAGGATAGAGTGCCCGTTTTGAGCATTTCATGTGGTTTTTCTTTGCTGTATAGTTTTCTGAGTTTTGGCTTTGTAGATTTACTGGTGTGAGCGATCTTGTTCAATAACCATTGGAACTTGACTAGGTGTACAGTGGTGTACGGTATTTGAAATGCTGCACTTTGTTTGTACTGCTTGCCTGTGTGCCCAGCAGGGTTTATTTCAAAGGCTGGGCCAATTCACCCGATATTCAACTTTTCAATGCAGGTATCCGTTTTCAATCGTTTCAAGTTTGCAGGGCAATCAAAGAAGCTTGCTGTTTTTTTCCTTGGATCATTTACTGTGCTTGATTTGCTACAGAATCTTGACTGCGGAAATGCAGGGAGTTACGGAAGCTGAATTGGCAAGCCACACAAGGAATTCAACACTAATTCGGGGTGGCCAAATGCAACAAGCTGTAAGGAAGCGTTCTCTAATAGCAGGCATGTCAGGCGGCATTCAGATGCTGTAAAAATTCAGGGACCTGTCTGGAGTGGACTCACTCATTGAAGGATTTATAACCCTCTTCCCCTTAGGCACACCACCGGCTGACTCCAGCTGAGGCTGCACGAGCTGGTCTGCCCCTGCGGGAAACCTGTTTGATCCTGCCGTTGACCAATTCTATGATATCATGCTTTGATGCTAACATTTTCAGGAAAGTTTTCCCAGGATGCCAGCACTGCAAAAATCCCCCAGGTAAATTCTTGTGATCCGCACCTTCTGTGGGGGCGATGATGAGGCCGGATAAGCACAATTTCACGCGAAAAACAATGAGCGCATTTGTCGTAAAGTCTTCGCACACAATAGGGTGTCTTATTCATGTGGGAAGTTCCGTTCCATTATCATTCCCTGTCCTACTTTCTGTGGGCCTGAGCTACGGAAACCCACACAGAGGGCTCGCCCTCCGTATGGATACGGATACCCCCACTCCAGTAGGGGGGGGCTGATTTGGAATGGACCTCCGGATCTGCCCGGAACAGGATTGGAATTAGGGGGGGGGGCCGATTTAAACCCCTCCCCCCCAAATAAACCCCCCCTGAATTGAGCAATTTCGGGGAGTTCAACGTTCAAAGTTTGAACTGGGAGCGGCACATAGGCAAATTAAATTAATCCTGAATTGTGTGGTCGAATAGGAAAGTGAATTGGCCCAGTGTGACTGGGGCCTAAAGCATCAGCAAGCTCATTTCCAACTGTACCAGTGAGAGATTTGACCTGTCAAGACAAATTGTAGTGTAAGTTGGTAGGGTTTATATAACCCTGAGACATATGTGTTTTCACTTGAACGCTTAGGACGATGGGAGTTGGTATCACGAGGTCCCCAGGGAGATTCCCATTCGTGAAGGACTCTCAGTACCCCCTTGTTCAGGGTTCTGTGTGTCGGAAAGAGCATTTACCTTGGAAGGATATCTAAGGAGGAAAGGTTTCCCTACATGGGTTACACAGGCGATTTATGCTGCTGCAGCAAAAGCTGGTGATGATTCTCCAGCTTGTTAGTGCACTAAGATGATGTGCTATGTATGTGTCAGCTAGGCACATGCTTCTGGGGTTAAGCAGAAAATGAGAGGGATGGTCATATGATGCATCACTGACAGCTAGGCCATAGACTGTCAATTGAGGAGCACTTGCGTGCAAAAAAGACTTTCTTTGCATGCTTGAGGACAAATTCTCACATAAAGGAAAAGACAGATGCATGACAGATTGCATGGCAATGACAGGAGGGAAAAAGAAGTCTTCAAGTGTGCACCAATTGCAATGAATTGGCTATATAGTCACGCTCTGCAAACTACTTTTTAGCAACCTGTCCTGGCACTCTCCCCAGATGGCTCAGGGTCGATTGACTGTCATGCACGGCCTTGCAGGCCATGAGCTGAGTGCTAAATTGAGGGTGTCTGTTGCATTGCAGGCTCCTTATGAACAGTGCCGTCGGTGACGTGTTGCTACCCAATTGCGGCGTGAGACCTGTCACAAAAAGCTTTTTAGAGCCTAATGCTGGTCTTGGGAAGCTGAAAACATGTAAGTGATTTCCAATAGTAATGCCGGAAGAGAGAGGTGGTCATGGGAGGAGGGATGCAGGTGGAGGGGCTCAGAAGCGGAAAATTTTGTGTGTGATCTCGGCCTTACATCCCTGGATTAAGCCTTTTCACAAATCTGCACTATAACACTGCACTTCTGAACATTGAGTCTCAATCCTAATTTTTCTTGCTTTATTTGCTGAATTAGGGGGGATATGGCTAGTACATCTAAAATGGTTATTTAGCAATTACAGTGATTTTGCAAGTCAAACCTTAGGTATGAATTGTCAGTGTCTTTATCATGGAGACAATTATCACAGCAATTTTCTCAAAAGATATTGTGCAGCCCCTATGTGCACTTAGGAAGCGACAAAAAAAAGATGTGTTCGTATTTGACAGGAGCAATCACAATCAGTGCCTGTTAGGCATATTTTGTGAGCGCACTCTGCTTAAGAGCATTAAGAGCAAACTATGCCAATTATTTCTACTCTGTGACAAGCTTCATCAGAGTCGACGTAGCTGTTTTAGGCAAAGGTATCAAAGAGCTCCTACTCCTTTATGATATTGGCCTGCACTAGTCTAAGTCAGGCAACCATAATAAGCAAGGGCCCATAATTGCCAGCCTGGGATTTTCAGTCATACATCTTTGTCTGTGAGCACCACTGCTTGTAGATTAGCTGTGGACAGGGACAGCGTATACTATACAGTACACGGTAGTACCAAACAGACCACAGGTTGCCCGCGATGAGACTGCGTAGTTTTTCTTTTCTTTTCTTTCTTCTGTGTGTGTGTGTATGTATGTATATGTGGTCAGAATGCAGACAGGCAAGGTCAGTGCTGCGTGCAGCAGCAGTTGGGCATATACTCACACTTGACTTGGATGGGAGTAGACTGAATGACGCTGCCACCTCTGTTGACCCCCGAGGGCTAGGGGATTTTTCTCCCTGGGGTAAGCTTACAATTTTGATGGACGCAAACAAGATAATGCTGCAAAAATAGTCTGACGTGCTCAAGTACAGCTTTGGCTGAACTGATGACAGGATTATACATTCCACTGACCCACAACTTGTGCATTGGATGCATCATGGATCTGGCACTGCACTAATTTGGTGTGACAAGTCGAGGCTGCATACCAGCCTAGGTTCCTCTCAAACACTGACAGTGCATGTTGTGGAGCTCAAACCTTGCTCGAGTTCCACGTGCTTTCTGTGCTTTGCATGCAGGTCCGGCAGTCTTTAGCTCATTTTCCCTTGCTTTAGCTTTAGCGGCTAAGCTGACCTTGCTCGGCAGGTCAGCTGTGTGACCTTACCTACTACTAGTAGGTAACCTAGAAAATGATGATAGCATTTCTTGTAGACCTACCAGGCTTAAGCTTATTCGCCCTTGTCAGACATGCAGGCGCAGCTATGTAATGTTATGGCCATGCTGCGAGTCTGGTTTGGATGCAGCAGTCTCTCAGCATGACAGTGACGTTTGGCTTCTCTTTATCAATGCCACTGCGATCAATGCCACTATGATCATCCTCTAGGGCTGAGCCTTCCTTTATCTTCAGAAGCTGTGGCCTTCAGCTCTTTAGTCATCAGTGATGAATTCACCACACTTTACAATGGAGTAGTCACTCCTTGCCCTCTAGGGGCAAGAAGCTTGGCAGTCCAGTCCGGTGCAAGTCCTATATATAAGGAGTGTGGATGGGCACTGCTGAATGAGCCTGTCTGGGATCTGCCAGGCTGGACCAGATGGAATGAGGGGTTATAGCCAGAGAGCCTGTACACAAGGAAGAAACCGCTTCCTTGTGTAGGAGAAAGATTGCTATACAAGATGAGAGGAGAGGCTTACAAGATTTGTGTGGAATGTGACGCATGTGTCAACAGGGGCTTTCATACAATTCAAGGCGCCAGTTAAGTCCCATTAGCTTACAGCCAAGGCCAAGCCACTGAATGCCCAGTGTGCCCAGCTGTTCATCTTGTGTGCAGTGGTGAGGGACGCTCGTCGTGTGACTCCAGTACGCACTGCGCCAAGGGAAGGAAAGTTGCAAGGTTAGACCAGGCAGGAAATTGATGCATGACAAGCTCCCAAGGCTCAACCATAGCCAGCAGGACGCATCTTGGAAGGCAAAATACATAAGTCAAGGTTTGCCAGGCAGGACACCTTTAACATTCAAGAAGGACGAGAGTAAAGCCCCCTGAATTGGAAATATTACGGCCCCAATACAAGACACGCTAGCGAGAAATAGAGGACCAGCTCTGATCTTTTCCTGCTTACTGTCAAAAAAAGAATTACTCTGATTGTACCTCAACCCCTGTATCACTACAGCAATTCAACTGATTTTCAAAGCCTGCATTTTGGCGTCAAACTTTTCATCCCTGCCTAGTTTTCAGGAATAGGCAGGTTTTCAGGAATAGGACACGGGCTGCATATGAAGGGTTCCATTGTTCTATGTGTACCATGGTACAAGAAGCATCACACGTTTGCGGATTTTGTAGGCTACATGCCCCAAAGGTGTGCCAAATACACACCAGATATCGAGGCAAGAGAGCAGCTTACCCTGTAGGAGCAGAACTCCATCTTGGAAAGTTTGCTCTGGTCAGGCGTAGGATCAGAGACAGCTTCATAAGCGCTTTCTTCCTGCACCAATGGATGGCACGATGAGCACTTTATAAGTACTTATTATAATGTAAGTAATCAAGAAATGTTGCTCAGAAGTGCTACTAATGATGGATGGCATGATAAGCATTGTCTCAGTACTGGCTACTCCAGAGCAAGTGCCATTTTTGCCTACAGTTGGCAGAAGCAGATGTGGGCAGGACATACGACCCAGCCAACCCCTTTTGCGTCAATCAGGGTGGCCCTGTTGAAGACCTTTATATTTTAGGCTAAAATTTTTAGCTATGCCACGGGGACCCAACCTTGGGCTGAAGTACCCCTCCAAAAGTAACTAACTGCGATGAATCGTGTGTGCTCTACGGCATGGGTCAGATCTGTGGCAAAAGGCAGTGGGTCCCGGGATCTCAACATTGGAAAACCATTATTTTACGCGTCGCTTGCCACTTGGCGATTCGAGCGTCGAGATGCAAGCGCGGGCAGGAAAAACAAATTGCGCACACATATGCACCATATACCCATGAGGCCATAGCTTATGCTTGCATGGCCTTGCCATCAGCCCCACCGGTGCACGCGCCCAATGGTCGGTATTGGAGCATCTGCAGTTTGCGCATGCCATCTGGTTGACCTTGTACGCGTTTTGCGAGGAATTCCTCGCCATTGCCGCCAACGTGCCCTCCCTGCAAACAGGTCATATGCGCGCATAGCAAGGCATGCTTGCCCACGCAATCGTTTTGTAACCTTGCCTGTAAGCTTGCATGAGTGAGTATGCTGGAGCGCACATACCCCCTGGCACAGCAGTTGGAAGGCAAAGCTCACAGCACGAGGCCCTTGACGCCCACTCATCTCGCCCTCCCACCTGATCCCACTCTTCTCTCCCTTGCCGCCCCAATCTCTAGCATCCCCTTCCCTCCTCCCTCTCCTCCACCCCTCCCACCTCTCAATTTCGTCAATCCAGTGCCGATACTGACGCATGGCCCTTCTATGCTGGGCCTCTTCCGCGAGCTGGCAGGATGAGGAGTACAATTTGGACATCGAGTCGTGCAGCTGGGCTAAGCGCATTGTCACTGGGCTGCGTGTGCATTGGGTAACGTACGCAGACACTGGGCAGCACGCGCACGGCCTAGGCCAAGCATGCAGGTGCTGGATTGCATGCATGTGGGCTGAATCATGCAGGCAGGCAATGAGCTGTGGGCGCATGGGCAGGGTCATGCACACTGGCATTTCACCTGGACAGAACGGGTGAGGTCTGGTCAAGGAGGATGCAGGTGCATGAGCGGAGCCAGGGGGCAAGAAGGGGTTGGAAGGGTACAGGTGGGGGGGCAAGGACGCAGATCCTTGGAGCGGGTCCTGAGCTCCCCAAGAGAGACTTGCCAACAGGATGAGTCCACTTACAATGCCTGGATTGATTGGAGACCTCAGTATTGAGACTATTCCTTTGTCAGAGTGGACACCGCAACCAGCTATGCGATATTCTGTTACCAACCGAGCCACTTGCCTTCTGACAGCATGTGGTAATTTAGGGTAGGGGAGGAGCCCCTGAGCACCCCCTCCCTGCTTCTACCCAGTACCCCATACCCACCCACTGCCTCTCTCACTATCAACTCCCTACCTGGTGACCAGAGACTGCAGGGTGCTTGCATCAAGCTGCTGCCCTATGTCTGTGGCCCTGCTCATGCTGACTTCTGCGTATGCTTGCTGCAGCACTTCCCAGTTTCTTTCCGTGAAGCCAGTGTGCAGCCTGTTGTACCCCCGCAGCGCCCGCAGAGCAGCTGTCAAGTCTGCACGCTCCTCCTCTGAGATCCTCACGTGCACCTTGTGCCCATTGATGCCATTCATCATGTCAATGGCGCTGAACACCTCGTTCAGGTCATCGCTCCAACCATCTGCAACGCTCTCCGCGTTCTGCTCCTGCTGCGTGGCAGTGTTCTCAAGCCTGGCTTTTGCTCGCCCCTCAGCACCCTCTAGCTGCGCTCTCATGCCACTGCCTGTGTGCACGCCCATTGCACGCAGCAGCACCAGCCACGTCGTTTTGTATGATGGGTGTGTGTTGGAGGCCGCACTGCCCCACTTAGCGCTGGCAGGAGCTGCTGCGCAGGGCGCTCCAGGCGCTGCTTGCGGGAGCTGCGCGGGCATGGCTGGGGGCTGCGAGGGCTGCCCCGCAGGTGGCGGTGGCAAGGGGGTTGACGGTGCTGCAGCCGATGGTGGAGATGGTGGTGGTTCCGGTGATGGGGGAGATGCTGGTGTGGCCGCAGATGGTCCGGTCAGAGGACGCGGCTGCAGTGGCGTGGGCCCTGCTCCAGGCAGACAGGGCACCGCTGTGCCTACTGCCCCAGACGCAATGCACACACTGGGGCTGTATGCAGCTGCACCTCCTACTCCTGCGCTGGCGTCACTGGCGCTGGGTGCACCTTGGGGGCTAGGCATCAAAGCGGAGGCTGGCCCAGATGGGGCGTGGTGCTGCCCTTGCTGCTGCCCCGCTGCTTCCACCTGTCCCTGCCGCTTCCCCCGCTTCTTTCCTGGCGGAGCTCCCACATGCCCCTGCCCCTGCTGCAGACCTGCCTCCGCTTTAGCCAGCTTCTGGCCGGGCTGCGCTGACCCCTGCTGCTGCCCCTGCTGCTGCTGCTGCTCCACGTCCTTCTGCAGCTTCTGCACACACGTCTTAGCGAGCGCGGCTCCATCCCCATGGACCACAGCACACAAAGAGGGGCAGCCCCAGCCTACAAAGTAAGCATCCAGGGCGCCCATCTCCCTAGGGTAGTGCTTGGCCAGGAGGCCTAAGATGTCTGGGGCATCAGGCATCTGCAGGAGCAGGGGCATGTGCGTGCGGCCGCACTGGCTCGAACAGCCTGAGCAGAGCCAGAATGCAGGCAACTCTTGCTTTGTCATCTCTGCCGTGTCTGAGATACATGATGCAGACCGCAGAGCCCATAGGGAGGCCACACAGATGCACGTGCAGACGCATTGTGTAGTACACAGAGCCAGTAGAGAGGTCAGCTGCATGTGCAGATGCATCGTGTAGTACACAGAGCCACAGTAGAGAGTTCAGCTGCATATGCAGACGCATCTTGAAGTACACAGAGCCAGTAGAGAGGTCAGCTGCATGTGCGGATGCATCGTGAAGTAAACAGAGCCACAGTAGAGAGGTCAACTGCATGTGCTGACGCATCGTGAAGTACACAGAGCCACAGTAGAGTTCAGCTGCATGTGCAGATGCAAGGGTTTGCACGCCATAAGGTGCGTGTGTTTGTGTGCCTGCACGGTAGGCGTGTGCCATGCATAGCACAGCCAGGCGCATCTGTTTGCATGCATTCAACACTCACAATAAATAGTGGCATGCAATTAGCATGCATGCAATGCGCCAAACTACCGCACTTGGTGCACCCGCCCACCTGCAGCAGTGCTTGGAGCTGCCGCTTGGCGCTGCGTAAGAGGGGGTATTCACCAGGCGGTCCGGGTTGAAACTCCTCCAGCTGGCTTCTTACTTGCTTGAGCTCAGTTTCAGGCTGCAAAGACTCCAGCCCATCCAGCCCTTGGTCTGTTCTGCTCATTCCCTTGAGCCGCTGTTGAGCCGCGTATTTAGTTTGCCAACCTTGCTGCATCAATACAAAGCTGGCGCGCAGGCAGCGCTCGATGGATCTATATGCCAGGAACAGGTGATCCCATGCGCTTTGCTCAATCACCAGGTACCTCCCCACAAGTTCCCGCACCGCATCTCCATGCTGCAGCAGTACGGGCAGTAAGCATGTGCTTGTGCTCAGTGTTGTCAAAAACATAGGCAGGCACACACGCAAATACCACAAACATTGATGCATACACGAACACGAAGGCACTCCTAGGTGCATAGCGGCATCTCAACAAGGGCTACATCAAAGGAAAGGAAAGAGAAAAAGTAAAGTAAACTACTTGTTCAGTACAGAGCTGTTACAACAAGGGCTCCGCAAGTGTTCAGTAAACTGAACCACAACAAGGGCTCCACAAAAGTATTCCTGATCAGTTCTCCGTCATCAAGCATGGTGCTCAATCAAGAATGCAGCTTGTCAGAATACATAGAGCAGACCCATGCAGAGGAACAGGCACTTTGTGCATTAATCTTTTACTAAGTTGTGCCACAAGGCTTTTGCCACACACAGGATGGTGACCTTGCTCAGAAGTGTACAGTGCATGATGGCCTCAGTTCATGTACACACAATCAGATACTTTTAGGGATCAATGGCACATGCACAGATCTATGAACAGGAGAAAATATGAGGTAGTTGATAAAGCCTTCAGGAACTTTACCTGAATATTCACAAGCAGGCCCAGCCTCAGGGTTTTGCGTTCACTACACCCAAGGACATGCACTGGAACAGGCATGACTCCCTCACCCTCCCATGTACACCTCCATCTCTCTTCAAACAATTGCATCCAGGTATGCACCATGCAGAAGGCAAACCAATAAGGAGCAGCGGTGACCACACCTGCAAAATCTCAGCATCATACATGTCCTTACGCCGTTCTGCGGTAACGGAGGCCAGGCCCTTGCGCACTTGATTAAGGATCTGCACATTCGCGCAGCATTTGCAGGTCAAAAGAAATTATGCAGCCGTCATGAATGAAACAGCTGGAATGGGGCAGCAAACATTGAGCAGCAAACACTCTTGTTGCTTAGGCTCAGCCCATCCCAATGCAAGGCTGTATATAGGCAGCTTATCAGAGAGTAGATGGAGACGGGGCTGGGAAGAAACAAAAGTCCTATGTGCATACTTTCTGAAGGAAAACTACATAGGCGGTGGAATTACCACCTACAAAAATCAAGGAAAGGGAGACACAAACCTGAGAGCAACGACCAAAGATCTAATGCTCGAAGAGCAGAAGGCCTGAGTGCGGGCCCAGAGAGAAAGGGCTATGACAGCGCAGCAGTCCTTAGACAGAAGGCCATTTGAGCAATTATTTCAGGTTGGTCCTTGGGGTACAAGTCCTGGGGGTAAAGGACCTGGGGGCCCGGGACCTCAGAAGTCTCTGCTGAATTGAAGCATTTGGACACAGGGGGTTCAGGCCATTCTGGAGGGCTGCTTCTTCCAAACGCTTCCAGGGCCCAATGACTGCACCTCTGCCATTTTTCTGGGGCATGCCTTCCCTTTGCTCACAATTGTAAGAAAAAAGCGGCTGGGACCAATTGTACTAGTAATAAAAAGTTCCAGGGGCCAATGACTGCACCTCTGCCATTTTTCTGGGGCATGCCTTCCCTTTGCAATTGTACTAGTAAAAAGTGGCTGGCCAAGGGATGCACTGCAAAAGAGGCAGGAAGGCTGAATGCTGACGGAAACCGAGCACCTTGCATGTAAGCAAGGCCCGAGGAGGTCCCCCCAAGCACCCAATTTGCACCAAGAAGCAAGAAATGTGAAAAACCAAGGTCTAGGTATCTGGTTTTCAATCCTTTCAATTGGCAAAAACATGCAACCCTCTCCTTCCATCACTCTGCTAAGTGTTTGCATTGATAGAAGGACAAACAAGGAATACAAACACAATATAGTGATCTTTATTATCTGCAATATTCCTTAGATCAACAGCCAAACTTCCCCCAAACCCCACACAGGTGGCTATTGGCAACAAGACCTAAAATGCCAATGCTAAAATGCAAAGCACCAGGATTTAAGAGGCGCACTTTCCAACAACGTGCTCTGCATTCTAGATCTCATTGATGATCCTGCCCAAGTGTACGCCTTGTCATTAGTAACTCCCCCTGAGGCCATCAGTTGGTTACAAAAGGCTGTTGCATATGGCTGAAAGCAAAGCCCAGAAAAGTTAAGGCTGAGACGTTGCTGAGGCAAAATGCGACTCAGACAGAGGCATCGGACTCTCATGCCCATGTAACCATCGCACCTGATTGAGCAGGCAGATCCTGTTGTACAGCCTGCGCGCATCTTCAAGTGTCCCCTTTGAACATGCATCACAATTCACGTTCTCCCCGCTTTGCTGGGCCTGCATGTTGAGATGCCGCGCCTGAATATCAGCGCTTCTGTATGTGTGTGTGCTTGCGTGCTTGAGGGTGTGGGCAAGTGAGGTATCACACACAACAGGTGTTGGAGACACGTGAGGTATCACACAAGACAGGTGTTGAAGGCAGGTGAGGTATCACACACAATTTGTTTGCATGCACATGCTTGCAATTGTACATGCATTGCTTCTTAATGCGTGCATTGCCAATGAGCGCATGCATGCCATTTTATGTAAGGGCAGAGGCTTTTCAGCTTCACGGACCATGTAACCCAAAGGTTCTGATGCCCTACTCATCTGTTTTGTATCTAGAATACCTTACAACAGGCTAAGAGTCGCACTTCTTGACTGAAGGCCTTATCCCTGTAAACTTTTTGAGGGCTCTGCCTCCCTGCTCATTTGCATGGCTCGCCTTCAGCAGCTGCGCAAGCAGCGGCGGCGTCAACAGCAGCTGCCTCCCTGCACACAGCCAAAGGCTGTACACAAGCATGCTGCTACACTGCCAAAAACCAATGCCCAGCCGGGGCCTGTGTGTGTGAAAGTGCTACCTGCTTGCCAGAATCAGCCCCAGGAGGGGTGTCTGTGGGCGTGGCAGGCGAGGCGCCTGGAGGTGCTGTCGAGGGGCCGGCGGCATGAACTGAGGCACCGGAGGGAAGATCCATGGGGCACACAGAGGTGTCGAGGGGACGTTCAATGATGATGGTAGAGCCACTCAGCGTCACTATGATGCCAGGGTCTTGGGGGGCGGTGGGCACGGCACTGGTTACCCCGGCAGTGCTCTTGGCGCTGGGGCTGGTGGCAGGGCTGCCTGCTGATTCAAGGACGCTGGCAGCCGCAGGGCAGGCTGCTGCGCCGGCTGCAGCCGCAACGCTGCCACGAGGGGTGCATTGAAGGGTAGGAGCTTGGGCACTCAGTTGAGTGACGGGGGCAGACTCAAGGAAGCACGCGATGCGCACCAGCGGCAAAAGGATGGCACCCACCAGCCACGCATTGCCTGCAACCGCACCAGGCACACAGAAGGATGGCACCCACCAGCCACGCATTGCCTGCGACCGCACCAGGCACACAGAAGGATGGCACCCACCAGCCACGCATTGCCTGCAACCGCACCAGGCACAAGGCACACGCACCGCGCCATTGTCACACACCCACAGTGCACCTGCCGATACCGACAACCGTATGCATGTGTAGATTTTGTGAAACAGAAGTGGGCTTACAAGTGACCAGCAGCTGTGAGTAGCAGCTGTGACCAGCAAGTGTGACCAGCAAGTGTGACCAGCAGCTGTGAGCAGGCCTAAGCCAAGCAGATGCCTCTGCAGACTCTGTTCTTGGAGGACAATAACCATTTCATGTACATTTGCGCAAGGATGAGAAACAAGGGTGGTCAAGTCCACCAAAGAGACTTATCAATCTCAGTTAGACATCTTTAAGATGGGTAGGGCCCAGATGGGACATGATTGCTTGAGGATCTGGGTTGATGCCACTAAAAGCAAATTTAATGAATTATAATCAACTCCAGAAAGCAAGAATGAGTCTCAAGCTGTTCTGCCTCTCATCCCTCCCTGTTTCTCTCTCCTCTGTATCAGCTGTCCCAGCTGCTCATCCCTGGCTATTCTATCAATCTCCTACAGTGGCTGCGGGCTGGTCTCTATTGCTTTGTATGATAATATGATAGTGGAGTATGGTATAGAAATGTGAAGGAAATAGAATGAATAGTATAGAATAGGCAATGCGTTTATCATCTTCAGCAGCTGCAGGCTGTCTTTTTGTTGGTCACGCAGCCAGACTGCATTAAGGGAAGCCATGCTTGCAAGCCCACAGGCGCCAGAAGAAGTTGTCATGCTTAATGGTGGGGCTTCTGTTCTGATATTCTGCCTCGTTTTTTACACTCTTTAAGGCAACAAAAGCAGAAGCGCTGGCTCCCTGGAAGGATTGGTAACCCAATTTCAATCTTCTCGTCATGCTGCGAGCTCGTTATTAAACCGCCTCATCCCTCATTGTCGTAAGTCTGCATTTGTTGTGAAATTTTGGTTTGGGGAATTTCCATTTTTTTTAGTTTTTGGGAAGAAAATCTTGCTAACGTTTGGCAAGGTTCAGCCAAAACGGTGGCCCTCAGTCATCAGAGGCCACCCCCTCCCCTTCTCCTAGGGAGACTTCCAAAGAGACTTGCCAAGTCTCAGCAAGACCCCACCTGTTGAGTCTCTTTTTTTTTTTGGGCTCCATGAGCTATGCTTGCATGCAAGGTCCATAGCTTCCTCTAGCCTTTGACCCTCCCAGCTTCTGATGCAGGGCACTTTTTCTTACCTTCCCCGCAATTTGAGAAAAGGAAAACAAGACAAAACAAGGAGTGCAGCTGTTGGGGACTGAGGCAGCTGGGAAGAGTACCTTCCCTGGATTCGCCAATTTCACCCCCCTGATGTACACTCTATATTGTGCTTGCAATATAGCCCCCGTACACACACGTGGTTTGCGGCACAGGTTCAGGAAGAACCACTTCAACACTCACACTTACAGGCCAGGGAATATGGCACAAGGAAGGCCACCACTCCACAGGCTCAGGAAATGCTGCCACCCCACATGCACTGCATTGGTGGCCACCCCATTGCCAGTCTCCTGGACGAGCAGGCTCAGAGGCTAAGAGGTGGTGCATGCCATGTGCAGGCAAGTAGAGCACTCCTGCTCAGCATTCATTTTTGTGCCGCATCCCTTGCATGTGCAGGCACGTGGTGCGCAGGAAGCCGTTAATCATTGTGCTGCATCCCTCGCACGTGCAGGCACAAAGTCCGCACTCATTGCTCTTCTCCTGCTGCTCTATTAGCACTCCTGGGCAATGTGCCCCCCCTCGCTGCTTCACACGCACCAGAGGTGTGTTTCATGCATGCCTGCAGGTGCGTTCCATGCATGCCTGCAGATGCGTTCCATGCATGCCTGCGTTCCATGCATGCCTGCAGCTTCGACGCATCAGAAATGCGCTCCCTCAACCCTCACTGCTTCATGTGCACCCTTTCACTTAGTGTGCAGAATTACGATTCCATGCGTGCACTATAAATCCGCACGCACCCTTGCCTGTCAGCATGGATCACACTCATGCTGCACCCTTGCCTCTCAGCATACGGATCACACTCACGCTGCACCCTTGCCTCTCAGCATATGGATCACACTCACGCTGCACCACGCTGTGGGCAGGTAGCTCACAACAAGGACAGGCAGCATCACACGCACTATGCCACGCTGTGGGCAGGCAGCACAAGACTAACCGCTGCCCCTGCTATCCTGCTTACCTCTTCATCTGCATCGTGAGCAGAGCGGGGAGCACCTACAATGCTCATGAATGGAATGCACGCGCGCGCACGCACACACACACACCTGCAACACCAATGTGTTCCTTATCCACAGGCAGGCTGTCTCTGCTACTGGTTTTGCAGGTGGTACCAGGAGTAGGCATAAGCAGCACAGGCACCAGCTGGCCCAGCAGCTCCACGAAGGGCCGCACAGTCAACGGCGGGCTGGCTACGACCTGCATGCACGATGCCACCCATGCAAGCAGGCATGTCACATCCAGCAGGGGTTTTCTGGCAGCCGA
>LKMJ01002604.1_pt1 | contig 16624 bp, 17 predicted proteins | sample 643391 | NCBI WGS metagenome assembly LKMJ01 (sample SAMN04112250, study PRJNA286221) | soda lake metagenome | biome: soda lake; feature: Kulunda Steppe; material: water; isolation source: sample PL-Br10 brine of Picturesque Lake | place: Russia: Kulunda steppe | collected 2010-07
AATTACTGCACTTAGAATTACTGCACTTAGAATTACTGCACTTGGAATTACTGCACTTGGAATTACTGCACCTGAAACGGCACGACCATGAAACACAGCAGTCCGACAGCGAACGTCAGCAGGCCAACGAGCAGTCGACGCCGTCCTATTGGCTGTTCGTCGACCGGGTTTGCAGGGCCGACGTAGGCGATCAACAGCGCGAAAAAGCCCCAAAACACCCACAGACCGACCGACTCGTTGAGCGAGAGATCCCGGATGTAGTACAGGTACGCTGCCAGTCCGAACAGCACGCCTGGAACAAGCCCAGCAATCGTCTCCTGGCGTCTGCCGACCATGGCTCGAACCATGTGGCCGCCGTCGAGTTGGCCGACCGGAAGCAGGTTCAACCACGTAAAGAACATCCCGACCCAACCGCCGATAATCACCGGATGTGGGTTCAACGCTGGATCGCTGTAGCTGGCCTGAACACCGAGTATGGTAGCGATAATATCGAGTAGGGGTGGATTATTGAAGCTGATTGCGTTGCCGGATTGATTCTGTTCGACGACGTGGGCTGGAATCTCAACAGGCCCTAACGAAAGACCGATGACGGTGACGACAACCGTCGCCACCAACCCAGCAATCGGCCCGCCAACACCGATGTCAAATAGGGCTTTCCGGCTCGGCATCCGTCCGCGCATCCGGATTACTGCGCCGAGTGTGCCGAAAATAATGGGAGCCGGAATCAGATACGGCAGCGAGACGTTGACACCGTGGTACCGACCCATCGCGTAGTGGCCCAGTTCGTGGGTCAAAAGCACCCCAAGCACCGCGGCGGTAAACGGCCAGGCTTCGAGGATCACCAACGGATTCGAACGGATCGCCTCGAGTGGGATATAGTACCAAAATACCGCACCCACAAGCAGCGTCGAAAGCACGGTCAATCCGAACAGCACGATGTTTGTCCACGGAAGTCCCTCGCGTTTCGTTTGGTGGTCGTGTGGAATGGCGACCAACGCGGTGCCGAGACTCTCTTCGGAGGTAGTGAATTTGAGCTCATAGCCTGCTTCGTGAAACGCCGGCTGTAGTTCGTCGAACAGCCGCCGTTCAGGAATCAACGGCTCGCCGTAGTAGATTATGCGTCCGTCTCGAATGCGGACATCAGTCAGATGGTACCACGTCTCAAGAGCCTCAGGGCGTGGGACTGTGATGTCCGGATCAGCCATCGTCTATAGTATGTGGCCGACGATCATAAACGCCCGCTTCGGCGGCGCAATTACGGTCGCTGTGGCTGTGGTGGCTGTGTCTGAAAGGAGTGTGGTCGTCAGCTTGTCGATCAGTGCAGTTCAGGCTGCGTCAGTGGGTTCAACATACCATGTGGTCGCACCGGTGTACGACCATGGTTCGATCGAAAGATCGGTCGCCGACTCCTGAAGGCGGACGATCAGCGCGCCGATTTCTTTCGGCGAGAGATCGATCTCCTGGGCAATGAACTTGCTTTTGAAGTATCGGTCGCCGGCTGCCGCACGTTCGCGAAGGTACTGCCGAAGATACTCGGCCTTTGGATTCCCGTCGACGGTGCGGATCGAATCTGTGGAGGGTGTAGTCGCGCTCATGATGAACCTCGAATAGTGGTCTGTCACCCCATATGATATATAACTGAGATCGTTCAGTCTGCTTTGGGTCGCTTTAGCGTCTGAACGGTTTAAACTCAGGCGGTTCAGTGCCTTCGAGACGCTTTAGAATATGTTTAAACTATTTATAATCTGTTTTGAACATATATTTCTCTCCTCCGTTGTCAGATTTTTATTCAGTCGGTAAAGCTGAGATTACCGAACTAAAAGAGACAATCACACCAATTAGTGTCGCTACACGTCGAGTGTGCCGACCGCGCGCGCTCCGCGAGCCGACGTGGCTACGGCTGTTCGTGGAGCCAAAACTCTTCTTCGGTCGTCGTCTCTTTTTTAAATATCGGCACCTCGTCTTTCAGCCGGTTGATTCCGTCTTCGACCGTTCGGAACGCTTCCTCGCGGTGGCCTGCCAACACCACAACAAAGACGATGTCTTCGCCGTCTTCGAGCAGGCCAACCCGGTGATGCAGTAGCACCTCGAAGACACCCTCGCGGGCAGTTAGTTCCTTGCGGATCGTCTCGAGGCGCTGTTCGGCGACACCCTCGTATGTTTCGAACGAAAGCTGTTGGGTTCGGGCGTCCTCGGGGCTGTCTTTGGCGCGAACACGGCCTGTAAACGTGGCAATCGCCCCCGAGCGGTCTGCTTGCGGAGAGGCTTTGACCTGCTTGATGAGTGTCTCGAGAGTAATGTGTGGGTCGAACGTCTCAATGCGTTCGACGATATCGTCGATATCGACAGCCGCAGCCGTCGGTGCAGTTGCAACTACTGGCACAGAGGCTGCGGGGTCGGCCTCACCAACGGCGACCGTTGGCAGGCGGTGGTGAGAAACGCCGGCAACGACTGCATACTCGTAGTCAGCCGCAAGCGAATCGAGTAGCTCCATCGGTGTGCGATTGCGACCGCGAGCCTGCCAGTGTCCATCGTCTGTACGCTCGAACTGAGCGTCGATATCTGTTATCGAAGTCTCACTCAGAGTGTCAATCTCAGCTGCCTCGAGGGTACAATCGACCATCACGATGCGACCTTCATGCGTTTCGGCCAGCCGACCCGCAAGTCGGTCGGCCACGGATCGGCTTTCGTCGCCAATGATACAGACTGTTTGCATACACAGAAGGCGGGTCGCCGACGGCTTGAGTGTTATCGAACCGCACGAGCGGCCGAGCCGGCGAGTAGCGGCTTGACAACGCTTAAGGCCGACTCGGAGTTAGCCGATGACAATGAGAGTCGTTATTTCAATCGGTGGCAGCGTGCTGGCTCCGGAACTCGAATCCGAGCGTGTGACTGCCCACGCCGAGGTTCTCGAGTCGTTGGCTGCTGCAGACTGCGAACTCGGGGTTGTTGTTGGCGGCGGCGGCGTTGCCCGCGAGTATATCGATGCGGCCCGGACGCTGGGTGCAAACGAGGTGCAACTCGACCAGCTTGGCATTGATGTCACACGGATCAATGCTCGATTGTTGATTTCTGCACTTGGGCCGACCGCCAAACCGACACCGGCAACAGACTACGACACGGCCGGCGATGCCATTCGCCGTGGTGACATTTCGGTAATGGGTGGTATCGCCCCCGGTCAGACCACCGACGCGGTGGCTGCGGCCTTTGCGGAGTATGTTGACGCAGATCTGCTCGTGTATGCGACAAGCACTGAGGGCGTCTACGATGCAGACCCGGATCTCGATTCTGAGGCGATAAAATACACGACGATGTCGCCGGGCGAACTCGTCGATCTGATCGTCCCGATGAGTCGGGACGCCGGTGCGTCGGCCCCGGTCGATCTGTTGGCAGCGAAACTAATCGAGCGCTCAGGGATGCGAACGGTGGTTCTCGACGGCACCGACCCCTCGGTTATCGAAGCAGCCGTCCTCCGTGGAGATCACAACGGCACCGACATCATTCCACATGGAAGCAGCGAACCGGCGGCCTGGGTCGAGACCGAATGAGCGACGAGAGTCACTCGCCGCATACGCTTGCGGCCGAAACTGACGCTGAAGCCGATCAGTATCACGACTTTTGGGCCGACGAGATCGCCGACCGCATCGAAGCACGCGATCCCCAAGAGCCAATCATCGTCAAAGGCGGCGTCTCACCGTCTGGTGTCGCACATCTGGGCAACGTCAACGAAATCATGCGAGGGTATTTTGTCGCCGAAGCCCTGCGAAACCGCGGCCACGAAGTACAGCAGGTCTTTACGAGCGACGACAAAGACCCGCTCCGCAAACTCCCACGGAAACTCGCCAACAGCGAGGGCGAAATCGTCGGCCTCGGGGAGGTAGACGCAGGTGCGTTGGGTCGGAATCTCGGCAAACCCTACACGGCGATTCCTGATCCGTTCGGCGAGCGGGAGTCGTATGCTGGCCACTTTGCGGCACTCTTGGAAGCCGACGCCGACCGCCTAGGCGTCGACATTGAGATGCGTTCGAACACCCAGCTGTACGCCGACGGCACCTTCGAGCCAGTCGTCTCGCACGTTCTCGAACACGTCGAAACCGCCCGCGAAGTCCTTGCAACGTATCAAAACAAGGTTGACGACGAGTACGTGCCGTTCAATCCAGTCTGTTCGAACTGTGGAAAACTCACCGAGACGGTGACCGCAATCGACACCGACGCCCAAACCGTCGAGTACGTCTGTACGGACATGGAGGTCGGCGACAACACCATCGAGGGCTGTGGCCACGAGGGAACTGCCACCTTCCGCGAGGGAAAACTGCCGTGGCGCTTCGAGTGGCCCGGCCAATGGCAGATCCTCGGTGTGGACTTTGAGCCGTTCGGCAAAGATCACGCCGAAGGCTCCTGGCCCTCTGGTGTCGATATTGCCGAACACGTCCTCGAGATCGAACCGCCAGTGCCGATGGTCTATGAGTGGTTTACGCTCAACGGCGAGGCGCTCTCGTCGTCGGCCGGCAACATCGTCACTGTCACCGAGTTGCTCGAGCTACTTGAGCCCGAAATCGTTCGGTACTTTTTCGCGCTCAACCCGAAGAAGGCCCGGGATCTGGATCTCTCGCGGCTCGATCAGTTGGTCGATGATTTCGACCGGTTCGAACGTGCCTACTATGAGGGTATCGAGGACGAATCGGTGACCGACTTTGCCGAGGCAGCCTATCCATATGTCGTCGACGAGGCGACCGACGACCGACCGATCCGGCTGCCGTACACTTTTGCGGCGGTACTCGGCATGGTGGATGATCGTGAGTTGCGTATCACACTCGCCGTCAACGAAGGCCACATTCCCGAAGACGCCGACGAGGCGACGACCGAAGCCGCCCTCGAGCGCGTCGAAAAAGCCCGCAACTGGGCCGAACGAATGGACAACGCCTACAACTACCGCTTGCAGACGGAACTGCCGGCCGTCGAGTTCGAGCCAGCTGTCGAGGCCGCCCTTGACGAGCTGGCGGCAGTCGTCGAATCAGGCAGTGATGGCGAGGAAATTCAGGCGGCGGTTTATGATACGGCCCGGGAGTATGACCTCGAGATGAGCGAGCTCTTTGCGGCAGGGTATCGGCTCTTCTTTGACGAAACACAGGGCCCGCGGCTCGGAGCGTTCCTCGGCGAGTTAGAACAGGAATTCGTCGTCAGTCGGCTCCGCCGCGAGCAGTAAGGCCTCTCACCCGACTGTTTTTATCCGAGAGCGAAAAAACGAGCCTATGAGCGATGATCGACTCAAAGGCGAGTCGTCGGCTGCGGCTGATCTCGAGACGGCTGAATCCAACGAGCGGCCAGCCGCTGGGCCGCCAACGGTCACCTATCGGTGTCGGCCGGCCGGATTCACCTGCGGTCTGTGTGGGGCCGAAACCGACACACAGTGGGTCGACGACGGCACGTTCGTCTGTCCAGACTGCAAATCCTGGTCGTAGCCGGTAGCTGCGTTATACACCGTCAGCGAAACCGAATCGAGCCACGCTCGAAGCCGGCAGCCAGCGCCGACTCATCGAGCGAACAGACGGTCGGCCGACCGTGCGGACAGGCAAACGGCTGTTGGCATTCGCCCAGCCGCTCGAGCAGGGTTTCGGCGTCCTGTTGGGTGAGCCGATCACCCGCTTTGAGCGAGGGATGGCAGGCCATATCCGCTAACAACGCCTCACGGCGGTCTGGCGGTTGGCTGCCTGCAGCGAGTTGATCTAGCGTCTCGACTAACAGATCGATCTCCGCAACCCGACCAAGCGGAGCCGGCAGCCCGGCGACCCGGAGTGTTCCACCTCCAAACGGTTCGACATCGAAACCAAGCGTCGCCAACAACTCAGCATGGGTCTCGGCGGCCGCCGCCGCAGCAGGCGACACCGAAACCGTCTCGGGTGGCTCGAGCCGAGCCGTCGGAACACCCGTTTCGGCCACTGTCGAGCACAACCGTTCGAAGTTTACTCGTTCGTGTGCAGCGTGTTGATCTACCACCAGTAGCTCGGTGCCGTCTTCGCAGAGCAAATACAGATCACGAAACGGCCCGATTACCCGAACCTCGCCAAATGGGTCCGAACGATCGACCGCTCGGAGTGGCGTTCCGAGATCGGTTGCAGCCTCCGACGTCCGGCGAATGTCAGCGGTCATCAGCGCCTCCGAGAGTGCGGTCTCAACTGCTGATTCGATCGCCGTGCGGTTGGTTAGGCCGACTTCCTGTTTGGCTGGGTGGACGTTCGGATCAACTGTTCCAGCCGGTGGCTCGAGGTCGATTGCAGCGATTGGATACCTCGAGCCAGCAGTAAGCGATCCGTACCCGTCGATCACAGCCCGCCGGAGGCCGCTGTCGGTGACTGGCCGGCCGCCAACGGAGATGCGGACATGCTCGCGAGTCGAACGCGTAACCGAAGGATAACAGCAGATTCCACGAACTGTGAGCGGCTGGCCCTCGAGGTTCGTCTGGTGGTAGATTGTCGTCGCACGGCTGGCGGTTTCGGCGTCATAGACCCCGAGTAACGCGTCTTCGAAGCCGTTGCCGCTGATCGAAAGCGTCTCGTTACCGTTGTGGCACAACCGAAACCGCCTCTCGGGTCGCGCCAGCGCATAGCGCGCGATTAGCTCGCTGATTCGACCGAACTCCGCAGGTTGACCAGCCAGCGACTCACGGCGGGCCGGCCGGTTCGCAAACAGATCAGTGACGGTGACAGTTGTACCCTGTGGGCGGCCCGCATTCGAGACCTGTAGGTCGCCGTTGTTGACAACGAGTTTCGTGCCGACAGCACTGCCGTCGTTGGTCACGATCTCGAGGCGGGCACAGTCGGCGATTGCAGCCAGCGCCTCACCACGGAACCCCAGTGTCGAGATATCGGTCAACTCGTTTTCGACGTTGGTGAGTTTGCTCGTCGCATGACGTTCGACAGCACGTTCAGCGTCAGTCCGTGAGAGTCCACAGCCGTCGTCCGAGACCTGAATCCGGTCGGTGCCGTCGCCGTCAACCTCGATCTCGATCGAACTCGCACCGGAATCGAGTGCGTTATCGACGAGTTCGGCGACAACGCGGGCCGGTCGGGTGATCACCTCGCCGGCGGCGATCTGGGCGACAGTCGCCTCGTCGAGTCGGTGAATCGTTGTCCCGGACATTGCCAATAAAAACGGTACTGCAGGCTTTAGGGTCTTCGACCATCACTCGGTCGCTGTTGGTTCTGGCTACAGTTATTTCAGCGTTGTGCGGAGTTCATCGAGCGTGTTGAGTGCCTCGAGCGGCGTCATGCTCGCCACATCAAGCGAGCGCAGGGCGACTGCAACCCGAACTATCGACTCCTCATCAAGCGGCTCGTCGACCGCGGGATCGCCGACACCGCCGAAAAACTCCTCGGCGGGATACGACACGCGGTCATCCGAGTCGGCGGTCTCGAACTCCTCGTCAGGGTACGACACCCGATCGTCGACCGCACCAGTCTGTTCGTTGGGCCTCTCAGTGTCGGTGCCCCCAGAGTTGCGGTCTGGTTCCTCGTTCGGTGCCGGATCTGCTGGTGGCTGGCTTGATTCGGAGCTGCCCACAGATGAGCCTGCGGTGCCGTCTACAGGAACCTCACTCGAGGCAACCACACTGTTGGCACGCTCGACGACGGTTTCGGGGACTCCGGCCATGCGGGCGACTTCGATTCCGTAGGACGCCGAGGAGGCTCCCGGGGCGATGCGATGAAGGAACGTCACCTCGTCGCCCTCACGGGTGGCAGCAAAATGAAGATTGAAAATGCCCTCGCGTTCGTCGGCGAGGTTCGTCAATCCGTGGTAGTGGGTGGCGAACAGCGTCATCGCGCCCAACTCATCGTGAATGAACTCCGTGGTCGCCTGTGCGATGGCCAGTCCGTCTGCTGTCGAGGTACCGCGGCCGACTTCGTCAAGCAAGACCAGGGAGTTTTCGGTGCCGTCATGTAGAATTTCGGTGAGTTCGCTCATCTCGCGCATGAACGTCGAGTGGCCACCGGCGATGTCGTCGCTGGCTCCCACGCGCGTGAAGATCCGGTCGAGAACCGGTAGCTCAGCGGCTTCGGCAGGCACGAAGCTCCCGATCTGGGCCAACACGCAGGTGAGCGCAACCTGGCGCATATACGTTGATTTGCCGCTCATGTTGGGGCCGGTGATGATTGCTACCTCACCTGCCGAGAGGTCGGCATCGTTCGGGACAAACGACGGTTGGGTGGTTTCGACAACCGGATGTCGCCCACCTTCGATGTCGATGCCGGCGGCTGTCGAGTCTCGGATCGTCGGCCGAATGTACTCGCCGTCGGCGGCGACTGTCGCCAACGAACAGAGTGCATCGAGTTCCGCAATCGCGGTGGCGAGCCGCTGGATACGTTCGGTTTCGACACCGACTTTCTCACGAAGCGAACAAAACAGCTCATACTCGAGGCTGTCGGCACGTTCGGCCGCCCCGAAAATCTCGTCTTCGCGGGCTTTGAGTTCGGGTGTGTAGAACCGCTCGGAGTTTTTCAGCGTCTGACGACGGGTGTAGGCTTCGGGCACCGAATCTAGATTCGGGTTCGTTACCTCGATGTAGTAGCCATGAACCTGATTGTGACCGACCGACAACGATTCTATGCCAGTGCGTTCGCGTTCGTGGGCCTCGAGTTCGGCAACCCATTGGCGGCCCGCCTGTTCGGTCGATCGCAGGTCAGCGAGTGTGTCATCGTAGGTGGGCCGAATCACCCCGCCTTCGGTGAGTTCCATCGGCGGATCGTCGACAACGGCGCTGTCGATCTGGTCGGCAATATCGGTGAGCGGCTCGAGTCGCTCGCGGTGGCCCTCGAGGGCAGTACCGTCGATTTCGGCGAGTTTCTCGCGGAGTTCGGGGATGACTGCCAGCGTTGCGTGCAGCGAGCGCAGATCACGCGGAGTCGCTCGCCCACGAGAGATACGACCCACGAGTCGCTCGAGGTCGTAGGCATCTTTGAGGAGTTCACGAAGCTCTGTGCGCACAACAGCGTTGTCAGTGAGTGCTGCAACCGCCTCGAGTCGCTGCTCGATGGCCTCGCGGTCGACCAGCGGTCGGCGAAGCCAGCGGTTCAAACAGCGGCGGCCGAGTGCACAACTCGTCTCGTCAATTACATCGAACAGCGTCTCGCCCGCACCCAGCCCGCGATTTTCGAACAGCTCGAGGCTCTGGATGGCTGCTGCATCAAGCCGGAGATGCTCGCGGTGGTCATACCGGCGGATACGAGAGACGTACTCGAGGCTGCCGTCATCACCCTGGGTGTACTCGGCGTACGACAACACCGCCCCAGCCGCGCGCAGTTCGGCGTCGGTCTCGAGGCGGTCGGCTGGGTCGGCCAGATAGCCACTCAGACAACTAACAGCAGCACCACGGTCGAACAGCGCGGGGTCAGTGTCGGTTACTGACCACGCTGTGAGGCCATCAGCTGATGAGAAGTCAGCTACCGAAGGGCCAAAAAGGAGTTCTGCGGGTGCGATCCGGTCGAGTTCTTCGGAGAGTCCCGCGCGGTCTCCAACGCTGGTAACGAAACATTCGCCGGTCGAGACGTCGATTGCGGCGATGCCGAACGTGCCGCTTTCGCTTTGGGCGACGCTGGTGAGGTAGTTCGTGGTGCCGGCCTCCAGTAGCTCATCGTCGACGACGGTACCCGGTGTGATCACGCGCGTGACTGCGCGGTCGACGAGGCCGCTGGCTTCGGCAGCGTCTTGGATCTGGTCGGCCAGTGCGATTCGGTAGTCGGCATCTACCAGTCGCTTGAGATAGCCACTGGCGTTGTCAATTGGAATGCCGGCCATTGGATACGTGCCGGTCGAATCCTCCCGTTGGGTCAGCGTCACCTCGCAGGTGCGGGCGACGACCTCGGCGGCCTCACAGAACGCCTCGTAAAAATCGCCGACCTGAAACAACACGAGTGCATCCTCATGCTGCGAACAGAGTTCGAGATACTGACTCAGCATTGGCGTTAGCTCATGTTGTTTTTCCATCATCGTTTCGGGCGGCCCGGTCACGGATGTCATGAATGGTAGGCAGAACCCAACTAACATAAACACCTCGCTAATATCAAGAAATCGAGACATACGTGATTTCGAATACACACCCACGACAACTGGTTGGAGAACATGGCTCCTACTGCAGAGTGTCGCTCGGCTAAGAATGTATGTAGCCACCGGCTACCTCGAGTTGGCTGTCCATACTGGATCGTAGAGTGACGGTCGAACCCACTCGAGGCGCACGCTGGCCGCAAATACCCGACACTGTTTAATATGGCCGTTGTGTACACCCGAATGTAATGTCGGAAGTCTGCTCGACATGTGGATTGCCTGATGAACTCTGCGTCTGCGAAGACGTCGCCAAAGAGTCTCAACAGATCAACATCCGCATCGACGAGCGCCGCTATGGAAAAGAGGTAACGGTCATTGAAGGATTCGACCCTCGAGATGTCGATATGAGCAGCCTCTCGTCGGATCTCAAATCGAAGTTCGCCTGCGGTGGCACCATCGAAGACGATGCCATCGAACTACAGGGCAACCATCGGGGTCGTGTGGAGGATTTCCTCCGCGAGAAGGGCTTTACAGTCGCGTGATCGGTACCTGATTTCTTTCTCGAGACGGTGTTTTTCAGTTCGCAGAGCCGACGGGTTCTCTCAGTGACGTATCAGATACCCTGAACAGCTATTTGTCTGCCTCGCTTCGGAGGGGTATGCGACGTTACGCCCTCGGCGTGGTTGCTGTGTTGCTTGTAGTGTCTGCGGTCGGTGTTATCGGCGTCGGTGAGACGACCGCCCATGTCTTCGACGACAGCGACTCTGCCGGCCTCGAGCAGTCACAACCCCCAAGCGATCTCGAACAACCAGAAACAGCGAGGGGTGGCCTCGAGCGGTTGCAGTTCGGTAGCTCGGAGAGCCAGATCGACCTGAGGACGACACTCAACCGAACGCCCAAACGGGCCGGCGAGTTCACCGCAACCACTTCGGTAGGCATTCCGGATCGTGTTACCGAACTCACACTTCGGATTCCCGAGGCAGCGACAGTTCTCGAGATGGATGGGTTCAGCGAGTCTGCTGACCGTACATACGAGTGGGACGGACGAACTGCCGAGCCCAGTGTTAGGTATCGGCTGCCAGCAGACGAACAAATCAATCGGGACGGCCCGCTTGCGGAGGACGGCGATCTGAGGTTTGCCGGAACCAACGAGTGGGCACTCGTTCGGATTCCCTCAGTCGGAGCAAACTGGCGATACACCGGCGGCGGCGAGATGACCGCCGACCGACGCACCGAAATCGACGGCGAGGGAGTTGCCGGCGAGCGAATGGCGTTTCTCGGCGCGTACGACGAACACACTCACAGCGCCCACGGCCAGCAGTTCCGGCTGATCGTTCCCGAAGCAGCGACACTTGCTGAATCGCCCGAACGAATCTTCGAGTCGCTTTCGAGGGCTGCAAACAGACTCCAGGTCGGTGACCGCGACCCTGAGGTGTTCATTATCGCCGCGCCGACAGAGGGTATCGAGTGGGGCGTCAGCGGGCTCCAGGGAGGATCTGCTGACATGTGGGTCGGTGACGACGAACGCGTTGGGACGCCAACGAACGTCTGGGTCCACGAGTATGTCCATACGAGACAGGACTACGAGACAACCGACGAAACCGAGTGGTTCACCGAAGCAAGCGCAACCTATTATGCCGCACTGTTGGGCCTCGAGGAAGGCCACATCAGCTTCGAAGAGTTCAGGCGATACCTCGCAGACGGTGAAGCCGAACCACACGCCAGTGCCGTCTTGAGCGACCCACAGAGCTGGGACAACAACGCCGAGTACCGAAAAGGACCGCTCGTTGCCGGTGAGATCGACCGACTGATCAGACTCACAACCGAAAGTGAATCGAGCTTCGATGTGGTGTTTCGGTCGCTCAACAGCCACTCCGGCGAGCTGACAGCTGTGGATTTCGAGCGATACGTCTCGGCGGCTGGGAACGCTGAGGTCGCCGACCACGCCAGCAGGTATACCACGACAGCCGAGCGGCCATCGATGTGGGACAGCGACCAGCATGCAGCTGCCTTCGATCAGACGCCGGCTCGAGTCGTGTTAGAACTCGACGACGAGCCACTGACAGTGACCGGCGTGGACGGAACAACTACCGCAGACCCACAGAATCTCACGATTACGACCGGCCAGACAGTAACAGTGAGACTGACTGCTACAAACATCGGTGGGACAGTCGGCGAGTACACACTACCGTTTGCGGTCGGCAACGAATCGAGCACCGAAACCGGGCGGCTACAGCCGAACCAGACGGCTACCCATGAGTTTGCTCACACGTTCGACGAACCAGGAGTCTACACCATCGAAGCCGGCGATGATCGGATCGATCTCACCGTCGAGCCAGCCGACACAACTGTGAGTGACGTCCCTGTGGATGTTGAAGTCCCAGGGTTCGGTCTGTCTGCGGCTGTCGTAGCAATCCTACTCAGCCTCATCGCAGCACATCGAGGCCTTGCTTGCGATTAAAACGGGGTTTCGGGGCCCTCGTCCGGGATGTCTTCGGCCTCGAGGTCGCCGTTCCACTCGGTGAGCCCGCCGTGCATACTTTCGACACGGGCAGACTGAGTACCCTCATAAGAGTTGATTAGCCGGGCGGCCTGGATGCTGGCTTGGCCGTGTGGACAGACTGTCACGATGTGGTCTGCGTCTGTGAGGGTCTCGATTTCCGCCGGCAGCCGCTCGAAGGGGATGTTCTGGCTGCCTGGAATATGGCCACGTCTGAAGGCTGCCGGCCGGCGAATATCGACGATTCGTGGCCGGTCGGCCGACTCACAGAGTTTTTCGACTGCTTCAGGGCTGATTTCGCCGTCCATACACACAGATATAGACGGGTTCAAATAAGCCACTCGTCAGCGAACACAAAGCCAACCGGAGACGGCTACCCCCACAGACGGTTGGGAGTCCAGACAATAATACCGACTGAAAATCTGACAGAATAGTTATACAACTACGCGGCATAGCACTACGTGGTCTCGCATGTACGACAACATCCTTTATCCCACAGACGGAAGCAATGGAGCAAACGCCGCGATGGCGCATGCAGGCGAACTCGCCGCAAACTACGATGCAACCCTGCATGTGCTTTTCGTGATTGATTCAGAACATATCGAAACAGGCATGTTTCCACGACAGGATACGAAACGTGATCGCGTCACCGGCATGATGAAACGAGACGAACAGACAGCCGGCGAGGGCAGTATGTCACTGAACGAAGATCTCGCCAAAAAGCTTCACCGCCGAGGAACGCATCTAACTCAAGAAGTCGCCACACTGCTCGCCGATGACGGCTGTGAAACCACCGCCACTGTCAAAGAAGGCGACCCAGCCGGAGTCATCACCAAATATGCCGAAGACAACGATATCGATCTTATCACGATGGGAACTCACGGACGCCGTGGAATCGAACGGCGGCTGATCGGTAGCGTCACCGAAAACGTTGTCAGAACCTCTGCGGTGCCGGTGTTGACCGTGCGGCTCGAGGCAACTGATTCGTAGACGTGAGCAGTTGGCTGTGTCAGTCGCACAAACTGGCAGTGGATTTATATGATGTTCATTCGTAGCTGACTGTAGGCACATCCAATGTACGAGAACATTCTGTACCCGACCGATGGAAGTCAAGAATCCGAAGCCGTTCTCGAGCACGTACGTGATCTCGCAGAAACGTACGACGCTCGGATACACATCCTGTTCGTTGTCGATTCAAAACACGGCAAATCCTCGATGACCCTACACCGCGATGAGGACGGAAAATGGAAAACAGGCATGGTCAGCCGTGCCACAGGCGAAAATAGAGGTGGGATGTCGAAAAACGAAATCGACGTCTTGGAGGTACTCCAGCAGGAAGGTGACGAACTCACCCAACAGATCGCCGCAGAACTCCAAAAAGAGGGCTACAAAACGGCGACTGCCTGCAAGCGGGGCAAACCACACCAGGTAATCAACACCTATGCTGAAACCAACGATATCGATCTGATCGCCATGGGTACACACGGTCGCAGCGGTGTAAGCCGACAGCTGATCGGCAGCGTTACTGAAAAAGTGATCAGAACGACCGACACCCCGGTGTTGACCGCACGACTCGCCAAGTAACAGCCCTTAGAGGATATCTTCGTTTTGTGCGAGCAACACACCTTCGATAGTTGCATCGTTCGTCGGTTGGCTTCGGGCGACAGCAACAGCGTTCTCGAGTGGGACGGTCTGTGGAACCAGAAATTCGTTGGAATCGAGTGTCCGCTCGACCGGTGTGAGCGTCTCTGCAAGGACAATGCCGCGACGATGTCGAAGCACGCCAGTCGAACACCAAAACGAATCGAGCAGTGTCGTTTCGGCCGGTTCGAATCCGGTTTCTTCGGCGAGTTCGCGCGCGGCCGCTTCGCAAAACGTCTCGCCAGGTTCGACGATCCCAGCCGGCAACTCGAGTTGTGTCTCACGGATCGCCGGCCGATACTGCTCGACAAAAAGTAGGTGGCCATCGGTGATCCCAACGATAACTGCTGCCGGTGGGAGTTCAGCCCAGTAGTAGCGTTTGGTAGAGCCATCGGGCTGTTCGACCAGATCATAGCCGCCTGTATACCAGCCGGTTTCGTATTCGACGACAGACTCAACGACGGGCCAGTCGGGGGCGGTGAGTTCTGCAAGATGGTGGTCAGTCATTGGTCTTCGGGTTCTGTGACAATGCGCAGGCTGTATCGGTCACCGTCGCGGTCAATAATCACGCGGTCGCCGTCATCCCGGACGGCCTCGGGTTCCAACTGCTGGAGGCTGTCGTACTCGTCGAACGGCGAGTGTGTAAAGGCGTCCTTAAACTCGCCGAGTGCCCGCTGGTAGCCATCTGAACGGCCGTTCTCAGCCGCAAGCGCAGTCGTTAGATACGGATACCGCTGCTCGCTGAGTCCTTCGATATCGACAGCAGTGCCGTTGTCGTCGGTGTCGGTTGCCTCGAGATAGTAGTACTCGCCTGAGCCGAGATACCCGGGCAGCGCACCCAGCGCCAACAACAGCACGACAACCAACCCAACCGCAAGCAGGGCGTTCCGCATTAGTGGTCGCATACCAGCAGTAGAACCTACGGTGGCATACGGATTTCGACCGGTCCGAGCGGTTTATTCAACCGCCGAACCCAGGGCGTACATGGAGTTCGGCTTCGAGGTGGCTCTCTGTAGCTTTCTGGAATCTACGACCGACTGGGTCGTCGCCCGCCAACTGGGTGGGGCGGTCGCTACCCCTGGAAGCCGTATTGTCGATATCTGTGCTGTGAAGCCCGGAACAGCATTCGAGGCCCGAACTCGGATTACAAGCCGAGAAATTCCGGCCTTGGCAATCGAAAGCGACGTTGGAGTCGGCAAGGCCGTCGACTGGCGAGAGGCCTTCGAATGTTCGGCCGAGCGGGCCCAAAGTGTTATTGACCGTGCCACAGAGTGTGGGTTTTTTGAAACAGAACGGCACAACGGACGCCGCTTCGTTCGACAGACCGCACGCTATCCTACATGGATCGGTGGGCTCGTCGGCATCGAAAACAAACCGGATCTCGGCACGCCCGGTGATCTCCAACGACAGCTACGAATCGATGTCTCTGTTGGGCTGTTCGATACAGTGATTTTGGCGACCGAAAGTTATGTGACCGATGCCCATCTCAACCGCCTCCCCGAGGCAGTCGGTGTCTGGCGGTTCGACCCTGAGGCCCGTGAGCGAACGGTGATTCGAGAGCCCACACCGCTGGCCGTCGAGAAAACGGGCGTCGAACTGCAAGCCAGACGGCCGCTCCAGACGGATGTGGCGTTCGTAACTCCGGCCGAGAAAGCGGCCAAACGCCGTCGGATTGCCGAACGCGCCTACGGGAAAGGATGGCGAACCTACACGTTTCCGGACTGTCAACACATCACCGCAACCGCAGACGGCCGACCCTACTGTTCGTGGTTCGACCGCGTGGTCAACCCTGCGGTCGAATGTGGCGACGACTGCGAGGGGTTTCAGCCGGGTGAGCCACCAGCAGTCGACTGTAAACGGTTGCGCGACAAACGGAGTCCGTGGGTTGCTGACCCCGAGGGCACACAGCGGGCCCAAAGCGGGCTCGACCGGTTTCTGTAATCCGTTCAGGACTCTGGCTCGAGGCGTTCGTCGATGCCGTCGGCCTCGTGGGTGATCGTGACTGCATGGGTCGTATGCCGAAGGTGAGTCTCAGCCCACCGCCTGGCCGGCCGTTCATCGAGATAGGCTTCCGTATCGGGACACTGCTGGCAGTCGACGACCCACGGCGAGACATCGTCGGGAAAATGACCGGTGTGGCGTTTGTGATCCAGCGCGAACTGTTCGAACGCCTGATTGCCGGCATACAGCGTCTCGAGTTCGTAGGTCAGCTCCCAGGTGTTGTCACACCGAGAACAGCAGATCGTTGGTGTATCGTCCACCGGTTCGGCGGCTGGCAGCGATGTGTGTTCGATGTCGTCTGGCGGAGTCGGCACGGTCATACTACCGACTGCGGGCATATGTATGTACCCCTGAGCATGACCTCCATCCAAACCGATGGTTCAGCATCGAGAGAAACTACCAGTATCGGAGAAACACGGGCTCAGACGGTTCTGTGCGGCCTAT
>LKMJ01002605.1_pt1 | contig 16623 bp, 28 predicted proteins | sample 643391 | NCBI WGS metagenome assembly LKMJ01 (sample SAMN04112250, study PRJNA286221) | soda lake metagenome | biome: soda lake; feature: Kulunda Steppe; material: water; isolation source: sample PL-Br10 brine of Picturesque Lake | place: Russia: Kulunda steppe | collected 2010-07
AGCATCATATGCCCCGGCGCAGATCCAGATAGTGCGTACATAGTCGAGTTTAGGTCCTTTGTAGCATGGTTTAAGGCTACTCTGGACGGGCGAGACCGCCTCTCCTCGCCGACCCCACATTCTCAATTGTACATATCATGTTCCTGAGACGCTGAAGTGTTCATGACGGTGATTCGGCATGACAAAGGACTATTTTTTGGCTGGCGAAGACCAGCAACAAATCAATCAGCCTAACGACCTGGCTGGCGGTTGACCCTAACTTGTAACCCTCCAGATCCTCACTAGTTCTTCCTTTTCCCTTGTTGAGGAGACTCACAGCTCCTGAAGAATAGGCCTATGTCTCCTTTTCCTTAATTGATGTAGGGAGTGGTTTCACTGCCTACTAGTTTTACTCTTCTTTTCTTGAAAGGCCTCCCAGTTTGGCAGGTGCAAGCATGGAACCCCCTCACCCTAAACACGAGCGGGGGCTACCTACAGGGATCTTTCCACCTACAAAGGGCAAATGCTGCTTACTCTGATTGCTGTATGAGAGAGGCTTGGCCTCGAGAATGACTTGGCAGGAGAAGTAAAATGCAACCAACGCAGGACATAGAACTATGATAGCGCATATTATGCTGCAAGAGGTCCAGCCAAGGCAGTCAGAATTCAGGCCGCACACTTGGTCTAGCCGCACACTTGGTCTACCAGCCTCAACCTCAAAGTGACTGCAAACCAGACTACTAGCAGCGCGCAAGTAGGGATGGTCCACAGAAGATGCCTGGCTAGCTTTGACTGGAACTATGACTTCGGTCTGCTGAGCAGCAAAGGATGGATGAAGTGGCACCTGCCTTCAGAGTCCCGACCACGTGCAGGATGACAAACACTGGGCTTACAATTTTGCTCAGGAGCGGGTGACTGCTCCAAGGCAATGATGCGTTTGAAGGAGGTTATGCTCACTGGCATCGGGTACATTGGTTCTCATGGTGGCCTCAGTTCACGACAAACACAGGCACGACTTCTGAGCAGGTTGGGCAGCAGATGTCCTTGCCGGCCTGAGACCTGCCGGTCACCCAGGTCTCCCAGCACTTATTGTGCAGGCTGTGCGCGCAAGACAGCACCACCAGCTCCTTGTCATCGCTCTTGGTTGGCACCTGTGCAGCAGCACGAGCAGTCCAGCGATGCGCACTGAAGCACGCAGCTGCTGGGCATGGTCATGGCGCGCGCTGCCCTGGTGCTCACTGTTGAGGCTTGCCAGTACTCAACCGCTCCTGGTGCTAAGTTGCATGGTGCAATAGGGTGCGTTGTTCGCGGCACCCGGCCCTTTGTGCACAGCTTGCACAGCTCTGACAGCATAGTTTAACAGCTCTGCCAGCAAAGTTGCGCTGATCCCACAGCACTCCAACAGAGGCGCGTGCTGCACAGCTTGCAAAGTGCTCCCAGCACAGTGCACGGTTTGCACGGACCTCCCACAGGGGCGTGCTGGCCGCAGCCTGTCCTGTACCTGGCAATTGTAGACGGGGGATGAGCAGGCAGGGAAAAACAAGCAGAAGAAGCAGCAATGGTGCCTTGGTTTGGGCACAGGGGGAGGCAAGCTCAGCACAGGGGTGGCGAGCTCCTCGAGAAACTCATGCTGAGGGCGCGCGCTCCTGCACGTTCATCTTTACATGCCTGCTCATGCTGGCATGCAATCGCCTGGACCCTATAGCCTGCGCTACAAGCACCCCTTGGACACCAGCTTGGTGCAGTGTGTGTGTGTGTGCGCGTGTGTGTGCGCGCGCGCCTCATGGCATGGGACGGCGTGCACGTTGCACCCCTCGGACACCAGCTTGCTGTAATGTGCGTGTGTGTGTTTATGTGTGTGTGTGTGTGTGTGTGTGCGTGTGCCTCATGGCATGGGACGGCGTGCACGTTGCACCCCTCGGACACCAGCTTGGGTGCAGCAAGCGCTGTTGGCTGACAGCGCAAGCATGCAGGGTGGAGCCATACCCTACTGGTTTGCACACATTGAGCGGCCCATCAGCATTGACAGCAGTGTCTTGCAAGGACCTGGTCAACATATGAGCTGCAGGGCTTTCCCATACAGCCTGGCCATGCACACCAAACCATGCGCACCAAACCCATGCAAGCACACCACATGCAAGCACACTCCGTGCTGGCACGCACCGTGCAAGCACACTCCACACTAGCACATACACACACACCATGCAAGGGCACTCCATGCAAGCATGCTCTGCGCAAGCACGCTCCGTGCAAGCAAATGCCATGGAATCACACACATTGATGGCCTGAGGGGTGGAGCACACGGGGCATGCGTCGGTTGCAGACTTGCGGCCCTGGCCCTCCATGAATTTGGCCAAGCGGGCTCGGTACTCCGCTGCTTGGCGCCGTGCCACCACCGTCTTGATCTGCGGCAGGGCAGGGTCAGGCAAGCGGAGGTCTCACCCTCAGTGTGTGCGTGTGTGTGACAGTTTGGATCTGCAGCAGGGCAGGGTCAGGGGGGGGCAGAGGCTTCCCCTTCTGTGTGTGTGTGTGGTTGTGACAGTTTGGATCTGCGGCAGGGCAGGGTCAGGGGAGTAGAGGTTTCACCTTCTGTGTGTATGTGTGTGTGGCCGTTAAGATCTGCGGCTGCGCAGGGTCAGGCGGGCAGCAGTTTCACCTTCTGCGTGTGGTGTGTGCACGCGTGTGTGCGTGTGTGTGTTGTGTGCGCATGCGTGATGTGGGTATGCCCATAGGCGTGGGCTGGCGGGCGCTCTACACCCAGTGGGCAGGCATAACATGCAGTACTCATGCTGGGGGATGGGGATACGCGGTTGCGTATGGCTCACAGGGCTGGTGTACGTGTGAAGCAGCCTGGGCCGTAATGTGTACCCTAGCAGGAAAGCCACGAGTCTGCCCGAGGATCCGATCGATCAGCCCACAACAGAGGTGTTTCCCTGATAAGTTTGTGCACTCAAACCAAGCACAAGTGAAAAGGCCCTTTGGGCATCACAAGTAAAAAGCCCTTTGTGCATCAGCGCAAGCACAAGAGAAAATATCCTGAGCCTGTACCAGCAAGCCAAACGCTTGTGCCTGAGGACCGGATTAATCAGTTCACGACCGGGTGGCGATGTGCCATGTGTCCACAACAGTTTTCCAGGCCAAGCACAGGCCAAAATTTTGAGCCTGCGCACGACTCAGCACTTCTTGGGCAGTGCGAGCCGAATAGGTAGTTTATCCTCAATGTAGGCCAATGTAGGCATTGCCCCCCACACAGCAAACGGTCATCCTATTCGCATGGAAACTAGCATGTTGCATCACCATTGAAGACCAAACGATCCTACCAAGATTGAGTGCAGTGCTTGACCTGGCAGGGGCGTGAGGGGCAGCTGTGCATGCCATCAGGAGAGCAAGAGCTCCTTAGTGGTGTGCTGACCATTGACCTGAACAGGCAGCTTCCCACATGTCACACATGCGTCAACAAGGCGTTGTGCGCTCACCTGCATCTCACACATGTTGGACAAGTTGATGAGGACCTTGGACACCTTGTCCACGTCCTCTACTAGCTCAAACACCTCCAAGGATTGCTCGTATGCAGCCTGCATAGTACCAACCAACAGCAGCATCACCATCATTGTCAACATCAACACCATCACCATGACCCTTGCCCTCATTGCCATCCTCATTCCCATCCTTGTCGCCATCCTCATCCATTTATAGATGCAGCATACAAGTGAAGGGCACACAAGCGTCCGTGTTTGTGCGAGCAGCATCAGGTGCGCAGGGGTAAATGAAGGATCCTCTAAGTCAGGGCAATGTGCATTTTTGCCTTTACATTATCCATGTTACCAATTTCCTTTGTTTGGCGATCTGAAGTGACAGCACAAAGATGTGGCCACGACTGCTTTAGCTTTTGAAAGGGGCTCGGGCGGAAGGGAGATTCCTTACGGCCACATCATCCTTTGCTTCATGCTTTCCCAGCCCTGTGCACAAAGTGCATGCATGGCCATATGTCCCTGTGTGCACGCTTGGCCATATATCCCTGTGCGCACGCTTGGCCATATATTCCTGTGTGCACGTATGGCCATATGTCCCTGTGTGCACGGGGGGCACTCAGAATGGCGGCTGCTCTGTTTTAGGGCAGCGCAGTCAGCTTAGCCCTTCCAGAGCTTGGGTCGTTGGAAAGTGCGCGACTCCGAGAGCATGCGCCCACCTTGGCCTCGTCAAACTCCTTGCGGATGTACAGCGCAGTGGCCAGGCTGATCATGGCATGCGCGTGCTCCATGACCGCGGTCGCCAGCCCGCTGCGCTCCCCAGCAGCATGGAGGCGCTCCACCTGTGCGTAAGTGTGTGAGGAAGCATAAGGTGGCAAGATTGTCAGTGCAAACGCTTGCCCTCTTAGAACACCTGCCCCCTGCAACGCCGCCCCGCGCAGTGCCTGCCGCTGCACCTGCTCCTCACGCATTTGGTCCGGTCCTCATCCTGCAGCCCCTCCAACTAATCAAGCATAAATCACCATTTGCACAGCCAGTCTGCTCACCAAGCACTGTCCATCCAGCTCACCAAGCACAGCCCATCAAGCTCACCAAGCACTGCCCATTCAGCTCACTGAGCACAGCACATTCAGCTCATCAAGCACTGCTCATTTAGCTCACCAAGCACAGCCCATTCAGCTCACCAAGCGCTGCCCATTCAGCTTACCAATCACAGCCATTTTGCGACCAAGCACAGCCACAGTCTGCTCATCAAACACATTTGGTCAGCAGACCAAGCACAGCCAGTTGGCTCATCAAACACATTTGGTCAGCAGACCAAGCACGGCCAGTCGGCTGACCAAGCACAGCCAACAAGGTCCTGCACAGCATACTCTGTGCCATATCCTGTTTTGCGCCTCACCGTCTGCTCCCTGATCTTCACTGCCTGCCTAAGGTGGCCCATGGCTTTGTCACTGTCGCCAGGCTCTGGAGACTGCGGGTGATGTGAGACACGCGATGGTGGTGGCGCAGGAGGCAGCAGGGGTTATTTGCACGCTGCTGCGGATGGTGGTGGTTGTGATGATGACGATCGTGACAAATGCCATGTTTTTTGCATGGTTTAGTGCAGCTGGGAGTCATGCCAAAGGTTGCGTTGCGTACCATGACAAATGCTGCATGTGGTGCACTGTACGCATGCGCGTGCCACGAGGGGGGGGGGAAAGGGGCAGCTTTTGGCTTGTAGGTAAGCACCCCTTGGCGGAAAGGCATAAGGCTTGCATGTGTGGTTGAGCACTTCGATGGTGCTGGCGTAAGTGGTGCTGGCATAAGGTGCACAGCTTGCGTGAGTGGCAAGTGCTCCGATGGTAAGGCACACGGCTTGCGTAAGTGAAAAGGGCCTCGATGGTCAGACACACAGCTTTTGCATGAGCGTGTGCGCCTCAACCGAAAGGCTCACAGCTTTTGCGCGACTTGTGACAATGGTATGCTAATGTACATGAAGGTGTTGGCACTCAGCCACACAGGCAGCAGTCACGGCACGACCTTTGTCCCGTGCATGGAGCTCCAAGCGTTCGCTCCATGCCTACATGCGCCAGTGCACATGGTGCCGCAGACATCCTGCGAGGCAACCCTGGAATTTCACTGCTTGATTTGGTTCCTGATTATGGAGGCCGGACACGCACGACCCAAGCGCGTCAGCATACGTAGAGACAACAACACTAATCAGGCCATTATGCACGTGGCTGCATGGGCTTGATGTGAGTTGGGTGTACTGCGCCGCGGGGGCATCCCCCTGTTTCCTTGACACCATTCCTGCATTTCCACACCTGCATGAGGGTAGTCCCCAAGTTACACAGCATCGATGCCTTCAAGTCGTCGTCTTTGAGCTTCTCACTGATCACTAGTGCACGCGTGATCAACTCCACTGCCTTGCCTGCCTTGTCTTGCGCTCTACGCACAAACCATATTTTTGCACCTTCTGTTTCCCTGGAGCATCTAGATGGGCTCACATGCAATGTAGGGGCATTATCCATTTATGTCAAACATTTACGTATGCAATGCAATGCAGGAGCATCTAGGCGTGTTCACATGCAATGCAGGAGCATCTAGATGGGCTCACATGCAATGCAGGGACATTGTCCATTCATGTCAAAAATTTACGTATGCAATGCAATGCAGGAGCATCTAGGCGTGTTCACATGCAATGCAGGAGCATCTAGATGAGCTCACATGCAATGCAGGGGCATTGTCCATTCATGTCAAACATTTACGTATGCAATGCAATGCAGGAGCATCTAGGCGTGTTCACATGCAATGCAGCATGGCGTCAGCATCATCCCAGTGCAATTGGGCGCAGTCAGGGCTTTGCAAGCATGCGCCTTTTGGTTTTGAAATGCGCGAGAGGTGTGCGCCCAAGCAGCTAAGCAGCTGCCGTTGCCCACCAAACAATCCTGGGCAGCAAACATTTGTTCCACTGATGCATGCAGTGCCACAACCTAAGGTCCGGCTCAGCCAGGTACCCCGCCACACCCCCAAACTCAGGCACGCATGCACACTTCAGCTCTCATCCACACCACCCAGGCGCTGCAGCCATCTGCGCGCGAGCGCGCGCGCGCGCGCGCGCGTGTGTGTGTGTGTGTGTGTACTCACTTGAGCATGCATCCCAAGCCGCCCAAGCACTCGACCTCCAGCCGAGGAGCGTCATGTTTGCTGGCAAACTCGATCCCTGCGATCCCAGGTAGCATGACACATGGTGTGCGCCTCCTCACATGCCCGCAGCGCATGTGCTGAGCTTGGTGGGGGGCTGCCAGGGATGCCCGCTGGGCCATATGGTGGCTTTGTTCCATTGCCTGCCAGACCGTGTGGTGGCAGTGTTTCAAGGCTGATACCTGTGACGCGAGCGTGCTGCGCTCACTTACAATTAGGGCAAGCCTCTGCGGCAGGCAAGGACAACCTGACTGCAAGCCTGCATGCCTCATCGCTGGACTGCAGGCCATCCCTGCAGCCTGGTATGCTCCTAGGCATGAACAGTCTTACAGGTATTTTGTTCTCAATATTATGATTTGATAAATGATTAAACTTAATTACTTATTATTTTAAGAAAATATTTTTTTTGATATCAGTATATCTATAGGGCATGCTGCCCCCCAGCACAGCTGCGAGGCTCAGGACCCAAGAGATATCCTCTTAGAACAACACAGTTGAGCCTCCCAGGCTCCTAGGCGACACAGCACAAGATCCATTTCCCCGAGCAAGATGTGCCCAAGCAGCTCACACACAGCATGTGCCCAAGCAGCACACACACAGCATATGCCCACAGTGAGCGTAACTACACCGTAACTACACACAGGGAGTGTACCTACACACAGGGAGCATACATACACACAGGGAGCACACCTACATACAGGGGGTGCACCTTCATACAGGGAGCGCACCTACACAGTGAGCATACCCACCCCGCAGCGCAGGTATGAGCCATTGCCACGGCACCCACCCCCTGTTCACAACATCCCTCATACACCCTCCTTTGACAGCACCCTTCTCCACTTTTCCGAAGGCCCACATGATGGCGCCCACCTCCTGATGACAACATCAACCATAAGCTCCCTAATCCATTTTTTCCAACAGACCTTCGTGATGGCGCCCCCCCTCCTTTGACAGCACCCTGAACAAAAAACCCACCCCATCTTCCTGTACAACACCGCTCCGGCCCCACGCCCACGTGACCACACCCACCCTCTGTCGTTAACACCCCCCATCCACCCTTCCTTGCACAACAACGCCCCAGGACTAGCATGACGGCACCCACCCTCAGTGAAGAGCTCCTCGGCACGCTTGGCGTCCCCCATTTTATTGTGAGCGTGGCCCAGCCATTTGTACACATCACCCTCCACTGACGATTCTTTCCGCTCCTTGGCCATAGCCTGTGCAAGGTGGGGCAATGCCGCGTCAGATGCTCTCAGCACCCATTGCCACAAGCATCAGCACGCGCACCGCTCTCGGCCAACTTGCGCTGCCGCCAGTGCCCATTCAAAGCAACTGGTACTTAAAATACCGTGAGCCGAGGCTGTGCGCCTTTTTTGTCTTGGGCTTAAGGCTGCTCAGCAGCAACACCAGGGGTGCTTGTGGAAACCAGCACCCCCCAGGACATGCCATTACAAGGCCAGCAGCGCCTACGAACCTGGGCCAATCAAGGGGCAGTGGCTTGGAGCCTGGATGGCAGCCTTGCGCAATCATTTGCATGTGCATGATCAAGGGGGCAAGAGCGCATGCACACAAATGGCAAGCATGCGGTCTGTGTGGTGTGTGCAAATGCTCGAAGACCACGCAAAGCGGTCAGGCAAAGTTGACGCTGTGGATGTCAGAGTCTCCTGGCAGATCTACACCACAATGCTTGATGGCACACGTCAGCGCACACCCAAACAAGGGGATCGAGGACATGCAGAGCAAAGCTACCATAGGCAGCCCGGGGGCGTGCATGGCAAAGCCCCATGGCCTGCAGAGCCTGACGTGGCAACCACGCATGGTGTGTGCAAGCTGGGTCAGAGGTGTGCAGTGCACCTCATGCACGCGCCTACCGGGCAGGCGCTCCCCTTTTTAGGAGCGCAAAATGTCGCAGCCTTGCAGAGGGCACGGCATTGCCTACCTCCACAGGAACACAAGCAGGTGGGGCCCTACGGCGAAACAGGTGGGGCCCTACGGCGAAGCAGGTGGGGCCCTACGGCGAAACAGGTGGGGCCCTACGGCGAAGCAGGTGGGGCCCTACGGCAAGCGCACGCATGGCCGGCCGCTCGGCAGCCACAGCCGGGACCAGCTGGCAGGCAGGAGAAGGCGAGGCATGGCGTGGCTTTGCGGCGGCCACAGCTGTGCACGGGCCAGCTGGCAGGCAGGAAAAGGCGAGGTATGGCGTGGTTTTGCGGCGGCCACAGCTGTGCACGGGCCAGCTGGCAGGCACAGGCGAGGCATGGCGCGGACATGCAGCGGGCGCTGCCGCACCTGCACAGCTTGCAGCTGGGCAATGGCAGAGGGGTAGTCGCCCTTGACAAACTGCATGACCGCAGTCTCAAAAGTGGCCTCCATTTTGTCCGACTTGCTGGCCGCGTTCTGCGAGGGGAAGGGGGCGTGAGTGCGACGGTGCAAGGTGTTCAACAGGTGCAATTAATGTTCAACAGGTGCAATTGATGTTCAGCAGGTGCAATTGATGTTCAACAGGTGCAATTGATGTCCAATAGGTGCAATTGATGTTCAACAGGTGCAATTGATGTCCAATAGGTACAATTTTTATGTGACGCAATGATGGTGAATCTAACGCAGGTTCTGGGGATGCTGGTTGCGCACTGCAGGGAGAAGAGCAAGGGGAGGGGGAAATGGATGAGGGCGGAGGACGAGGTGTGGGCTAAGGAGCGCTAGTGCATCCTCTGGCTTGCATCCTTTTGCTTTGCCCTTGCATCAAAACAAAGAGCAAAGGCCTTGCCTAGATAAAATGGCTGATAGCAAAAATGGCTGATGGCCAAGCACAAGAAGCCAGGTCCAACTTGTTGCAGTTGATGGTGGCTGTGTGCTTAAAGCGATGGATGATGCAGTCCTATGAATGTGGTGCCTGGTGCTTTTGCGTGGCCAGTGCCACAAAAGCAAAAAAGGAAACAATAACAATACTAAAGAACAAAAGTTTATCAGTGCCAAAAGGGGCATGCCAGCAGAAAACCATGAAAGGAGCCCAGTAATTGTCCCAAGCGCCAGCCTATTAGAGCACCTCCCTCGTCCCTGAAACAAAATACACCTAAATTATGGTGTGTGAGACCTTAGATTACATTTCACAAGAGGACAGCCAAAAAGGCTTAAAAGGGAAGAGCATGACTTGTTGACGAAGTGATCAGCCAGTGGGCATTTAGGCCCAAATTCACAAACTCACATGTTCAAACACATGCGCATATGCAATAACCAAGTGCAAATGACAACATTTGGACATTTGCGTATTAGACACACACCTGCTCCAAATACATGGCAAGCGCATCCTGGAAGGTTTTAGGCTCTTCTTGCCCTGCAAGCATAAGAAAGTTTTTGGGTATGGACAAAGCAAACTCTCAGGTTACATGCACGCCCGTGCTTGTCAGCCCCAACATTGGGAGCGTGCATTCCATGCCTGCACAAGGCTCAGAGCAGGTGCGAAGCTTCGCTCACAATTCGCTCGTCAACATTGCCTTCCTCTCCTCCTTCCCTGCTTGCCACAGCACATTGCATGCATGCAAGTATACGCATGCATGTGTCCATGGATCCATGTATGTACCCACATCCCACCCCACCCACCCACACAAACGTGCACGTGCACACCAACCTGGAGCCGGCTCCACCCCCCTGGCTAGGGTGGGCAAAGACGAAGGGGCCTGGGGTGGAGTCGCAGCAGCTGGTGGAGCAGGCGCCTCCTTTGCAGGTGCAGCCTTGGCGGATGCAGCCATGGCCTTGCAGCTGCCCTTGTGGTCCGGCCAGGCCTTGCGCTGGCAGTCTTGGCTACAATAGTACACCTGCGTGGCAGTGTGTGTGTATATGTGTTAGTGTATGTGTGTACATGCGTGAGTGCATGTGTGCGTATGTGCGCATGTATTTGGTGTGCATGTATGTGTGTGTGTGTGTGTGCATGCGTGCGCATGTGCAGGTGGGTCGCTGGGTCGCAGCGGAGGGGTTTCGCGCACATGCCAGGAGCACGCTGCATACGTGGAGAAGAGTGCAACAAGGACAGGGGAGCTTGCGCGGCTCAACATGGGGGTCAAGACATGGAGGAGACATGAAGAGCGCAACAAGGACAGGGGAGCTTGCACGGCTCATCATGGGGGTCAAGACATGGCCCCTCAGGGTGGTCAAAGGGCGGCCCGTCATGGTGGCCCATGTAAATCATGGTCACAAGGCAGAGCATGTGTGGGGGGCGCGAGGGGCTGAGGGGGCTCTGTGCACGAGGTCTGTCTTGTAGCTCAGCACCCTCTCTAACATCTGTCATGGTCTTTAACCTGTCGACACACAACTAGACTGCTTTCACCACGTTGACGCTGTCGGAGCACAGGCACACACACACACACACACACACAGGCACAGGCACAGGCACGCACCTGTTTGCACCCAGAGCACCTCAGGGGCAGACCTGGGGGGGTGGGTTGACAGCACCGGGCGCAAATCTTGCGGTTGCCGCCGGCACTCGCCTGAGGTTGAGGGCAGAGAGGCACACACAAGCATGGAGGCCAGCAGCCTTATGAGGCATTGTTGACATGGGCATACCCAGGCACACGCATGCAGGTGGGCCAGCAGCAACTAGGGTGACAATTCCCAGGGTGTGGGCAGGAAAGCGGATGCCAGCATGAGAAGCTGGTGTTCAGCCATGCACCAGGGGGGGGGTCAAGAGAGAGGAGGTGAGCCTTTGAGGCATTTAGGGCATGCGCAAAAGGGACAATGTACGCACGGCAACATGGTGCAGCATCATGGCGCCATAAGGCCTAATGGAATGCCAATGTTCATCAATGCACAGGCTGAGTGCTCGAGCTGCCCACTCCAGCACAAACGCATTTGTTCGCCTCTCTATCTGTCACGCACTACAAACGACCACCTTGGTGGCGCCCTGCTTGGGTGTTTGGCGAACGCTGGGCGGCTGGGCCGGCCTTGCTGCTGGCATGGTGCGCTTAGGGATGCCACCTGCCAGAGTCTGCATTTGGATGCTGTGAGGAGGGGACAAGAGGAAAGGGCATTTGGATGCTGTGAGGAGGACAAAGGGAATGGATAAAAAAAAGGGGTAAGAGTGGATTAAATGGGAGCCTTAGGTGAAGATTTACCAGGCTCCTGCAAAAGGTGCATTCACATGCGGGCGCACAACCATGACAGCACTGCAGGCAATGCAGCCAAGCTGGTGCAGCAGGAAGTGCTGCCGCGATGGTGCATACAAGGCACGCTAGGAGCTAAATGTGCAAAGAATCCCAAGTGCAGGTCCCAGGTGCCACAAAGAAGCAATTTGGCATTGCACAGTGAATGCAATGCCAGTCGCAGGCACGTCTACGGAGGATGCCAAACATTCACCTCATCTTGATGGAGGCTCGCACCTCATGCACCAACCTCACTGTGGCCTCTTCTCCATGCATGTGCCTGTCTCTTAAACATGATGGATCACCGTCAAATGTCAAAGTTTCTCCTGCACCATTCTGCAGACACACCTGCGTGCTATGCGCAGCCGTGCTGCAGCTGCCTCGCTTGACACTGCATTATAGGTGTCACACTCATCGTCCTGAGATATCACAAATTTAGTGAACATGAGAGGTAATGAGAGCAAGGATCTGTAAGTAACGCCCTTGATGTGTGCGTGCTGGTGCTGGCACACAGCAGCTTGTGATGCCTCTTGCTTGAATCATTTTGCAGATGTGGTCAGGCAGTCGGAAACATGTTTTTTGCATGGCTACATGCGGCGCAGCTGCTTCATCACTTGGTAAGCTTAAACAAGCTCTCAGAAGATATTGTGGCATGCATCTCCCACCTCCTTGCCATCCCCTTTCTGCAGGTAATTGTATGCCAAGTAGCCTAGGCCTGCAGCTGCCGCGCTCCCCGTGATGGCTAGCACCCAAAACCGACTGCCAGTCGTTGACGATGATGATGTGGTTTCCCCCATAGTTTCAGTAAGGGGGAAGTGGGATGGATGAAATAAATTGTTGAGCTTCAAGGGAAGGGTTTCTGCCTTCGGTGGTTCAAGCACACTTTTACCAGTTTCTAGTTAAAGATTAAAAATGACACAAACGTTGTATGGGAGCTTACAAGGGCCTGGCATGCGCCTCCACAGGCACACATACAATGCAGGCTGGCCTTGCTCATACAGACTCGTGGCAAACTTGCCCAAGGCTTACGGCCTGGGCATTGATAAAACATCATATTCAGTTTCTCCCATGCAAGCTCAGAATGCGGACCGCATCCCCCTGTCCGAGCTGCCCAAGCCCCATCCAAAGGCATTCAAGACTTTAGAGAAGATCAAATTGCAGGTGATAACTCAAGTGATTCTGGGTGGCAATGAAAAACTGGCTTGCATCTTGCACAGCATGCGCAGCACAGGCCGAGACAGTCATCCTGGCGATGAAAGTTCACCCAGGCAACTCATTGCACACGCTTGCCTACACAGTGGTCGAGATAATTAAGGTTTCAAGGTGCATAACCTGCTCCAGTACTGCTGCATGGACATGCAGGATGCTAACATCAGGGCGCTTCTAGACCGCCTTGGGAGCGTCGGCTTCACAATTGTGGGGGACAACACTGACCTGAATTGGCTTTTTGCACAGGTGTGATAGGTGCTGGTGTTTTCAGGAGCTTGCAAGTTTGGGCCAGCTCCTTTGCTCTATACCAGACGTGCCGCCGACCCAGCTCCAGAGCATACTGGCCTTGCTTAAGTTTCTTCCCGTTCCAGGCTTCGGCAAGTGTGACACACACATATTCTTCTGTATTGGGACCTGGTTTGAAGGCATTTCTAGGCTTGTTGACATGTGCTCTTTGGCAGAACACCCATGAAATCAGTTTGGCAGAATACCCATGAAATGCCAGGACTGCTGCAGGGCCCTGCACTTGACGACCATCGTTGCCTGCATTGTTGCCCTATATATGCATCAAAGAAGGCATTGGGATGCAATTATAGGCACGCCGGGGGCGCACTAGACAGTGTTGCCGATTTTACTCCCAGATGTCGCGTGCGCCATGCGCCTGCGCAGCTACGTCTAGCCCCAGTCCCAGTTGCCCTCCAGCCTTGCACCCTATGTTGCCAACACACAGTCAGTCCCCCTCCATTGCCAAGCCCAATTTGATGTGCCCCATGTGTGCCACACACTCGTGCCTGCGCCCCTTGGCCACAGCAAACGGCCAAGCGCATGAGTTACTTCCCGGTCAGCACTCTGAGAATCTTGTCAGGCATGAACAAGCTGGACCTGAAGACCACCTCCAGGGAGACCTTGGTGAGGGCACTCGGCTCTGAGCAGAAGCTTGGTGAGTGTCTCAGATGTGGACCGTGAGGCTGTGTATAAGCTTGGTGGGTACTTCAGATGTGGACCGTGAGGCTGTGTATAAGCTTGGTGGGTGCCACGGATGTGGACCGTGAGGCTATGAATAAGCTTGGTGGGTGCCTCGGATGTGGACCGTGAGGCTATGTATAAACTTGGTGGGTGCCTCTGACGTGGACCGTGAGGCTATGTATAAGCTTGGTGGGTGCCTCAGATATGGAGCATGATGCTATGTTTGATGCCCATGCTGCTGCGAAGGCGACCAGCGCAGCAGCTCTGAAAGTTGCCCGGCTTCCTGAAAAAGTGAACATGCTGCACCTTCTCCAGCATATGCTCCATAAACAATGTGATGCTGCCAGTGGGCACGGTGTGGCTAAGGACCTTGGGGCAATAGACCGACCATGGATGGTTGCCACCTCGTTGTTTAAGCGGTGTCTTCCAAGGAAAAGCATCCAGGAATTGGATGTCTATGCCTCTAAGACTCTGCTTGACTGCTCATCATCGTGCGACCTCACACAATTAGCCTCACTTATCCAGAACCATCCTCTAGGCTCTTTTATGATGCACTTGACAGTATTGCTGCCTGGTCATTACCTTACAGATTGATGGAATGGCATTGGTCTCATTTCCTTTTCAAGAGCATGGTAGTTACAAAGTGTATGAATGCATCTGCTTTGACCTGTGAGTGAATGACTCACAGGTTGTCCGTTGTAGCTTCTGGCAGGTGGTAACCGGCCTCCTGCAGCAAGATGCTTGTGGTTGCTTGAGATCCCACATCCCAAGTTTGATTCCACCATGAAGGCGCCGTTTTATTTTGCCCTCCTGATGTAAATAGTAAACACAGTTGGAAAGTTTAAGGGCCTTTGCCTGTGTTGGATCACCCTCATTGCAGTTGAAGAGGAGGCCAAGATCCTGCACGGCCTCAGGAACGAGAAGCGGGTGGTGGTTGCGACGATGGGTGATGGCGCAACAGCACACGAGCTGACGTACCGCGACCTGTGGGGCTCCTTCATCATCCATTTAGGTGAGGACTCCTGAGTGACCAGCCTGTGCTAGTACCCATCTGTCCGTCGAGAAAGGCGCGTTGATGCAGAGCCCTGGCCCATCTTTTGCAGACATGGTGGACGCCACTGCCGCCCAGAAGCCCTCTACACCCGCACGCCGAATCCAGCTGACCAATGCCGAGGTCAAAGTTGAGATGAAAAAAGGCAGGGGGTTCTCAGACACAGGCATTACCACGGACCAGCAGGCCAAGGCTGCAGTTGACCAATTCATGATAAACATGGTAAGTTTCCTACATCACATCTGATTTGAGAAAGCAAGTTGATCACTGTGGTAGATGATTCATGATGATGACTTGGCGAAGTAACTGGTGGTCCATGCATCCTTCTGGAACACTGAGGGGTACAGGAAGCTCAGAGCACTTATGGCTTGACTGCCGCGCCCTGCTGTGGCTCTCGTTCGCAGTGTCCATTTGGAACTCTGTTGAGACTTGTGTGTGCCTCAGAGCTGCAACATGACGTGTGTGCGCGCGCAGGTTGATTTCATGAATAGCAACCCTGACATTATTAACAAGAAGAGGGCGTACGTCCATTACGGCTGCAGAGGCGACTGGTGCGTTGGTGCCTGACTAAGTGTTTACCATGACACCATTCACCAATTGCCTGGCCGCTGATGAATCATCTGTTTTCCGTCGTCTACGCTTAAATTACAAATGGATCAATGACTGTATACGACAGTTGTCATCAAGGTCTGCTGCTATACACACAGGCCTGAGATCAAGCCGCCAGAGTGGACCCCTGTGCTGGATGCTTTTGGAAGAGAAGCTCCACAGGTGCTGGAGAGGCCCACTCCCCCGCCAAGCCCGTCTGAGTCGACTGACCAGCCCTCTGTGGAAGCAAGCCAGCAGACGATTGATGTCCAACCATCGTGAAGTAGCTCATCTAAAACAAAGCATGATGTTTGAATGGGCAGCTGCTAGTACTAATGTGTTACTAGAACAAGCCCAAGGCTAATCGGCAATGGCTTTGCCAGACAGGGTTGAAGCATACTGCTGATTGTTTGTTAAATGCTCAAGGTTTTCAAGGCTGTATCCGTGAACCAGGGCAGCTTGTGAGCCTCCAGTGAGGTTCGAACCCTGAACCCACAGGTCGCGAGGGTGGATAATCGACAGGTGCCCCACTGCCTACTCGAGTATCCGGAGCATAACAAATGCACTCTTATCAATGATGAGATTGGTCATCCATTTCTTGTGGCATGGCCTACAGACCCATTACTGGCATTACTGTGTACAATGACCAGTCAGGAGTGATGTCGCCTTTTGGTGTTTGCTGGCTTTTTTCCAGGGGTTGTGGGTGGTCCTTTGGTGCAGTTCTCTTCATCAATCTTCAGGATCTGATTGTTAGAGAGATAAAATTGATTCAGTTTGTGATTCAGGGTGCGTTTACAAAATTGATGTTAATGGTAATCAGAAATTCAGAAATGCAATTGACCATTAACCACGTTTAGGGTGCGTTTACAACACCGTGGTTAATGGTTAATCAGAAATTTAGAAATGTAATTGACCATTAACCACGTTTACAATTCGTGGTTAACGCGTGGTTAATCAAAAATAGAAATAGAATTAAAATTGCAATTTTGAATTTTTCGTTCACCGACCCCCCCCCTCCTAGGTTAATGGTTAATTAGAA
>LKMJ01002606.1_pt1 | contig 16623 bp, 24 predicted proteins | sample 643391 | NCBI WGS metagenome assembly LKMJ01 (sample SAMN04112250, study PRJNA286221) | soda lake metagenome | biome: soda lake; feature: Kulunda Steppe; material: water; isolation source: sample PL-Br10 brine of Picturesque Lake | place: Russia: Kulunda steppe | collected 2010-07
AATGATTCCTATCGTTTTATTTCAAAGCTTATGGATGTTTATATGATGGCTGGTGTTCACCAGCAACCTGATCAGTCAAACTACCTGGCTGAAGGTCAAACTTAAACTTGTAAACTTGTAAACTTTTTCTCTCTGAGACTATGGATATTTTTTGTTGGGCTGGCAGTGTTCAGCAAGCCCAGCAGTCAACCCATCTGGCTGAAGGTCTAAACCCATTGTAACTTGTAACTTGAGTTCGTCTTGTTTGCCTCTTTCTGGAGGGTTAATTGTTGCTGGTGATTAATCAAGATATCATTTGCAGTTTGGGTGTTTTTCTAATGTAGGACTAGATGAACTTGGCTCGTGCATTCTCCTGCCAGTTATAGGGTGGACGAATCGTTTTGGCGCATAATTTTGGTTGTGTAGTAATTTTGTGGCTGTATCACAGTTGCCAGGTCTCAGGTTGGCTGTGTTTTTCGTCTCGTAACATGACAAGGCCGGGAATAGATGAGGGTCTCCTAATCACTTGTGTAGGATAATGGTTTGTTACAAGAGTTGATTAGGTTAGAATTCTGTTTGACTTGAAGTCAGCCTGGACTCCTCACTTTACAGCCAACCATGCACCTTATCATAATGACATGATGTCATCGATAAGTGCCGATCCACCCCTACTAGGGGTCTAGTAGATGACTCCTTTTCCTTGATTTAGGAAGTGTTTCATGTGACTTCGTAGTTTTCTTTGTTACCGCGTCCTCCAAGATAACCCAAGATAACCCTGGTGGCACGAATGATGAAAAAGGCAAGCGCCAGACAAAGCAAGCATCAGACATTCCCCCCCAAAACAGGAATAATCGAATGAAATGATTTGCTGTCTGATACTCACACCTCTCTATGCATGAAGCTGGTACTGTACTTATACCTTCTGCTTTACTAAAGGAATACGTTTGTAAAAAGCAGACTCAAGCGAATACTGCCGATCACCACACTCGTCAATAAAGGAACCAGATAACAAGGAAAAATCAATTTCAACTTGAAAATAAGGCTGCCTCCCTCATCAAGTCCAGACTTTTGGTGAGAGTCGTGAAGGCCACAGTGTATTCAGAGTCTCATGTGTGAGTGCTCAACCGGCATTGCTGTTAGCCTTTCATTAAGGTGCCCATTTAATGGTACCTTCATCAACACAGCTCACAAATAGCAATTCTCATGGGTACAGCATCCAGCTGGGAGCCCTTAACCCAGTCAGCACCCTGCTAGAGGCAGAAGCAAGGTAAGTGCACACACCCTGAATCACGACAAAAGTGTTTTAAACTCCTCGAAGTTAATTATCCCAGTCCCGTCTTGGTCAGCCTCCTGGATGAACTTGTCTGTGTCGAGAGTCAATTCGAACTCCTGTGCATGTTGTATGAGAAATGAACCTGGTCAGGCCTGGAAGTGCAACAGCGATATAAATGCTGTTACAAGTATCTGCAAGAATTGCTTTGGAGCCAGCTGCATGAGCCCAACGGGTAAGAGCTGCACCCTGCTCATAAGGATGGACAAGATGGTTTTGACAGATGATTGCTGCCTGTTAACTTTTGAAGCCCCTGACCTTGATGACATTAATCAGGGTGTCTGCAGAAATGCCTCCAGTCTTGTCCGCCTGAAATGCAGAAGGGAGGGAATGGGATGTGAGGGAACAGCTTTGCTTGGCAGGGAGGCCTTGAATCAGCCTGCACACCCAACCCCGTGTAAACAGCAAGATTGAGACAACAGAGAGGGTTGCGCTAGGATGCTTTTTCAGCTCTCCGAGCTAGAATGTAAGCATCAAGCAATAAGCCAGTCAGACAATGGAAAAAAGGCCTTCACTGAAGAGGGAAAGGCTGTAGAACTTAAAACGTCCATAATACCTGCATGCATGTGAGGCCTACCACGTTCCAATGGGCAGCTTTTTTGCACAAAGTTAGCAACATCAGCGAAGTTCTGCTCAGGTGCCACTTCATAACAGACAAATTCAAAAGAATTGAGACGAAATGACTGAATCTTGGCCCATTTGGGCGTGTAGGTGAAACACTCATGAGTCTGAAAAATGATTGGCATCTCTCCAAGCACTGCTTCCCCCCTCTAAATTCTTTGTGCAATGACAGTGTGCACTGAAAGGACACTTAGAACTGTATACAAATTCTGGAATGCGGTTTTTCTAGCTTGTTCCTATGAAGGCATCTCAAAACAAAGGTTCTGCACGCTGACTCGACTTCATGCATGGAAGTATGTGCTTCAGAAGGAACAGTACAGTGCAGGAAAGTGCTAAGTCTCAAGACTTGTGAGCTCACAGCCCTGTTGCATGCAAGAAATGGCTGCGCATCCATGCAATATTATAAAGTGCCAATATTAATGCTACGCATTAATTGCTTTGTGCCTGTGGCTCATTGCCACAGCTGCTCGTGCCAACACCAGCGAACAAGATAATCTTACTTACATTGCCGCCTAGCGCAATGAAGGCATCCAGCGTCTCTGATTCGTCGCTGGTTTTCTCTGACATGGCCTTGTTGATTTGAATGGCATGCACAAACTCCTGGAAATCAATCTCGTTACTCCCATCCTCATCGACCTGTAGTAGCATTATTGAGAATTACAGACTGCGTTTTGATGAAAAATGGCTTTTCAATTCTTGCGCTTGCCGCATGCGCTAAACTTCCTTTGGCCTCTTATCCTCCGCTGGAAACAACCGCCACCTTTGCTTGTGCATGTGTGCCTGGGATTGCTTGTTTGTCAAAATCTTATGCTATGTAAGCTTGATACGGCAGCTTGATACGGCAGTAAGGTTGGGCGCAGGCTCTTTCCATGGTCCACAGGCTAGCTAGACATGGGCAACAGATTTCATATGGTCACTGTTGAGCTCGCAATGCTGCAGAGGTCCCTGCATGCTCATGCACACAAAACTCACTTGGCTGATCATGACAAACACCTCCTCATCAGTCGGGTTTTGGTTGAGAGCTAGCAGAACTGCCTTGAGCTCCTTCACGTCAATGGTCCCATTGCCTGCAGTTCAGCACAGACAGGGTAAGTATTTGAGGCAAGGATTTTACATTTGTGCGCACTGCCTGCACGGCTCACCATGACAACTTCCTGAAGGCGAACAAACTTCTTGCCCCCCACGCATCACTTGCCTCACTGCATGCCAAGCATTACACGCACCATCCTTATCAAACAGAACGAAAGCTTGACGGCATTCCTCCAGGTCTTCTTCACTTAGCCGTGGTAGCTCGCTCCAATGGACCATGGTTGAACTCCTGCCGTGAGGGCAAGGTCAAGGCTACAAGGTGGAATATCTTATTAGCTGCACTGGAATATGGCCCCCTTACGGAGGACAACTACAGCTCATTCACACCAAGTCAGCAGGACCTGCAAATCCATGGGCTTCAAACAACACATGCAGCACCATTTGGTCTTCAACTCATATAAGGCAAACATCGGCAACATCCCAAATCAAAGCCACGCACTAAGAAGACGTTACTCTTCACCAAACCTACAGCGTATGAGCAGGTAACAGCTTCCCTCGCTCTCTAATTGCACAAATGGTTGCCCTCCTCCATCACATCCCCTTTTGTGTGCGTTAAGATATTGCTAATTCATATAATTGATTGGTTTCAGTCTCTACTCTAGTACTGGTCATTGTCGCCGACCGGTTCTTTGCCGTGTTGCGCTTCAATTGCATTCTGTTACAGTTTATAAATTATTTGGAGCGCACTCACATCAGTACACAACCCTAAACTTCTTCGCCCTTCTGGAAGTTCTTCAGGGATTAAGGCAGTAAAGGGGTACTAGGGCAGGTGGCGCCATGTCTGTGGAGGCAGCGGCCCAAGCGAGTAATGAAGAAAAGATCCAACACTGGGCTCCTGTTCAAGTCCTCTTTACGCTCACGTCCACGGAGGAGGTAGGCACATCCCCCCTAACTTGTAGCCTTACAGAGGCTGAAAGTTATTTTCATGGACGGTTGAATGCTCATTTGGAAGCTGGCTGCACAGAATTTCCACTGGGTGATAGGACCGGACAGATCAGAATTCATCATATCACAAGCACTTCAGCTAAGGGAATCACTCATGCCTGGCTTGCTGGGCAATCCAAACTGAAATTACGTGCTGTTTAGTGAATGTGTGCGTTTGTGTAATTTGTGTACATGTAGGCGCGTGCGCCTGCGCGCCTGTCCTTGAACGCTTGAGCGTATGCGCCTTCATGTGGACCTGCGCTTTGGTGTTGTTTGCAGAAGTTGGAAAGCGCGAGCATTTCCTTGTGCATACGCTTGCAGGCTCTTGCAATTTGGATGTTTTTGGCCTGACTGGGCCAAAAATGTGGCGTTCAAGTGGCAAGTTTGGATCTGCCCCTCCTTGCAGATGCAGGCCAAGATAGACGCCGCCGATCTCGCTGCGCGACAAGCCACTTATGAGAGGAATCTACTCGCACATCAGCTAGAAGCTGATTCAAAGGAGCGCATGAGGCTGCAGGTATGTGTGACTGTACTGCATAAGTGTGGTGACCTGGCGAGGGTCCGCACGCAGTGAAACGTGAAACACGCACTCACACTTTTGTCATGACATCCCTGGGCATGCTCACCCTCACACTTGTCATGACATCCCTGGGCATGCTCACCCTCACACTTTTGTCATGACATCCCTGGGCATGCTCACCCTTACAGCTGCCACCACTGCAGTCAGAACGCAGATGTCACTCACGCACACGCAAAATACACTGAAGTCATAGCTCTTTGAGACCCTCAGCGTTCCTTGTGACGGATATGGCAGGGTATATGCCAGCAGCTAGGTGACCTAACCAGGATCTTCTCATACATATGACTCATATGTATGAGTTATATATACCTTGCATTTATATTATGCGTCTCAAATAAACTTGCAGGCGGGTCTGAAGGAGCTGGCGCTCCAGCACAAACGCGTTGTGCGAGCTGCAATGGCTGCAGAAATGGAGGCAACCACGCTTCGCCAGCAGGTGTGTGTGTATGCAAAGCTGTGAATGCCATTCTTTTAAGAGCAGGCATCCATTTGCTTACCTTGTGCCCTTGATCACAGTATACCTATCTGTCCATTACTAAACACACCGATGACTGCCCATGCACCATGACCGTGACACACTGAGGGTCTCTGGCAACGTATCACATTTTGGTTCTTTGCCAGCCAAAAAGGCAGCTGCAAGTGCAGCCATAACAGCATGACGCATCTGCCACCCCAAGGGCTGGCTAGGTACTCGCGGCGCGTCATGTGCTGCATTGAATGGCTGCTCCAGATCTGCAGTCAATGTGTTTTGCTGGCCTTGCGTGTGTGTCGTTGGTACAGCTCAGCCACGCAGGAGCACATGTTTTGTACTGTGGCCTGTTGAAGCCATATGTCAGAAGCAATGCGTCCATAGGCCACGCAGCACCGAAGGCGAACTCCTCGTAATGTGGTGGTATGCCTGTTCTTGAGATGATGCCCATGGAGTATTTGGGGGGCTGCATCCTGCGAGCATTTGCTCACTGCTGAGAATAGCAGCAACCCTATCAGCAGTAGCAATGTCAGCAGCATGTGGGCGTGTGCCTGCCTTTTCTAGTATATCGAGGAAGTAGATTCTTTATGACACGAGTCACGAATATCGGGCATCACACGAGGGGACTCTTCCTTTGCTTCCCCTTCACACTCCCCAGCGAAAGACCTGTGAAGCCACTGCCAGTGACCTCTGAAATGAGAAGACTGACCTGAAGAAAGGCTCTTGTCCAGATGTGCAGGAGAGATGTGCCTGCCGTGTAGGGAAAGAAAGCCAGAGGAATAAGGGCCTCAAGGTCCAAAAGTCTGCAAGAACGGTGCATGATGAGGAGCCCTCCGCCGCACCTCTGGTGCCAAGCCTCTGTTGCGCATGCCGTGTGCAGGCAGCAGATGCCGCAGCCGCCGCGTCCACAGCTCAGGCACAAGCCGTGCAGGCTGTCCAGGCAGCCCAGCAGCAGCTGGCCATGCTGCAAGCCCAGCAGCAGCAGGTGTGATGGTTTGCTTTGCCATGCTGCAGGCTCTTGTTAAGTTACAAGAAAGGCCTCCAGTCAAATCAACTGACTGCTAGCCTGTTCATAAAACATAAGAAGTTCATGCAAGAAAAAACAGAGTTTTATATTTGCTTTGATTTGAAACATCGCATGCCATGAGGGTGGACAAAATGAGAGGCAGACAAAAAAGGTGACCCTTGAGCCGCTAGAGTTGAAAGAAAAAGAACCTTCCTTGAAAACAATGATGCATTTTTCCTTCGAAGATAGCAAACATGAGGATGAGTATACAACTCATAACAGATGTTGCTTGTCTTGGACATCATCTTGCAGGCCCCTGTGTAACTGCGCTTCTTGTGTTTCATGGCCTGCCACTTGTGTTGATGCACTTGTCGCTTTTCTGCAAGAGTGGCCCATGGTACAAGAACAAATGCGCCGTGTTTGCAGCGTGTGTGCACATGCACGTACATACATGTGCGCACACAGGCGGTCTCTCCCAACGACGGGCGCACTGTATGCAGATATGCATAAATATGCATACATGCTTGAACACGCGTGCGCATGCATACACATGCATTTATGCACACCCTTGCACTCATGTACACAGCACACATGAACATTCAAATTTGCACATGTATGCAAACACGCGCGCGCACATTTAAGCACATGCACATGCACGCACATACTTGCATCAGCGCCTGTAAACATGCTTGCAATCTCTGGCTTGCTTCCTGAGCAGCACAGCCAAGGAGTGCTTTCTCACACTTGCATGCTCGCAGATGCTTCAGTCTCAGCAGTCCATGCTGGGGACCCAAGGGCTCCTGCACCGGGGCAGCATAGCTGGGTTGGCCGCGCCGAACGCCGGTGCAGACTACAGATTTGGGGTGCCGCAGGTGAGAGCACGCAAGCGCTGTGTCTGGAAAATGCGCCGGGCGTGCCTGTTGCGCGCGCGCGCACACACACACACACACACACACACACACACACACACACACACACACACATCACACACACATGCGCGCAAACGCGCACACATGAAACATGCACATGTCAGCGCTCGCGGCCACATGCACGCATGACATCATGCTCATCGGGTTCTGCGTGTGCGCCAGCAGATGCCGTTCTCCAAGGCGTCTTTCAGCTCCGACCTGGGCTCGTCCCCTTATGGGAGGGAGGGAGGCCTGCCGCAGGCCAAGCCCCGATCTGAGTCACACGCAGATCTAACGGAGGGCCTGTTTGATGATCTGGACCTGTTCTCGCCGGAGATCATGTCGTACCCCTATGGCCCAAGCTACAACAGCAAGAAGCGGCAATCCACCAGTTCTGCGCCAATGCCCACGGGGCCGCAGCCGCACAAGCGCGACCAGCAGCCCATACCCGCTGCCCCGTCAGGTACCAGTGGTGCAGGTGTGCTGCAACACGCTGGGCAGCATGCCAGCCAGTGCACCGGATAATTGAGTTGCAGCCGGGGGCACCTGTCCCTCTGCCTGCACCCATTAGCTTTTTTGTGCAACCTGTCCTCATGCTTCTGGCCAACATTGCCCCATGGCGGATCTGGTGTGATCCTGCTGGCCTTGGTTTGTGTGTGTGTGTGTGTGTGTGCGCGCGCGTGTGTGTGCGTGCGTGTGCGTGCGCGTGCGTGCGCGCGTGCGTACGTGCGTGTGTGTATGCGTGTGTGCGTGCGCGCCTTGCAACTGTGTTTACAAAATAATCCCTGATAAGGCCCGCCGGACGCTTGAGCATGAGCAAGGCCCCTGCTGGAAGCCGTGCGTCCACCCTATAGTGATGCACACTGACCCTATAGTGATGCACACTGACCCTATAGTGACACACACTGACCCTATAGTGACGCACACTGACCTCGTCAGCACATGCTCCCCCATCTTCACGATGACGCGCCCCAGCCCCAGTAAATGCTTGCAAGCCTCGGGAACTTATCCATGAGTCTCTGGAAATGGCCCCTCCCGTTCGCTGGATGGTGCACGTTTGAGCATGAGCCAACCGCATGTGCACTTGCGCTGCCCCTGCGCGTGGTGCTCACAGCACTGGCCAGGCTAAGCATGCACACCACGTGCTGCACATGTGGATTGTCCCCCACCCCCCACCTGGCTCGCTGCAGGCACGCGTCCTGTGGTGGACCTGGCACAGGTCAAGGACAAGGATTCCCCGCTGAGCGCCCGGGGCACAGCAGCTGCAGCGGCAGAGGCTGGCGGTGCCGCCACGCAAGCTGCGGCGGCGGCAAAGGGCGCGGCGGCTGCGGCGACGGGGGCAACCGCAGAGGAACCCCGGAGTATGCGCTTGGAGCCAGGCACCGCTGCGCGCGTGGCCTCACAGGCGGCGCAGGTGCTTGCTTGCATGTGATTGAGTGGTTGAGCTCTGTGGGGGCGTAGTGTGTGCATGTGCACACAAGTGCGCTGAAGTGTGAAAAGGCAATGCAAATGTGCGGGTGTGCCCTTGCATCCTGCGCATTGCTGCAGAGGATGTATGCTGCGTGCGTCCCGCGCAATGCTGCAGAGGGTGTACGTCTAGTGCCTACCTGACCTTGACAACGACTTGGAACAATCATGATGGGAAGAAGTAGCAGAGCCTGCAAAGGACATCCATTCCTATGAGTGCGCAAATCACTGCACTCAAAATCACGCTGATCGCACCTGCCCTTCTTTTGTATCACACCTGTCCTCCTTCCTTGCCGGCACAAGCCAGCATGTGGCTGCCTCTTGGGTGCCAGAGACGTGCCTCAATGATGCGAAACAGTCAGGGTAATGTGGGCCCAAACCTGGCTCCCTCCCTATTGTAAGGCTCATGCCCAAAGGCTTCAGCCCCAGTGCGGTGCCTTTTCCTCCTTGCCTCATTGATCACGAGTCTTGTGATTTTTGCAGTCTGCCCGCAACATTGCAGCCCTGAGGCCTATAGTTTTTGTGTACAGCTGGTCCACTGTGTATGCCTGCCTGCCTGGTGGGCAAGCCTCTCTACCTGCTGGGTGTACCTGGTACACTGGGTTTGGGGGCTGCTTACCTACTTGGTATGCCTGCCTACCTGCTTGGTATGCCTGCCCTCCTGCTGGGTATGCCTGGTCTACTGGGTTTGAGGGCTGCCCATCTGCTGGGTGCTGGAAGTTTTGGGGTCCCCTACTAACCTTGTTGTCTGGGCTTGGTTGAATCTGACTGTGTCCCTGCTGCTCGTCTCCTTCCTCCCTTCACATCGCCCAGGGGGAGATACTCCCAATACCTTGCTGAAACCTTGCTGCTGGTGCGTTGCCTGTGCCGTGACGCTCGTGCCACTGTGCTGCAACCGCGCTGTGAGGGCCTCCCCTGTGGTTTGCTACCTTAGCTGTGATCCCAAGGAAGATGCTGCCCCCCACACCCCTTTGTACTACCTTGCCCACAGCCCCTGTTGCTCCAGCGCTGCCGCCCCACTTACAGGCAGAATGCCACAGCCCCGCTTGCCAACCTCGCCCCTGCCAGTGCTACTTGCAACCCTCCACAATCGAGAGTTCATTGGCAGGCGCTGCTGAAAGCACTTGACCCTGCTAGCATGCTCTTCAGCTTGCAACTCTTGACCCTGCCATCCCTCCTGCGCCATGCACCCCTCCAGGGCACAATGCTCCAAGCCTCCGACCGGCTGGCTGCTGGCGCGGTGCACGCCGCAGACCAAGCAGCGCACACACCCAGTGGCACAGAGACAACCATGGATCATGCAGAGGTGTCCACGGCGCAGCTTGCCGACCATGCACCCAGTGTGGTTGCATCGACAGAGGTGCGCGGCGGCGGTTGTGTCTGGGGGCAGGGGGGCAGAGGGTGGGAAGCGGGTGTGGTTGGATGGGGACCTTGCCTCAGAATAAGTGTTTCGCTCTGCCGAATCGCAAGCAGCCCTTGCTCTGGCATGGATGCTGCCCCCAGCAAATGTATTGTACTCTGCCCTACGGAATTGGAATTAGTACAGGTATCTCCCCCATTTCTGAGACAGCCAAATTAATGTGAAAACACGGCAGCGTGCCCTAAGGCAATTTTGGCTGGGGAGAGCAGTTCGCGGGGACTCCGCCGGCGGTTGCGGCTTGGTGAACGGTTTGGTGAACCAGTGACTCGCAGGTGCCGCGCTGCGCCTCTTCCCGCCCCCCCACGCACGAGGTTTGTTGCCTGGTTTGTTTGTGGTGGCGTTCTGGTGACAGGGGCAGGCGCGAGAGCGGCAGGGCGTGGTGGTCTAATGTGCGTGCCTGCAAGAGACACATTGGACTGGCCAGTCGGTCCGCCCCTCCGTGCAGGCGCCCCCCACTGCGCCGAATGCCCCACATTTTGTGCGACAGGCATCAAAAATAATAATGGTGTGCAGGGGAGGGGGAGGGGCAACGGCGCCAGCAGTGCTCAGCTCAACCGACCAACCAACTCAACAGGGTGTTTCAAGTCGGTGTCCGCTGGCGGATGAGGGCATGGTCAAGGGGCTGTACGCGCGTGCGCAAGCACATGCAATATTAGTTAGTGCTCTGTGCTTGCATCTTAAGCTAGGGGTGCGCGTGTTCCTTTCCCTCCTCCTTTCCCCCACCTCCCCACGGCATGCGCCTCACACATTTTCTTTTTGCACCTCTCAGAAAATAGAGGGGCAGCATGCCTCGCCTTTCAGGGGTGGTGTTTTGAAGGCAAGGTCAGGTGCAGACAGCTGGACCTCCCAGGGTTTGGCGCCTCATGTGAGGTGATGCACATGTAGGTGCACTTACAAAACGAGGGCAGCTCAGCCTCCCACAGCAAGGGAGGCAGCTGTGACTCTGAAGCAGGGCTGCTATGTTTGTATTGAAAGTGCAGCGGGGCTTGGTGTGCCGCTGCGCCCCCAAAATTTGAAGCAGGGCCATCATGTCCATATTGACAATGCAGCATCGCCTAGTGTGCTGCTGTGCCCCCAAGTGGTGAGGCAGCTTTGCTGGCGCGCGCTCTGCAGCTGTCCTAGGCCTGCTGGTGTTCCGCGGCTTGTTGCTGAGCACAGTAGGGTGCTCCTCTGTGACCAGCATCAGTCGTGTGAATACAGTCATGATTTGAATACAACCAGCATCCATCGTGGTGAAAACTCAGACCAGCATTTGTCATGATGTGAATACAGATCAGCATCCGTCATGGTGTGAATACAGACCAGTATCAGTCATTATGTGAACACAGACCAGCATCAGTCATGTGAATGCAGGGGGGGGTACCACGGGCTACAGCATATCCCGTGTCCTGTGTGCACAAAGTGCCATTGGTGTGGCATTGTGAGGCCTTATCTTCATGCACATGCTTTGCACTCTGCCCCAAGGGAAATTGGAGTGGGCCCCTGTGCGCATGCAGCGCCATCGCGGGGGGATGCAGCCCACGGCTGCTAGCTGGGCCTGGCTTGTTGGTGCAGGAAGAGAGGCATGCGGCTGCATGGCCGGTTGAGCGCCGCACCCTCTGAGGCCGGCAACTGCAAACCAAACCTGCGTGCGCATGTGTGGCGGGACCGCCTGCTGCAGGTGGAGGGCACCACACCCCCCGCAACAGAGGATGAGACGGAGGACACCTTCAGCACGACCACCGTGTACCCCGAGGGAGGCAAGCGCACCTCTTTGGACAGGCAGCACAGGCAAGTAGCAGCCCAGGCAAGCGCACGCACCTCTTTGGACTTGCAGCACAGGCAAGCAGCAGCACAGGCAAATGTTTTATCAGTGTATTTGTACTGACTAGGTACAGCAGCACACATCACAAGAACTGGAGGTTTCAGGTTGGACACAAGGCAAGGACCCGCCTGTGCTGCGTCTTGGTGCTCACAGCTCTCTCTTAACATGCCCTGGGGGCCTCCAGCCGTTGCTGTCTTGCCCAGAGGTGGCACCTCGCCGGCCACTGGCCACTGGCGGTTGTGGCACCGCTGTCATGTTGTGGCATGTTGTGGCATGTTGTGGCACCGCTGTCATGTTGTGGCACCGCTGTCACCAGCCACCGGCTGTGTGTGTGTGGGTGCTGTGGTTCTGCTGTCACCAGCCACTAGCTGTGCGTGTGGGTGTTGTGGCACCGCTCTTACCAGCCACCGTCCACCAGTTGTGGCACCGCTGTCGCCAGCCAACGGCGGGTTTGGTTTTGGCACCGCTGTCTTCTGGTCCGGAGGTGGCACCTCATGCCTTCTTCCGGAGGTTGCACCCTATACTTTCTTCCCTTCCAGAGCCTTCCTGTCCTGTCTGCATGCTCTCACATGCCTCTTGCATGCTCTTTTGAGCTCTTGCTGCTCGCAAACTGCCCACACACTCTGGTCTGCTGCAGTGTTTTTGGCATGGCTTTCCCTCTGCCGATTGGCCCCTCTGGGACTGTACCCACCCTTTTTAACTCCTCTCTGCTCCCTGCAGAGCCCAGCATTCCAGTGCACAGCACCAGATCCCACCTCCTTCCTCCGCCCCTCAGGGACAGCATGTATTTGCTCTATGAGAAGAAAGTTCAACCCCCTTTGCTGACCGTGTATTTGCTCTCTGATGAGAAGTACGCTCAACCCCTGTTCCTGAATGCCTCGGTGATTCGAGTACAACAGTTTCTTCCTGTTGTATTCCCCTCCGCTCCCCTCCCTGCCTGCCTGCCTGCCTTGGATCCTTCCAACACCCCACCCTCCCAGCCCTTCCTCCACCAGTGATACAACTACAACCCAGTGTGCACCTAGCAGAAACACACCCTAGCCTTCTCCCTTACCCCTCCCCTCCCATCCCCTGTCCCTCTCAGGGACAGCGTATCCCGGCCCACAACACCCCCACACTCCGCCATTGAGGAGGCACCAGAGCTTGAGGCTGCAGCGCAGCCCCAGGACCTGCCCCCTCCTGCGCGGCCCTCCCCAGCGGCGTCGCCCGAGCGCGTGTGGCACCCCCTCGGCAGCAGCCCCGCCCCGGGCGGCCTCACCCCACCCTCGCCACCCACGCCCGGCCGCACATCCATGGACATCGCACTGTCTGAGGTGGGCTGGTTGTGTGTGTGTTATGTGTGCTGTTGTTTCGTGTCATGTGTGTTGTTGTGTCGTGTCATGTGTGTGTGTTGGTGTCGTCTGGTGTGTGGTGTGTCGTGTGTATGGTGTACGAGGGAGGGTCTGTGTTGAATGTGCACGAACTTCGTTATGTGTCGTGTGTGTGTTGTGTGTGCTGTGTGTGTGCCGTGTGCATGTTGTGTGTGCTGTGTGCGTGCCGTGTATGTGTGATGTACGCCTGATAGGTGCTGATGAGTGAGATCAAAGGCCCCGGTAGATGAGGATGATTCCCAGGGGTGGACGGCTGCACAAGATTTGTGAGGGCGCGCGTGCAAAGGTAAACCCCTAGTGTCTCCTTGCAAACTACCATTAAGCTGCTCAGGCAGGTCTCATTTCTGCTGATGACAGTGTGCAGATTATTGTGAATGCCGCTGATGGCAGCGTGCAGATTGATTATGACACTGCTGATGCCAGGGTGCAGGTTTGTTGTCACAGGTGCCAAATACCTGTGCTCTGCATGTGCTGCTTTTTTGGCCGTAGTGCCCTTTCATTGTGTGTGAAATGTTGCTGCTCCTGCCCCTGCTGTAGCTGCCATGCCAAGGATGATGGTGGTTTCTGTTCCGCTTTTTGGGGCGTGCTGCGCAAAGGGCTGCCCACACATGTGCTCCCCTGATGCCAGGGCTGACTGCGGTGCCGCTTGTGCGCAGGTGCACAGTGCAATGGGCCACATGTACCGCACCCAGAGCGACGAGCCCATTGCGCGCAGATTGGCGGAGTCCCAATCCATGCAGGGCCTGCACCTGGAGCCCGGCTACCCATCCGCGCCCGACCTGCGGAACAAGGAGGAGCACCCGTCGCACGGCGCCGTCCTGCCTGTGGTGAGCCTTGCCTACGCCTTGGGTTGGCGTTTTGATCAATGATGCTGCGCTGGTTTTGCACGTGGCCAGCTTTGCTGCTGCCTTGGTGATCATTGAAGGCTACTTTGCCCATGATGAGCCTTGCCTCTGCCTTGATTTGGCGTTGTGATCAATGACATTGCGCTGGTTTTGCACTTGACCAGCTTTGCTGCTGCCTAGGCGATCACTGAAGGCAACAAGGCAACTTTTGCTCTGCGTGTGGTGAGCCTTGCCTCTGCCTTGGTTTGGCGTTGTGATCCAAAACGCTCGTTTAGTCCGTGGCCAGCTTTGCTGCTGCCTAGGGTGATCATTGAAGGCTACTTCATCTCTGCCTGTGGTGAGGCTTGCCTCTACCAGTGCTTGTGGTTGTACATGTGTGCGCGCATGCGTGCGGGTATGCGCGCGTGCGTGGGTGTGAACATGAACTACCCATGTGTGCATGTACATGCATGCAGCTGAAACTGAATGCAAACCTATTCTGGCCAGTGGCTGTGCACACCTTTCCAAATCCCACGCGCACCTATATATATGCATGCTATATATATACTGCGCAGATGGGCGGCGGGAGGGCATCCATGGCTGGGGTTGCAACACCCACACTCATTCCTGGGAGTGCACCCGAGCACGCAGCCGGCGAGCCCTTGCCTCTGCGTGAGCAGCTCCTGCGTCTCAGGTGCGTGTGTGCTTGCGTGTGCGTCCCATGTGTGTGTGCTTGGTGACAAGGCACTGTTAAGCATGAGAAGTTGGTGTGGTTGATCAGATCACTGCCTGGTGGTGCTCGTTCCTGCGCTTCAGCTGTACGGTACAGAAAGGGTCATTCTGGCACAGGCAATGTTGCAGTGGGGGGCTGTGCCTTGAACACAGTGCTCCTTGCCCTATAGACTTGTTGTGCAGGCCGGGCGCACGTTGTGCAAGCGCACGACCGCCGGTTGTGCAAGCGCACACACCGGCTGTGCAAGCGCACACAACCGGCTGTGCAAGTGCACGACTGCCGGCTGTGCAAGCGCGCACGCCGGCTGTGCAAGCGCACACAACTGGCTGTGCAAGCGCCATCAGCAGCGCGCTTTTTCTCACTTGCAGCCCTGCGCAAGGCAGCACGTCCATGCGCACGTGCTGTGGCTCTGCACTCACGCATGCGCTGATGCCAGCGACCATACAGGCACGCATGTGTGTGCCCCTGCACGCAGTACATGCAATGTCAATGTCTCGGACGCAACGAGCCGGCACACTGTGCACGGCTCCCCCACAAGCAGCACGGGCGGCAACGCCATCGCAGGCACCCCAGGCAGCACATGGGGGCCACAGGGAGCAGTGCAGGTGCGCGGGTCTTTTGGGACCCAATGCAGCAAAAGCACCCTGTGCCTTGTGCATCGTGTACATCCCAATTTCGCAGGTAAATGGGGGACTGGCATGCCATCCCTTTTGGTGACCCAGGCACAAGCCGCTATGGATGGTGGAGGTGCCCTGGCTGTCACTGGCTGTCACTGGCTGTCACTGGCTGTCGCAGTCTGGTGGGGAGGTCCTTTGGTTCTGACTTGTGGGCCTGGCTGCTTGAGCTTGCTGCTGGGCTGAGGCTGTGCCTGCAGCCGAAAAATGTGCTACGTGCTCTCAGATGGATGGGACACCGCGGCACTGTGGCTTGCGCAGCTCTTGACTGCCTGAAATCCGTGCGCGCACTGCGGCTTGCGTAGCTCCTGATTCCCTTGACGCCACGGGCTCTGCCTGCAGGGACTGCACTCAGGTGCCAAGTCCGACACGTACCGGCCGCTCAGCGCGAGCCAGCTTCTGGGCCCCGGTCTCCAAGGCGCACCAGCACAGCAACCCACAGGTGAGCGAGGAGGGGCAAGGGGGGGAGGGGGGCAGGGGCATGGCAAAGGTGCGTGCAGGGGGCACGGCACGGTGAGCGGTGTTGCGTGGGGAAGTCATGCTTGTACAGCTTGGCCCCTGCATAATCCTTATGCGCTGCATCCTCCAGGAGCAGCCCATTCCCCCCCTCTCTTCCCTCCTCCTCCCTCCCCACCTTGCTGCCATCCTCACCCAGCACTGTGAGGCGATGGCCTGCCGGATCAGCAACTTTGGGCAACGAGCATTTCAAGTGTAGCAGCAGCAGCTTCTTCTTCTGGTAAAAGGGAAGGCACATTGTGACACCCACCCACGCCCCGCACGCCCTGTGCTTGACTGCGGTTGTAGGGGCGTTCAGCAGCAGCCGGCCGGTCTCGCAGCCCACAGGCGGCCTTGCAGCGGAGCTACAGAGCGCGGGCTCTTTGGCACAGGGTTTGGTGGGCGTGGCGGGGGGCACCCCTGCCCCGGCCTCCGCGGGGCTGCATCCGCCGCCCCTGCTTGCCACGGCCTCGGCGCGCCGCCCCACTGACTCACCCTTCCTCAAGTGAGCAAGCAGTGCAGGCGCAGGCGCGACGCTGTGCTGCTGCAAGGCGCGGCTGTGCGTGGTGTGGTACACGAGATCTCGGTGCATGCGCTTGCCCAGGCGGGTACCTGTACCGTTTGGCTGATGCAGAGTACAAAACATGTGCCTGGGTGCGACATGGTGCTTTCCTCGGTGTCATTTAAAGCGGGAGGCGCTCTAGAGCAAGCGTGTGAGTGCACGGGCCTGCCTGCTTACGTTGTCTCCTGTGGGGGAGAGGAGAGGGACAAGAGTGTGTGCGCTGGTTGGTTGCGTGCTGCAGTGTGGCTTGGTTCAGCAAGGCCGCCCTGTGCACCACATCAATGGCACCAATCATGGCAGGACAAACGCAGCCCCCCCCTCTCCCTTCCCACCACCTGCGCCCGCCCCGTACTCACCTTGCAGTCCAC
>LKMJ01002607.1_pt1 | contig 16622 bp, 25 predicted proteins | sample 643391 | NCBI WGS metagenome assembly LKMJ01 (sample SAMN04112250, study PRJNA286221) | soda lake metagenome | biome: soda lake; feature: Kulunda Steppe; material: water; isolation source: sample PL-Br10 brine of Picturesque Lake | place: Russia: Kulunda steppe | collected 2010-07
AGTTTAAGTTTGACCTTCAGCCAGGTAGTTTGACTGATCAGGTTGCTGGTGAACACCAGCCATCATATAAACATCCATAAGCTTTGAAATAAAACGATAGGAATCATTAGTTTGTTTCTGGAAAAAAGTAATTGGATCAGCTACAGCCGAAGCAAAGCTGCTAAGTAAGGCAAGGTATCACACCCATGACAGGAATGGCTGCCAGCAGTGCTCTCACTGTGCTGGACAATGCCAGTCATTGACGTTGCAAGTTGTTCAATTACACCTTTTTTTACCATTGAACTGTGACAGTTCTCAGCGAGTTTCTTAAAGGAAGTTCCTTCTTCGCTCTCATGTTAGCCTGCTTCTTTGACATCATAGTTCTTCTTGTATAATTTCCTTTGCGTGAGCAAAAATTGAGTTCTTATAATTAATGAGACAAGAGCCTCTGCTTACTAAGCAAGGGCCTAGTAAGGCCCTTAGTAAGGGAGGCCTTGAAGGCCTTGTATCCACCCTTTTTAAAGACACCTGTCCTTGTGTGACCATGGCAAATGCCTTACTGTAGCTGTTACTTGAACAAGAACCAACATCTGGGACCTTAAGAAATATGAATCAGGATGAAAGTCAAATCAAGGCAGGTACACACAGAGAAATTGAAGGCCACAGGCAGGGTAACAAAATGTCAGCAGTACAAAGATATGAAGAAAGTCTACATGCACGACTGCCTTGAGGTAAAATTGAGTTACACATTTGAAAGCATGAAGCCCTGAAAGCATCAAACAAATATACATGGGCACTAATCAGACCTAGAGAAGCTACAAAGCAAAATCTTGACAAGCTGAACAAGATAAGACAAGAAAAAGTATGTTATCATAAGTAACCCTCGACCTGTGGGCCTTGCTGTGGAGGCTATTCAAAATTTTTAGTGCGCTACTAAGATGACTTGGACAGAAAGCCCCTACCTAATAAGCGTTGGCCGCCTGCTACAGGCCAAGTCCACGGGCTGCTGCTAAAATGTGCAGGTGCGTGTGCGCACGTGCCAGCCAATTGTGACATGTCACCCGGACGCATGCACGGGCTTCAGCGGCTACAACTTGGAGGCGCGCGCGATCTCCATCTTGGCGATCGTGGTCAGGTGCACCTCGTCAGGGCCGTCCGCGATGCGCAGTGTGCGCGCTGCGGCCCACAGCCGAGCCAGCACAGTGTCCTGCACGCGCATACAAACCACAGGGGGGGTTGTTGGTGCGGGGGTGTGTGCAGCAGCCAGGGCTGGCCTGATGGACGCCACGAAGGGCACGTTGCCGCTGAGTCAGGCGTTGGGTAGGTGAAGTGGATTAAAGCATGCCGTTTTTTCGGCCTGACTTTAAAGTTTGCCTGAGCCTTGAGGGCTTGAATCTTTTAAGGCTGGCCTGAAGGAGTGGGCGGGGAAGCCCGCACCCGCCAAGGGCGGCCACTGAGTGCGTAAGCAGCAGGAGCCCTGAGGGCAAGCTTGGAGAGTGAGCGGGGCCTGCGTTGCGCCGAGCTCAGGAGGCACAGCTTACACCGAGCTTGTTTTTGCTTTTTGAAGAAACGAGCGTGATAAACCTCTGGAACCTGTCTGTTTGTTAGGCGTTTCCAGGCAGCTTCGTCAGGCACATGCTGGTGTGGCGTGACGGCGCGTTGCAGGCACACTGCAGACGTACATGGCCACTGCGGGAGCGGCAGAGCGCCTGCTCTACTATGACTCACAGTCTATGGGTGTAATACACCAGCAGGGCGCAGCAGCAGGACGGCCACTGGGGTCAATCAGAGTTGGAGAGGGGGAGAAGAGAAGGAGAGCGCACCTGACTGACACCTGCGCACCTGACTGACTGACCTGACTGGCCTGACTGACCTGACTGACACCTGCGCACCTGACTGACACCTGCGCCTCCGTGTGCCTGGATGGCGGCATCAATGATCTGCAGGGCTGCGTTGGGGGCTGCGACCTGGAACGCGGAGCGCAACACGTGCCATGTTGGCATGGCTCCTTGCACCCAATGCGGTAAGCAGCTAGACGCACTGTCGGCACGGTTCCCTGCGCCTACTGTGTTGAGCAGCCGGTGAACCGAGAAGGGTGCGCCACTAGCAGCTGTGCTCAGGACAATCGCCAGGCACAAAGGGGTTTGCGTGTGTGCCCAAGAGCTTGCGTGCACAAGCAACACGGGGCAAGGCATCTGCACGTCATCGCATGACACTGACAGGCGCATAGAATTGCATGCAGATGCATGTAGGAATGTGCATGCATGCATGCATGCATCCACACACAAAACGCGCACACGCACAGGCACGTATGCACTTGAACACCTGCACCCTCATGCGCAAGCACAGCTGCAACGGGAGCTTCTCACACACTCATGCGATTATGTCACATAATTTATGTGCATGAGGACGCAAGGGCGCCAGGGGGAGCTGCATGCACACCTCCTCAACTCCACACACGCCCCCGTGCAGGTCCCCCCCCACTCCCACACCTTGGCGGCCGCGATGGTGCCGCGCGCGGCTTTGTTGCCAGCGCGGTCCAGGTGCGCTGCCGCCGCCAGCACCATCAGGCGCGCAGCATCCAGCTGGATGCGGCAGTGCGCGAGGCTGGCCTGGAAGGCGCCCTGCCTCGCCAGCTCCCTGCACCAGCAGGCAGGTGGGGCGTGCGCATGGGACGCCTGCAATGCACCCCTCTCTGTCACCCCACTGCACCGCCCCCGTGCTCCCACAGCATCCCCAAACCCCGTCCCTCATTATACCCTACCTGCACCGCGACCTTTCATACAGCATCCCCAACCCCGTCCCTCATTATACCCTACCTGCACCGCGACCGAGCTCATACAGCATCCCCAACCCCGTCCCTCATTATACCCTACCTGCACCGCGACCGTGCTCATACAGCATCCCCAAACCCCGTCCCTCACTATACCCTGACTGCACCACCACCGTGCTCCCACAGCTGCCCCGCCCCACTGCACCCCAGCCTCACCCTCCAAACACGTGGCGCTGCAGCGCGCGCTGCGCCATCGCCTCCATTGCGCGCTCCGCCATGCCAATCAGGCGCATGCAGTGGTGCAGGCGGCCCGGCCCCAGCCTGCCCTGCGCGATCTCAAACCCACGACCCTCCCCCTGTGTGTGCACAGCACGTGCGCAGAGGAGAAGGGAGGCAGGGGGCAGGTCTGAGGGTGTGCATGCATGTGATTGGATACGTGCATACGTACGCGTGCATGCGTGTGCATGCTTGTTGGTAATGCGGGTATATGTTGCACAGAAGAAAACGGAAGAGGGTTTGTTGAGTGAGTCATGAGAGCTGCAGCGGAGCCAATCATCAGCACATTACCCCCCCCCTACAGAGCAACGCCCGGAACAGGGCTCTCTCACGGCAGCGGCACTCACTCCTCGAGCCGGGCTTTTATTAGAGGGCACAAGGCTCTCGCGCAACAAGCAGCACAGGACACAGGGCCGGCTCAGGGCTTTTATACGACAAATGGCGCGCACTCACAGGGCCGGGCTCTGTAACTGCACAGGGCCCTCATGCATGGGCGGCGCCCCACGCACCAAGATGATGTTTGAGGCGGGCACCCGCACGCGCTCAAAAGCCACCTCTGCGTGCCCATGCGGCGCGTCGTCGTAGCCAAACACCAACAGCGGCCGCACCACGCGCACGCCAGGCGCGTCCATGGGCACCAGAACCTATAGGGGAAGTGGGGGCAAGTGCAGGTGGGGCGCGGCGGGGTAGGTCCGCGCACGCGTTCAGGACTGCTGCCGCGGGTGTGCAGGTGGGGCACAGCGGGCTAGGTCCGCGCAGACCCACAGGCGGGGTGCAGCAAAGCAGGTCATCAGGCCAGCGCAGGCCTACAGGCGTACTGCCGCAGGCACGCGGGTGTATAATGGGTCAGAGCCACGTGTCATGTAAGTGCGGAGCATAATGCGTCAGCACCGCGCGTTATGAGTCCATGCAGGTGCCTAGGTCTGCTGCCACTCCATGATGAGGGCTGCGCCAGGGGCCGATGAGCACGGGTGTGCACAGGCAAGAGCTCTGGCGCTGGCAATCAAGCCAGGTTGTGGGAGGTTCCTACATGCATGCTTGTTCACATTTTGGGCGCGTGGTGGGGGCTGCGGCATATGGGTGTAGTGGGTGTTCACATGCACATGCCAGACGGTGGCATCGTCTCAACAGCAAGGCGCAAGCAAGGCACACCCACTAGTTACACACACATGTAGGTGAGAAACCACACACTCAGGAAGATGGACACAATCAGGCAACACGCGCGCACGCGTGCACCCACCATGGACTGCTGCAAGTGCTCAAATGCCCGTGTGTTTTTGTCTGGCTTTACGCCTAAGCACGCTGCCATTCTGACAGCACACGCACATGCGCATGAGCGTACACACACACGGACGCACACACCCCACACACAACCCACGCGCGCACGCGGGCGCGCGCGCACGCACCATGGACTGCTGCAGGTGCGCTGGTGCGCGGGGGTCGGTCTTGCCCATGAAAATGGCCACCGCACAGCGCGGGTCGCAGGCTCCGCTGGTCCACCACTTCACGCCGTGCAGCACATAGCTGTCCCCCTCGCGTGTGATGCTGGACTGCGCGCACAGAGCAGAGGGGGCACGCACGCTTGCACGACCAAATGGTACACGGGCTGTGGCTGCGGCACACGGTGCAGCTCCTGCCTGTGCACGATGCAGGCTCACTGGGGGCACAGCACAGCACAGCACACGGCTCACACATAGGCTCACACGGCTCACGCGTGCGCGCACACACGCGCATGCACGCATGCACGCGCACACACACTCACGCTCAGGCACACAGACAGATGGACACTGTGCTGCACGATGGAGGGGGTGGGGTGGGGGAAGCCGCTAACAGCACAGGCTCCCACACATTCCAGGGATGCAAGATGAGCAGCGTAGCGCGCCCCAAACCGGGGGAATCCAGCTGCCAGCAAGCTGGGAGTGTGCCATGAGCATGAGTGTGCCATGAGCATGAGTGTGCCATGAGCATGGCCTGAGGTTCTGCCGCGGGGCCCAAGTGACTACAAGGGGGTCAAGTGACCCCAAGGGCAGCTTGTGCTCATGGCAGCAGTAGCACAAAATGGGGCAGAGGGGACTGTGCTGTCTTGTCCATCACAAGACCAATGAGGATAGGACAAACAAGGTCCTGATCAGACATAGACGCTCGCAAAGCCGTGCAGCAAGTGAATGGCAGGGGGCAGCCGCAACACCATATGGGCACAGAGCAGTGGCAGCAGCAACAAAGACCGCGTTGCTTGATGAAAGGTGGCGGCAATAGCAGTAGAGGCAGTGGTGTCAGCGTCATCTGCATCAGCAGGGGGAGCAGTAGCTGCAGGGGCGCCGCACCTGAATGTTGGTCGCATCTGAGGAGGCCACCGCCTTTTCTGTCATGGCAAAGCAGGAGCGGATGCGGCCCTGCAGCAGCGGCACCAGCCACGCGTGCTGCTGCTCGCGGCTGCCGTACTTGGCCAGCACTTCCATGTTCCCGGTGTCGGGCGCACTGCAGTTGAACACCTCTGGGGCCCACACGCTCCTGCACCGCAGGGCAGGCACAGGCAGGTGCAGGCGGGCAGGCAAGGGTCGGCGCACGTGCATGCACACATGTAAATGTGTCTGCTGGCGCATGTACAGACGTGGAGTTGTGTTGAATGCCACACGAATTATGTATGTGTGCGCGCGCCCATCTGTATCCACACACACGCATGCACGCACACACACAGAGACGCACGCGCGCGTTAGAGCATGTCTGCACGCTTCCCCTTTGGCATGCACACGCTTCCGTGCAAGCCCAAAACGCAGCCTCGGGCCACCAGCACAAACGCTTGCACCTGCCCTACTGCATTTGCCGCCCTGCTGGCCCCACGCACTCGTGCAAGGCCAGCATGCGCATGGGCAGGCGTGCACCTACCCACGACCCCGCACCTTTGCCTACAGAACTGTCCATGACCTCACGCACGATCCCGCCCGACATCATGCGCAGGCGTGCACCTACCCACGACCCCGCACCTTTGCCTACAGAACTGTCCATGACCTCACGCACGCACCCGCCCGACACCCTGCACACGCGCACCTGCCCATGACCTCGCACACGTGCGCGTACTCCAGGTTGTTGAGCCGCGCCCCCAGCAGCACACCGCGCTCCGCGGGGTCGGTGCATGCATCCCTCAGGTGATGCAGGCTGTCCGCCAGCGGTGCCGGCAGCCACAGGTTCCACAGCCCCGCCGCCTTGGCCTGCATACACCAGCAAAATGTGCAGACGCGTAGGCTGGCAGGGAGCAAACAGGCTGGCAGAGGCGCAGGTCCCGCAGCCGCCGCTGCCTCAGCCTGCATGGGCGCGGCCGCAGAAGCAGAGCGAGCGCGCGCACACACACGCTGGCAGGGAGCAGCGGGGGTGGCAGCCATAGGCTCCATAGCACCGCTGGCCCAGCCTGCGCTTGTGCGGTGACAAGGGTAGGCGCGTGCGCTGGCAGGGAGCAAGCTCATGGTAGCCGCAGGCCTGTGAGAGCTCCTGAAAGCCTGGTCTGGCTGCCGTGCCACAATCCCCCTCCGCACAATGCATACACATGCACACACACATGCACACACACATGCACACACACACACACCCCTATGAACACGCAGGCATGCGAGAACACATGCGCGCGCACACACAGATGTGCCAGAATTTGTGGACACGCACCCTGGCCTTGAGCTCCTCCATGCACGGGTGGATGGTCCAGCGGGCATTCCCCATTGCGTGTGCCTCCAGGGCCTCCTCAGCCGGCAGCACATGCTCCTCCACAAATGCCTGCACGTGTGCCCGCAGCGCCTGCACATGCGCGCTGGGCAGCCCCACCACTCGCCCCGCCCCTTGGTCCTGGGAGCCGCTGCTGCTGGGGCCCTGCAGCAGCGGCTGTGGCTGCAGCAGCGGCGGCTGCGTGCCGGCGCCCCTGTGCGCTGGCCCCTCCAGGCCTGCCACGCACAGCGCGGCCTGCGCTAGCGCGCGCAGCACCGCGTCGGTGGCGACGTCGGAGGCACGAGCGGAGGAAGCGTTGCCCTGCATGCGCGTGTGCATGCGTGTTTGCACATGCTTGTGGGTGGGTGCATTTGTTGAATCCATGTGCTCGCCACTTGGGATGAGGCAGGGGCAGGGGAGGCAGACAAAGCTAGGGCAAGCACATTGATGTGAGGCTGCCGGAGCTGGTGCCCGTCTGTTTTGATGCTTTGCATGCCTACTCACTCCTGCAGACGCGTGCACACCGCTTACCCCACTATCAATTCCATGCATTCGCGCAGTCACATGGTTGCTAACGTGCACGCTCGCACACATACACACACAAAGAAACACACACAGACATGCGCGCAGCGCCCACCTGCGCATGCGCGAAGTCACATGGCTGCTTGCACGGCACGCACACACAAAACACACACACTCACATGCATAGACGCGCGCACAGCGCCCACCTGCTTCGCGCGTGCTTGCACGCCGGCCAGGATGGCCAGCAGCCGGAACAGGGACAGCGCCATGTAGAAGGACCATGCCGCAGGCAGGGGCGGGGTGCAGCCCGCGGCCTCGCAGTACATGCGTACGTACTCCTGCAGGCACGCGCACAGGGGCGCAGCTTGCAGTCTGACAATGCGCGCAGGCGTGCTACTGCATGCACGCGCACAGGGGTGCACACATGCGCATGTGAGCCACACACAGCGCAGGCATGTGAGTGTGCGGAGCGCACAATGCTGCGCACCAAATGAACTTGGCTAGCGCGTGTGCATCTTGATCGCGGTGCTCACACGGGCACCATGAAGTGCATGCGCCCATGTGCACGTGCACCCATCCATCCCAGGGGGACCAGAGGCCGGGCAGGCGCGTGCGCATTGTGCGCGCGTGTGCACAGGAGACCAGGCCAGGTCTGATCACCCCACTGCTTCAGGAGTGGCAGCAAAAGAGTGACAAAATGGGACAGACAATAGAGCGGCAACATGAGGAGCAGCAGGCTGGCGATGTGGGTAGCAGCAGAGTCGCAACGTGCAAAGTAGCAGATCGGCAGCAGGATTGACGCCAATTTGGCAGCAAACGTAGCACAGCAGAAAAGGCAGCAGCAGAAATGATAGCAGCAGCAACAACAGACGTGGCAGCAGGAGCAGAAACAAGGCAGGTAGCAGTGGTGGCGACAAGAAAGGGAGCAGCAACGGTGAGGAGAGCAGCAGCAGGGACGAGGTAGGAGCAGCAGTAGTGGTGAGGAGGGCAGCAACAGGGACAAGGAAGCAGCAGCAGCGGTGGTAAGGAGGGCAGTAGCTGGAACGAGAAACAAAAAGCAGCAGCAGTAGCAAGAAAGGCGGCAGCAGGGGCAAGGAAAGGAGCAGCAGGGACAAGGGGAGGAGCAGCAGTGGCAAGAAAGACAGCAGCAGGGACCAAAAAGCAGCAGCAGCAGCAGCAGCAGTGCCAAGGCACCACAGGGGGCCTTGCAAGGCCTGGAGGCACCTCTCGCACCCCACAAGGGGCCTGGGCTTTGCGCCTGCCCCCCCTTTTTTGGTATTTGCACCTCCTCCCTCCCCTGCAAAAGTCTGACACCGCGCCATGCTCTCCTGCATGAAAGGGAGGGATGCTCCCGGGGCAGCACGCTGGCCGATAGTGCACGAGGCTTGCCTGCTGCCCAGGGGCGCTGCTCCCCAAGTAATGCCCCCACGTCCATGCAGCACCCACACCTATGCAGCACACATGCTTGCGCAGCACACCTGCTCCCGCGGCACCCACGCCCATGCAGCACACCTGCTCATATAGCACCCACGCCCATGCAGCACACATGTGCGCGCAGCACACCTGCTCATATAGCACCCACGCCCATGCAGCACACCTGCTCATATAGCACCCACGCCCATGCAGCACACACACGCGCGCAGCACACCTGGCCACAAAGCAAGCACGCCCATGCAGCACACACATGCTCGCGCAGCACACACGTGCTCATGCACAGCAAGCAAGCGCGCACACAGCAAGCGCGTGCTCGTGCTCACCTGCTCTGTGGGGATGCCTGGAGCAAGCGGCAGCTCCAGGCGCTGCAGGGCATCCATGCGGGGCAGGTGGTAGGGCAGGCAGTTGTACGCCACGTCCGCCCTGCGACCACAACAGCCGCGCCCATGTTGCTGTTTGTCGGGGTGGCCGCAGAGCCACAGCGCCACAGTGCTGCAGCGCCGCAGTGCTGCAGTGCTACAGTGCGGCGAGCCGCATGCCGTCAGGGCCCCAGTGCGGAGTGCCGCAGTGCGGAGTGCCGCATGCCGCAGTGCCCCAGTGCGGAGTGCTGCCAGGGCGGCTGCAGCCCCACAGTGCCAAGGTCCAGCACTCTTGTGGCGCGCTGTCAGGGCGGCCACAACGCTGGGTGCCCCCGTGCCACAGCGGCGCGCATGCCGCGTCACGCTGTCAGGGCGGCCACAACGCTGGGTGCCCCCGTGCCACAGCGGCGCGCATGCCGCGTCACGCTGTCAGGGCGGCCACGGTGCCGCGGTGCCATTGTGTGCCGTGTGCGGTCAGGGCGGCTGCAGCGCCACCTGTCCCTGTCTCGGGGTGGCCAAGCTGTGGGGCTGGCCACAGCGCGGCAGTGCAACAGCGCCGCGGTGCCATTGTGTGCCGTGTGTGGGTAGGGCGGGTGCCACCGAGCCCTCCACATGCCGACAGAGTGGCATGAGCACGCACAGCTAAGGAAGCTCCCACACACGCGCGCACGTGCTGTGTGTCTGCACCTTCCCGGCAGGCATCCCCACACCCCAGCAGTTGTGTGTGTGTATGGACCTTCCCGGCAGGCATCTCCACATCCCAGCAGTTGGCTCAGAGGAGCTGCACCGTTAAGCCTCTGTGATTGTTTGCCCCAAGCAGCCCCAGCTCACCCGCTGCAAAAACCCACAAACCAAACTGCCATCGCCAGATCTTGCAAATCATAAGGACAACCAAACATGCCCTACCACCACCGCTGCCCGTGCCTGTTTTCCCCGACATGTGTCAAGTCATCACAAGCAGTTGCCTATGACCCTCCTGATTCTTTGTAAGGAGGTTCCCGAGTTCCCGTTTGCAGCTCCGGCTGCCCCTGCTCCCCCAACATAAAATCTGTTGTCCACGCCTGACAGCTACCCCACCCACCATCTGTTGCCCGTACCCGGCAGCTTCCCCACCTACTATACATTGCCCATGCCCAACAGCTTCCCCACCCACCATCTATTGCCCATGCCCGATAGCTTCCCCACCTACCATAAATGTTGGCCATGCCCGACAGTTTCCCCACCTACCATATATGTTGGCCATGCCCTACTGCTTCCCCACCCACCATCTGTTGCCCATGCCTAGCAGTGTCTTTGACCTACCATCTGTTGCCCAGGGTCGACAGCTCCCAGTCCAGCACAGCCCGCAGCACAGGCCTGCCTGAGGCCGAGGGCCCAAATACCAGGTTGTCTAGCCGGTAGTCACCATGGCAGATGCTGGGCCTGCGGGCGCGCCGCAAAAAGCAGCAGAGCACCTCTGCAAGCGCATGCTCCTGTGTGTGCATGTGTGCATGTGTGCGTGCGCACACCTGTGCGCAAGCTGCGGCAGCAGCAGCAGCAGCTGCTGCATCTGCACGTCGAGGGAAAGAAGGGCTGGATGGAGGGGCAAGAGAAGGAGGGAGGGAAGGAGGGAGAGAAGGAATGGGAGGAGGGGAAGAAAGAGGAGCGGGGAGAGAGGAGGAGGGAGGCCGGGCAAGCACTGCTAAGTGGTTATGCTGCAGTGGGGCAAATGCTTGGCCTGCATAGCATCGAGGGAGGTCCGAGCAGAGGGTGCATAGACGACCATGACCCTCAACAAGAGTGCGGGTGGGGCTGCCCATGAGTAAGACACAGACTGAGCAGCATCTCCTGTTGGTGGCCCCTGATCTGACAGCAGAGGGTTAGCAGCTGGATCCAGGCAAGCCTCACGATGACTGAGACTGAGTAGCGCTTCCTGTTGACGGCCCCTGATCTGGCAGCAGAGGGTCAGCGCAGGCTCAGGCAGTGCAGCTGCACATGCAGTGAGTGCACCATGCAGTGAGTGCACATGCAGTGAGTGCACATGCAGTGAGTGCACCATGCAGTGAGTGCAGCTGCACATGCAGTGAGTGCACCATGCAGTGAGTGCACATGCAGTGAGTGCACATGCAGTGAGTGCACCATGCAGTGAGTGCACATGCAGTGAGTGCACCATGCAGTGAGTGCACCATGCAGTGAGTGCAGCTGCACATGCAGTGAGTGCACCATGCAGTGAGTGCACATGCAGTGAGTGCACCATGCAGTGAGTGCACCATGCAGTGAGTGCAGCTGCACATGCAGTGAGTGCACCATGCTGCCGCCTCCCGCGCATTCGTGCACACACGGTACCTCTCAGGATGCAGGTCTTCCGGCGGGATGTGGTCCTTGAGCCACTCCACGAGGCGCAGCACCTCAGGCATGGGCTCCTCCACGCTGGCATTGTACTGCACGGTCCAGCGCTTCAGCTGGCGCGCACAGTAGCCCTGCACGCACCCCCCCAGCACGCACAAGCAAACAGACACGCTGAAAATGCATAGCATGGCCCAGCGCTTCAGCTGGCGCGCGCACTAGCCCTGAGTGTACCCACTTACCCACCCCCCACACGCAAACAGATACGCAGCCATGCCTCCCCACCCGCTGAAAGCAGAGGCCCCAAGCATATCCAACGCGTGTGCAGCTGAGGCACATCGGGGTTTGCTTGCAGGGGGCTCGCAGTGCCGGCATGCTTATCCCAAGGACCTAACAGATCAGCAGGATCCCCAAACAGAGAGGCAACGTGGGCATTGGTATTGCCTCCGGGCTGGATCCCTCGTCCCAAAGACCTGACAGATCAAGTGTGATACCCAGTTTGCGTGTGCTGTGGGCCGGCGTTGGTTGAAGGCGCTCCAACACGTGTTGTTGGGCACACATACATCCGTCAGTCACGCATTGAGACATATCCAGCTGTCACGCATTGAGACGTACCCAGCAGTCACGCATTGAGATGTATCTCGCAGTCACAGAGAGGGACGTCCATGCAGAGGCACCAGGCCGCCGCCAAGGGCCCTCAGTGTGTCGGCCAGCAAAGAAGCTGCGAACTGCTGTGCACCAGGCACCCGCACGAAGCTGCGCGCCGCTGTGCTCCATGCACCACTTGCAGCCCAGAGCTGGGCCCGCACCTTGCCTGCCCTCCGTGTGTACGAGCCTTTCACGACAAAGCAGAGATAGGAGTACCTCCCTCGCAGCTACTGCGTGTACCACGGCAAAGCCTGCCTTGGTTTGCATGCATGCCCGACGCTGCACGCTGGCTTCCTCCCTCTACTAGTGCATGCCCCTGTTTCACCTTTTTCCCCCTAATACAGCCCAGCCTCACCCGTGGGTCACCAAACCGTTGCAGCCCAAGCTGCCCCACAGGGGCATTGTGCAGCGCCGCCAAGCAGGCAGCCATCTGTCCATACACTGTGCGTCGCACGCCGGGTGTGGCATCCAGCAAGTTGGGGTCAGTGTGGATTGCGCCCTGCGCGTGAGAGTGTGCACGCGGAGGCTGCTTGCCCTTGAGCCTGACATGCTGCCAGGCGAGCACAGCGGCTGCTGCGGTGCCGGGCCTACACTGGCCGTTTGTTCAAGGTGCTGATGCGGAACTTGACGTGACATGTATCAGGTACTCAATGCCCACTAGTGCTTGCTCACAACTGCAGCTGCATGCAAGAGAAGTTTATCAATATCGCGTTGACAGGTAGTGAGGCAGGTCAGGTGCAGGGCCAGGCACCTCTATGAACTCCATGAGGTAGAAGGGCGTGCCGATCACAGACGTGTCTGTGCAGAGCAGAAGGGGCTGTGGCACAGGCACTCCACAAGAGTGTCTGGACAGGGCATCTAATACTGCGTACTCCCTCTCCACGGCATGTGCTGATGCCAGGATGCGGCCAGCAGGCTTCTTGCGCAGCACAAATTTGTCATTAGCTCCTATGAAAGAGACCAGAAATGTGGGGTTGCTCTGCAGGTGCAAAGAGGGACAGAAGGCGCGCGGTTTTGGCGGAGACACGATGCGTAACAAGAACTAACTAGGTAATTACGGTTATAACCGTGTCTCCGTTCACCTGCCCATGACTGAACTGACGAATCTGAATTGTTGAGGATACATGGTTGCCTCCTATCTGGGTGGTGAATAGGGCAGGTTGCTCACTTTGCAGGTACTTGTGTAGTTTGCCAACGTCCAAGCTCCCCGAGTCCACTCCCATTCTATAAGGTTGAGTAGATATTTATTTTTCTTGCAAACTCGAAAAAAAGATGCTGGTCACGTTGATCAGACGTTGATCAGACGTGAGAGCACAATAATTTTCTGATGATGATGCGTACCTGCGGCTCAAATCAAACCCAGTCAAGAACTTCAAATCTGTTGTCTTGATCACAAGAGGATTACATTAAGCACCTCTCTCTCCGAAGGACTTGTCCATCCCTATTCCCTCCCGCAGGCTTCAACAATGTGTCAGCTTCACTTAAACTTATAACTTGTAAAATTTTCTGGGCCAGGAAAACAATATGCTTTATTTCTTCCTTCATGCACTCGTAGTTTTTTATGAGCAGGCTGGCAGTCGCACTTCTTGACAGAAGGCCTTTTTCTTGTAACCCTTTACTGGGGCTGATAGAAATACATTGGAGGCACAGGAGTTTTGTGTTTTTACAGCATCAGTGCGAGGATGTGAAATTGTTTCTCCTGAAGCAGACATACAAATCACTTCTTTATCTTTCTGAGACTGTGACCTAACTGCGGAGGGTGTAGAAGGAGCAATCACTGGCTCTAGCACCGTTCGGGTCACCCACATGCTTTATGCAGATGACTTGTGCCTAACTGCAAATAGGCCAGACCAACTGCATAACATGCTCAATCGTTTGGACGGGTATGCCAGGAGGAAAGGGTTAATCATCAATACCGCTAAGTCTGAAGTTGTCCATTTTAACTCTCGTGGCTGCAACGTCCCCGCTTTCAGTGTGGGGGGTGCTCCACTAGCCAACAAGGATTCATTCAAATACCTAGGCATGGTTTTCTATAGGACGCATAACATTGCCAAATCCGCTGAATATATGCGTGGTCCTTTCATGGCTGGCTGTCACAGAATTAGGCAATTTGCGAGAGAGCATCATTTGAATGACAGGCCACATGCTCTCCTTTGGTTGGCTAAATGCTATGCTATCCCCACCAGTATGTATGCTTGCCAGATCTGGGGAACGCGGTTCATCAAGCAGGGCAGTGAGTTTGACAGCCCCCTCCAAACTGCGCATCTGTGATTTCTCAAAGGTGTGCTTGGTGTAAAAAGGTCCGTCCCTAACTGGGCTGTGTTGCGAGAGTGTGGCCAGGAGCCTCTGCAGTTTTATTGGTTCCGTGCTGCTGCCAAGTTTCTCAACCCTCTGCTTAACGGGAATAGTGGCTTGCTCACGAAGATTGTGCATGCGGATATTGCTCTAGATGCTACCTACAGAAAGTGTTGGACTGCGGAGTTCATAGAGGCGTGTGTGGGTCTATGTGCAGCAGATACATATGCCAGTTGCATTAAGGCTGCAACTCCCCTCCCCTTACAAGACTTTGTGGTGGATTTGCGTGAGCGCTTGCGTGCGGTATGGAGGGAGCTGGATGGTGTAGATCCTAGGACACACGCTCAAAAACTGGCTACTTATCATGCATGGATGGCTTTGCCTCTCAAACCAAGCAATGTATGGGGCCCTCCCCATTTGTTGCCTAGGTACCTGGAGCTGGAACTAAGTAGCCATGTGCTTCGGGACATTGCTCGTTTTCGTTTGAGAGCTCATGCCCTAAGAGTTGAAACCGGTTGTTGGCAAATCCATAATAGGCTCTGTGACAAATGTGACTTGCATGATGTCCAGGACGAAAAGCATGTCCTTTTTTTTTGCCCTTACTTAGAAATGTGCTATTTGAGGAGATTCGAAGACCAATTTGCTGATTTTGCTGGTAGAACTTACATTGGAGACAAAGGCGCTTTTGTTTTGACAACATTGGAGCTGAGGATGTGAAATTGTTTCTTTTGAAGCAGACATACAAATCATTCCTTTTTCTCTCTGAGACTATGGATATTTTTTGTCGGGCTGGCAGTGTCTAGCAAGCCCAGCAGTCAAACCATCTGGCTGAAGGTCTAAACCCATTGTAACTCAACTCAACTTTCTGAGACTGAAGACATTATTGGTTTGGCTGGCAGTGCCCAGCAAGCCCAGCAGTCAACCCACCTGGCTGAAGGTCTTAACCCATTGTAACTTTTTTGGCTGGCAAAGACCAGCAACAAACCAATTAGCCTAAGCAGCCCTCATTCGGCTGGTACAGTTATGTGACCTTATCTAACCTTATCAAGCAGCCTTATTTAGGCCATTGAACGGCCAGGCTGGAAGCTAATCCTATCCTGTAAGCTTCCAAAATACATGTTCCTTGATCTGCCTCATGATGTCATTGGTAGCGTGGCTCGGTTAAGACTCCGTGTACACACTCTTTGGGCAGAGCATGCTATGAGACAGCCACTTGAAATCACAGGTCTTCCATGAGTGGCAATCAGTGTGAGGCAAGTGATTCTATCCAGGATGAGCAACATGCTAGGAGAAAGAAAAGAAAAGCTACACAGGCCATTGGACAACCCTCACATCAATCAAAGAAGGGAGGCATATTGGTCCGAAATACTGTATGCCAAACCCCAACCAGAGGCAGGGAAACAAGAAGTATGTCTGGAAAACCCCACCCAAACTTCCACACAGCAAGAGCAGGGGAGAAAAACCAAACCCTTCCAATGCTATCTTCTGCTGCACACATACCCAGGTGGTCCCTTTCCTCAGGAAATATGCCCCCCTGTTCTCTCAGGCAGGATCTCTTGTCGTGTCTGCTTTTTTGAATTGATGAAAGCAATAAACTTCTGCTTTTCTTCATGCTTAACTTGCTTTCTATGATCAGGCTAGCAGTCATGCTTCTTGACTGAAGGCCTTATCCTTGTAATCCTCAAACTATATTAATTTCAATAAACGTGTGCATACTTCTCTCCACCACCGGCTCCCGTGCACGCTCAAATGCACGCATGCACAAACAACACGCTAAGACAGGCTGGCAGACAAGCAGACAAACGAGGACAGAGGGGACGGGGGTCGGGGAGAGCAGCTATTAAGGCAGCCCTGCAAGGAGGGCCATGATTGTTACGAGCCTCAGGCAGAAGATGCCCCCCTCATATTCCACAGAAAGTCGACAAGAAACATAGGAAGTTGCTTTTGCTACGCATCAAGACGTGGTGACAGGCAGATGTTTGGCAAACAGGCAGAACAAGTGGCCTGCAAAGAGGCAACCAGAACAACAGGAATCAAGGCTGGGTGTGGACAAGTCAACCCTGCTTAGGACCCTCAAACAAACAAGCTCATGGGGACCACACTAGCAAAACAGTGACAAATCACCGAATAGGCCTAATGGCATTCTCTTGGCACTTCAAATTGAGATGACTCATATCATATGAGTAAGGATGGGCGAGCCTCGGAGAGCCTCGGAGAGCCTCTTTGCAAAAAGCTCCAAAGCCTCGGTGACCCTCTTTCACTGAAACAGCGCCTAGACGCGCTCAAAAAATTTCAGATAAATCATGTAAATTTAATTA
>LKMJ01002608.1_pt1 | contig 16622 bp, 20 predicted proteins | sample 643391 | NCBI WGS metagenome assembly LKMJ01 (sample SAMN04112250, study PRJNA286221) | soda lake metagenome | biome: soda lake; feature: Kulunda Steppe; material: water; isolation source: sample PL-Br10 brine of Picturesque Lake | place: Russia: Kulunda steppe | collected 2010-07
AAAAAAATATTAATTACATAATTTGGAGAAGCAGTGAACTAACTTGGATTGCAATTTTCAATACAAATGCTGACAAATGCAAGAACATGTCTGTGGTTTGAGCTTAGTCAGTAGGCCCTTTGCGTCCATGCACTTGGAGCTAAGATCTAGCGCAGGGCTTTAACGCTATTGTGAAAGGTACTTGCAGCACCCTCCAGGAATCAATGGACGAAGTCGATCAGTTGTCTATGGCAGAGTCATCATTCATCCTGATGCACTGAGGGCTCCATGCTAGATGAGTAACCTCAAAGGGAAGTGTCTGTTCTACGTCCGAACACACACACACACGCACACAACACACAGGGCATGAATAAGAGGCCCCTGCCCAGCTGACTTCACACTTGCGCCATGCAGGCAGGCAGACAGACACACAAGTGGAAGCATGCGAGTCAGTTAGCGCCAAAATTTGCAGCGCATCTGCCAGGTCAAACACGAAACACAGCTGCATGACAGACGAGACTGCTCTGACATACGCGTCATGCACTCTCAAACATGGTGGCACCTGTCCACCCACAGCAACCTACAACCAGACAGCCAAACAAGGTACAAAGCGCTTGGCACCATCATTTAATTAGGCAATCTACAGGCTGCAGATGTGAGACCATCCATATGTCTGCCTCTGCCTGTCGCCGAAGGGGGGCCAACTCTCTCACCCCCTCGGCGGGGCCGCTTGCCTCCCTCTCCCTGCCCCCTACGCATCCTAACCCTGCATCTCTGGCGCAGGCGTGTGTGAGCCTGCAGATGGTCCCGCCGCGGCATCTGTGTGCACCACGCCCGACAGCGCGTGCGCAGCCCCGGCCGCTTCTACTGATGCTCCTGCTCCTACCTCGGCTGCTTCTACTACTGCTGCCGCCGCCGCCGCTGCTGGGTCCGGCGCAGCGCCCTTGCTGTCATTAGCTGCCGCAACCGCGGCAGCCGCGGCGGCAGCCAGAGCCTCAGGTGTGATGGGCTGAGCGTCGCCGCCCTCAGACGCCTGTCCGTGCCCCACGCCCTGCGCGCAACTGCCGGAGCCGCCCAGGTTCAGGCCATCTAGGCCAGGCAGGCTGCGCAGCAGCAGCGGGTCCAGGCCTGTGGCAGGGGCGGAGCTGAAGCTGGAAGACATGCCCATGATGCTGGCAGCAGGTGGCAGCATCGGCGAGGAGCCGCCCGCGCTGAACGCCGTGGACGGCAGCGTGAGGCTGGCCACGGGCGGCAGCACCTGCGTGGACGGGGAGGGGCACGGTGGGGGGTGCAGGGCTCGTGCGGCCGACCCAGCGCCCTCCCCTGTGTCGGGCACCCAGCCCCCTGTGGCAGCAGCTGCGGCGGCGGCTGCGGCCGCCGCCTGCCGTGCTGTGCGGGGGCGGCTGGGGCTTGCCGCTTGGTGCTCAGCCGCGGCGCTGTTCATGCGCGCTGCGGCGGCCTCGAATGTGGCGGAGGTCTCCGGCACGGCCGATAAACCCGCAGGGCCGGCGCTACTGGGCTTGCACACTGGGGGGTGGTTGTGCTTGCCCTCGTACGTGACGCGCATGAGCGACGAGCCCTCTCCGTTCTTCTCCACGTGCTTGCGCACGGTGCAGCCGGGGTGGGTGCACTTGTAGTATGAGCGCGGGAAGGGGCTCTCCTTCACGATCTTTTGCCCGTACTTACGCCACCTGCGCGGTGCGGCGTGCGGCGTGTGCGAGTGGCATATCCACGCGAGCGAGCGGGCAGGGGCAAGGGGCTGGTGGCATGCGCAGGAGTTGGTCTGCAGGCCTGCCTTCAGCACGATGGGGGGTAGGAGGCGCCCACATGGGCCCGCAACCCACAGGGCTGCGTGCCACATGCATGCGTGCCAACTTGGTTGGTGGCCGGCCTGACAGCCAGACATCAATTTTTTCTCAGCTTCAAGCCCTTAGGCTCATACACCGCGCCCTCAGGCTCAAGCTCTTTGGCTCATGCACAACAGCTTCAAGCCCTTGGGCTCTCGAGGCCGGCATGTGCCTGCAGGCGTGGCAGCAGGCACGGCGCCACTGCAGCGCATGCGTGCACACGAGGGTGTGCACGCTGGCGCGGCAGAGGGTGCACAGCCCACTGACTCGCAGCTATCGCGGGCGCACCGATGCTTTGTGAGGCAGCAGGTGCACGTCACCACTGGCTGTGCGGCCCACTCACTTGTAGCCGTCGTGGGTGCACTGGTGCTCTGTGAGGGAGCAGGTGTACTGCTGGCCGTGCGGCCCCATCTGGGTGTAGCCGTAGTGGGCGTGGGGGCCTTGGGTGCTTGCGTGCACCGGCGAGGCGGCGTGCGAGCTGTTGCTGCCTGTGCTGACGTCCACGCGCGGCCGCTTGCTTGCACTGCCCGGCTGCTGCTGCAGCAACGGCGGCTCGTGCTGCAGCAGCTGCTCCGCGGTGGCCGCGGCGGCGCTAGCGCGCGCGCGCTGCACCTGCTGCTGCTTGCGGGGGCTGCGCTGCTGCTTAGGGAGCGGGTGGCTGAGGCCCATCAGGCCCTGCACCGGCCCCTGCTCGCCGGGCTCTGCCTTGACGGCCGCTTGGCGCGGCGGTCGTGCTTCCGCTACTGCAGCGGTTGCAGCCCCATTGTGGCTCTCAAACGCCTCCTCCAGCGCTGCCTCCAGCGCGCGCTGCTTGCTGGCGTGCTGCTGCTGCTGGCTGCCGGCGCTGCTGTCCTGGCCGTCCCAGGGCGCCGGCACCGGTGCTGCCGCAGGCCGATGGCGGCTGGGCTGCGGCTCGCCCGCCAGCTGGCCGCCCGCATAGGCGGCCAGCACGTCCAGGCGTTTGCTGGGCGAGTCCAGCACCATGGAGTCGTTGCGCAGGTTCTGGATGGCGGTAGCCACGTCCATTGCCTGCACGGCCGGCCGCGCGCGCAGACACACACACTCAGGAGCGCGCGCATGAAGCACGATCCCGGTGTCAGCACCGCCCGCACACGCATCAGACCAGGGCACGCGGCAGCACACCTGGCTGTGCCTGCTGGCCCGGCACGGCAGCGGCGGTGGCGGCAACAACAGCAGCAGCAGTAGCAACACACTGGACTTCCAGGCCCGACCCTGCTCCTGTCCACCCAGGGCAGGTCAATGTGATGTGCACTGCCCCCTCGGTCCGGGTGATGGACCATGCTTGCTACATCACTTTGAACAGTTTGACAAGCACGCCCTCGCATGCTCACAGGCTCCTTCTGGCGCTCAGTCGCACCCCCACTTGCACCACCCATGCGTCCAGGAATGCTGCATGCACGTACGCACAAATGAGCACGCTCACCTCGTCTGAGTGCCGCCCATGCAAGCCCAAGCCGTTTGCCGCATTGTCTGGGTGCTCGCGCTTCAGGCTCTGGCGCGCACCGCGCCCCAGGCGCTGGGGAGTGGAGGATTGCTCTAGGGCCGGAGGTGCGACTGCCTTGCTGGGCGAATCCACGCCGCTGGAGGCAGGGGCGGCAGCGGTCCTGTGCGACGTGTTTCGTGGCAGTGTGGATGGGCATCCCATCAAACAAGCACAGCAGCCAGAGGCCGTATTTACCCTCATGGAAATGAGGAGAGGGCCGCGTAGGGGCAGTATGCCCTGTTCTACCAACACCCGAGGGCGCGCATTGCAAGTCTTGCAGCGTCGGAATGCGTGCAGTGCAACCTGGCCACGACTGTGTGCGGGCTTTGCACCCTGCTTACGCCAGCACGCACGCAGCTTTGATTAAGCGTATGCTGTGCAGGTTGCGGAGGAGTAAGGATGATTGATGGTTTCAAAGCGCCCTAGGGCTGGACGTGACAATGGCACTTGCCATTTCCCAATGCGCAATCCCACCAGCACGCGCACGGCCATCCCCATCCTGTGCACCACATGCCTGCGCTTGCCTGCTGGGTGAGGCCAGGAAAGAGAAGGGAAGGCAAGGGACACCCCAGGCAAGCACTGTGCACGCGCTGCAGGCAAGTATTGTGCGCACAGGCTCGGGTGCAGCAGCTCACGTGCAGCTCGCGGTGCATCCTCCCACTCACCTTGAATGCAACGAGCGTTGGCCCCAGCCCAAGCGCACATTGCCACTGCCCTCCTCCTCCTCGTGCTGCTGCTGCTGCTCCTCCACCTCCGTCTCCTCGCCCTCCCCATCCTCCTCGCCCTCTGCTGACAGAGTCTGGGCAGCCTGCACCATGCCGCCACAGGCGCGCACACAGCGAGGGCAAGCTTGCATCACCACCCACAACATCCGCGGCATGCCCATGCCTGCTGCCTCCCGCAGGCGGAGCATTGCCTCTGCATGGCGCAACACAGCCCTCCCAGTTGTTGCTTTACAGCCCTCTTGGTTGATGCATGCGGGCCGCAGCCCCCATGCATTGCTCAAGCTAAAGCACGTGCCTCACACAGATCGTTTGTGATGTACTTACAATCATACGCACACGGGCCAGAGCCTATGCCTGCAGCACGCGCTGCCGCTGATGCACGCAGCAGCCAACCCGGGCACACACCTGGGCTCGTGCTGCCTTGCGCGCGCTGCCGCCGTTCTGCGCCTGGGTCGCGGCTCTGGAGGGCCTGGCCCCTGCTGGAGCGCGCGCGCCGCTGCGCGATGGCTTGGCACGCGGACTGCCGGCGCGGCGCGTGCCGCCCGGGCCCCGCACCCCTACTGCTAGCGGGAGGTGGTTGTGGGTGCCCTTGTAGGAGGTGGCCACGATGAAGCCGTCTCGCAGGTCTCGCTCCACGACCTAATGGGGGGAGGAGGGGCTAAGCTTACGTGCGCAAGCGCATGTGTGCATGTGTGTACGTGTGTGCGCGCACGCGCGCGACGTTTCTTGGCGCACATGTGCACAAGCGCCTGCATGCCTGTATACATGGGCGCAGCCTAGCAAGGGGAAGGGGAGGCCAAAGGCAGCATCAGGTCCTGTGCAGGCATAGCCCACGCAAGAAGCTCGTCTGCAAATTCCAGCGAAAGCCTGAGCAGGAGGCTCCTCCAACAGCATGGGCCTGTGAGGAAGAGGTCCAGGGCCAGCCATCAGACCCAGAAAGCCTCCTAGTGGCTGCCACGAGTGTCCCTGACACCACAGGCAGCCTTGCACTGCAACGAGTCCCTGGCCGTGCAGCACTGCCCCTGCTTGGGTTCCTGGTTGTGCAGCACTGCCCCTACCGGCACGTAGATTCCTGGCCATGCAGCACTACCCCTGCTTGGACTCCTGGGCCTCAGTGTCAGCCTAGTGGATCAGCCAAATGCACGTGAGAGGGAGCATAGCGAGTTCAGGGAGATGGACCACTGCGAGTTTCCAGGTGTGGCTGACCCTGGTTGCCCGCAAAAGTTGCGGCCACCTACAGCCACTGCACAAAGAATGGTCCACTCCTGCTCTTGAAGGGTTGATGCCAAGGCTGATCTCAGGCCTGAAATTCGCCAGGGATCACCTTTTTTGCAGGGCAGTTCTGGTCCGAGCACTTGTAGTAGCTGCGTGGGTTGACACTGTCTCTAACAATCTTTTCCCCATATTTGCGCCACTGCACGCATGCAAGACCAGGTGCATGCTTTGAGAATCAAGGACATGTGCACACCAGTTTGACAAATTCTAACAGTCAAGAACTCATGCACTTGCCATTTACAAGGGCAGGAGCTCAATGTTCAGAGCCAACAGGGCTACAGGGGCTCAAAAGCAATTGGTGGAAATTTGTCCCCTTGCTTTAAAATGCATCAGCATTCAATCTCAGATGCAGGCCCGACTGTGCAGGCTTCCCCGCCTAGCCTTTCTGGCGCACCTGCCACCCATCGTGATTTGCAAGCATTTCCCGCTCATCCCCAGCGCCGCTGCCCTCCTGGCCAGTGGCCCTCAGTGGGAAAGCCGGTGTGGGGGGTGGTGCTGACGGCGCAGGTGTGGGGTGAGGGCTGGATGGTGTTGGTGGGGCAGGTAGAGTCTGCTGGAGAGGGGGCATGGATGTCTCAATGGTGGGCCGGATGGGGGTGGCCGTGGTTAGCTCAGGCAGGCCTGCACAGGTGGGTGGGCCACCAAGATGACAATCAAGCAGCAAGAACCTGGCGGGGGCTCAGATTATAGGATGCTTGGCGGTTCCCTCAAGGAGGGGAGGGAGACAGTGAAGGAGGCTGCAGTGAGCGGGATGCCAGAAACGGTGGATTTCCGTTCCGAAGGACAGTCAAAGGCTATTTGGGAGTTGACATAGGGCTGCTTAGGAGGGAGGAATACCTCTACTGAGGATGTTGGTTTCGAGCATGGTACATACCTATCTAACTTCCTATTCTTGAGAGCATGCATTCCCAGGTACACCTTACAAGCATGCCCATTAAGCAAAAGAAGTGCTAGGCAAGGATGGTCCAACCTCAGACGTGCCGCACACACACATGCCTCAGTAGGTGGTCCGTTTTTTAACAAGTCAACTTGTGTAAAAGTCAATAAAGGTAACCATCCATAGGTAAGGAGGCAGGCAGGATGGACAGGGAGATGGGCACTGAGGATGGGGCTCTCTGGCCTTGGGGCCATCACAGCAGCAACCAGGGTGGTGTTCAGCAGGGATAAGGCCACCCTTGTCGTTTTGGATGAAACAAGGCAGCATCCTGGGCTTGCTGCCACGAGTGCACGGGCTGGCAAGGCCAGGCAGTCAATAGTCAATGACGCTGACAGGGAGGACGCAACTGCCCTCCGAACTCACGCCAGGCGGCCCGTTCCCACACCCCTGGCTTACGCCAGCCCTAAACACCAGGGAAAAAGCAGCTGCGTGTGCCCGCTACGAGCCTGGGGGCAGGGCAGTTGACCGCCGAGGACCGGCTCCTCCAGCACCGACCTACCTTGCCATAGGTTTAAGTGCGCCGCGAGAGAGGTGTTGGGCGCTGGCCAGGGCTGCCCTACTGCAGTAATCATGGTGGGTTCCTCTACCCTGGAAGCCCTGGAGGGAGCCCAGGCTTCTTGTGCCTGTCTTGTCAAACACACTGCACCCTCCTTCTCCAATTGCACGGAAAGTGCGATTTCTCTCAGTCCATCTTGATATACTTCTTCTCTGTAAGGGGGACTGGAGGAGTCCGACGACCGCCAAGTGAAAACCCCGTCTCGTCCAACTTTTGCAGACTAGTAATTTTTAACGTCTCTAGAAAGTGTTAACACTGCAAACCAGGAAGCAATGGTGTATATGTACCCAACGCAATTTCCTCAATGCTGATGGCTCATGAGGATTGGTGCTGTCAAATATTGTACGAGTCTGTCTGGAATGCCTAATTGACTGAGGTTGCAGGCACTGCAAGCTTAAGCCCTTATAGGCTTGGGCCCTTATAGCCGGCCCCACAAAGATGTTCACGATGCCAAGCTTGAAAGAGGAGGTTAAGCCAGTAGGTAAGGGCTGCACTTTTGAAGGCTGGCGAGTAGAAAGTGTAGCATGGTGCTCTCAGCACATAGTTGCCAGCGAATTGAAATGAGGCCCTGCCCTGGTTAACATCCAGGTATTTTATACATACGTCCAACTCTGAACTGGAGCTGCCTCGGTTAACAACTAGGTTTTTTGTACGTCTGTCCAAACTGATCTGAAGCTGCTCAGACTGCAAGAAGCTTTCAAGACGGTTTCGCCTGAATTTAGAAGCACTTCCTCTCCTCTTGTACACATTTAAACTTTTGCAGAGTTCTATGACATAGACCGAGGGCACAAGCAATCAATTGCCAGACGGACAGAAGGTAGGTGCCCAGCTGGCAGATTTGGCTGTGCGCTGGCTATGACAAGTACTTTCTTGTGTTCATATGTGAGAAAACAAGAGAGATCAGATAAAGAGGGATGACTGGGAGCTTGCAATTGGTTGTGACTTATGAATGCTGCTATCTGCTTCATTATGCGCAGCATCCCCCTTAAGGTACAGCTGCATGCGGAGTGCAGCTCCACGATTTCCTAGGGAAGGGAACAAAAATGTGCCATTTGGAGTTTATGACCTTGATTCGACCATAAACAAAAGGACCATAGAGACAACCACTCGTGGTGAGTGGGCACATTTGCTTGCGTATTATACGTGTGTCCGGTTGGCTGATGTTGTCAGTGATGCCTTGAGCAATGGCAGCAGCATGTCAACAGAACAGGACTTGCAGCAAATGTAGTAAGATTAACTGTTGTTGCTCTGCATGTAATGGTGTTGCATGTGTGAATCAAACTGCAGCTAACAGGTCTTCAGATAGATGACAAATATTGCCCGCATTGCATGGACAGACATTCAGGAATCATGTCCTACTAACAGATACAATATTGGCTTGCTAGCTTTTGGCTTGCGCGTAGTCTCCAACAGGGAATGGCCCCTGCCCTGTTATCCAAAAATTTTCCTAGGCATACCTTGCTGCGAGAACATGCAACACTGGAGTGTGGGCCAAAGGGTCACTGCATGACAATTGTGTAGGCACAAGTAACTAAAATTTATCATGCTTGCAGTTGGAAAATCACTGGTGTGAGGGCGTCTGCCCTGCTTTGCAAAGCCTGCAACCATGAAGGCTGGTCAACTGGTGCTTGCTTTGCCTCTTTGCAGATTGCAGAAGATTTTACTCTGCGTCCTTTGACAGCCAGACAGCGCGCTTCCCGAAAACTGCTGCACCTCTTGCAACAGATGCTATGTACAATGTAGACAAGTACGTCGGCTTGCAAGCTAGCAGAGAAAAATAATCACCCTAACCATGAGATAGAGGTAGATACTCGACAGGCAACTGACTTTCTCCATAGTCTCCTCAGCTTTGCACTTTCAATGCACAGCAAATACCTTCGCTGACCCAGAAGGCTGATCATCATATTTGGTTGCTTCAGTTTCTTTTCCAAAGTGATGTGGAGATAAGTGTGCTCTGCCATGGCATGCTGCAGTTTGAGCTCGAGTGTATGGCAAATGTCAAGCTAGCTTGCCTTCGTGATGGTGGCTGCTTTGTGACATGCCTAATTCTGGGCACATGGAATTTGATGGAACCTGCTTGCTTTTAATACCTCATCTCAAATACCTCTGCAGCAGGTGCTCACTTTGGACCTGTTGGCTCCTTTTGGTGAGCACTGCTCCCAAACTCCTTGTTTGCAGGGTCATGAATTCAAATCCAGCGACAACTTCCAAGTCCCTGGAGGCCTCCCCTGTAAACTATTCCATCCTGCGCTCAAAATACAAGCGCTTCAGTGATAAGCCTTTCGGAGAGGTGAGGCTCTGCTTTGCTTGCCCTCAGGGTTGCTGCCGTAAGGTTGTCATGCGGGCACAGGTTTTGGGTGAGCCAAAGTGAAAGACCCTGAGACTTGGTCACCCTGCTTAGGCAGTCCTTGCTTGCATGCACTCTGGGCTTACACCTGCACGTGTGCATTCTCCCCTCTTTCTGCCTGAGGCACACGAGTGACAGGAGCCGATCAGGTGTGAGGCGCCACCTTAGGCACCACCTACTCCTCGGTCTCACTACCCAGGGGCTTTGATGATTTTTGAGCTCCGCAGAGAGCATACGCGCGGCACAGCCCCACAGACCTGAGCATCGGCCTTGCTATGCTACGCTGTGCTCAGCCACGCTGCCTGCTGCGTCCTTCCTCCTGATTGCCACCCAGGGTCCGGACGCGCTCTATGATGTGGACAGTGGCCCCAAAGCCAGCTTGCAGAAGTCCATCGCCACTTCCCCCCTCCGGTACAAGAACATGAAGGCCGGAATCGGCAGGGTGAAGGGCTTCCAGTACGAGACCCCTGCACACCTGGGCCCTGGTGAGGCTTTCTCTACTGCAGACGGCCCCCAAAAAAACATACAGCCTTTGCACACGGCGCTTTTGAAGTTGCCAGGAGCGCCATCTTAGGGCACGCAACCCATACTCTTGTCCCACTGTCGCCGAAGTGGGGCACATCTTGTTACCCTGCAGTGCTGTGTGTGTCCTGTTGCCCTCCAGGAGCGTACACCTATCAACATCCAAAGCCCATGACTGCACCGCCACTGAGTAGCATGATCTCACGCAGCCCTCGGTTTGGGAAACCGCGTGGAGGATCCTCAGGTCCAGGCCTAGGGAGCAACTGGTAAGGGTCAGCCCACTCAGGCTGGTCTGTTTGGTGTGCTGTAGCTGCTGGCGCTTGTATTGGGTTCAGCAGGTGCTCTCCAGACGGCTTTGTGGGCCGGCAGGCTTTGCATTGTTTTGTGCCGTGTGCGCCCTATCATCTCTTGTCTGCATACTCTTGTTTGCTGCACACCAATGGCAGGACGCCTGAGAAGGACCAGAAAGCGTGGCAGAGTGGACCGACAATATCCAAGACTGAGTACACAAGACCCGTCTACTTGCCGAAAGCGGCAGCTGCCAAAAAGTAGGGCAAAGCTCTGAATGTTTCCAAGTGTTCTAGTTTGATAGATTTTTCAGCCTCTGGTATCTGCTAGTAGTTTCATTCAAGAAGAGGAAGGAAACACTACATAGGCAGTGAAAACACTTCGTACATCAATTAAGGAAAAGGGCTGCTTGGGCCAAGGCAACGTGTGACCCCTTTGCCAGAGGAACAGGAAAGAAGTCAATGAAGTCAATGGGGATCAGGGGGGTGGTTTCACTATCACAATGATGTAACACAGAGTTTCATTTGCTTAAACTGCTTGCAACTTTTTGCCCATTGATAAAATGCTCTCAGCCTGAAGTAGATATTAAGTGTTCCCTACCTGCATTGAGCACGTGCTCATCCCAAGACAAACTTCCTTAGCATGCCAGGAGCCTGTGATTACAAAGAAGAAAAGTCACTAAGGTAGAATTGTGCAGGTAGTAATTCATGTCCATTAGCTCTTAAAGGTGCACTGAACAAAGAGCACTGAACAAAGATCAGTCGAGGAATATGTCAGGACCGACTGACCACATCAAATAGAGAGGGAGGTCATCCTTTTAGCGTTTGCGGCTTAGAAAGGAGCACAGGGTCTGTCACACTGAGGAAACCAAGGATAAGGGAGGCAAAACGTAATAACATAAAAACATGTGTGAGGTGTAGCACATACACAACGAGAGGGTCTGGAACATCAAACATGATCTGATTCATCACTCTCTTGCTGCGGGCCCTGCTGCTAGACGCGCTCAGAACCAGCACTCGCCTGGCTTAGATGTGTTTTCAATTTGTAGAATCGTATTGCAACAGATTTAAACATGTACGAGCAGGCACTCCCTTGTTCATCGTTCACCACCCAGCAGCGAAGCACACTCAGAAACCAAGGACTTGCTCATCTAAAACATATTGTATTTCTCATTTACACCTGCCTTGGACCCAATGCACCTCACAGTCAAGATGGAGTAGTGTTTGCCCCTCTCACACAGGGAAGCACACTACTGTTTGGGTAACATAAAGCATGTGTGCACAGGCAAGCGTTTACACCACCAGCTCTTAAAGTTTTGAACTCTGACCACGGGGAAGCCACACTAATAAGAACACTGTACATGTTCAAATTGTAACCTTGGCAACAAATTTCGTTGTCTTCGTATACTGTACAGTCATACCAACTAAGCGCACTTGGGGAATGTCCTCATGGATTCCTACCGGCCTCCATAAAGCGACTTAAAGTCATGTTTCCTCCGCATGATGGGGGGCACATGGTGTGCCCGGTGCTTGCGGGATGCAAGGGTGCTGGCTTTGTTCCTTCCTGTCTCAGCGGTCCAAAATAAAGAAGGCTGCAGCAACTCAAGGATATCACCACTGGAAGAGGCATCCCAGAGGGGTTTGAATTTGCAGGTGCGTTCGGTTTGGTGCAAGCACCATACAGTTTGGAGCCCCTACTAGCATCAACGGACTGAGCGGAGATCCATCAATTGAAACGGAAGGGTTTTGGCAATCACTGTCATGATACAAACTCTTCTGTCACAAACAGGGATATAATGGCTGAACAAACAACCGGCTCAACTGCTAGTTTGCTTGTTGGCACAACACCCTTGCAAGAGGTTTCAAATGATTGTACTTTAGCCTGTGAGTGAGAGTGCTTTCCTATAATGTACAAGCTCCTGGGCCACCTATGCACCTCTTTCTTCATAGGGCACCATCTTCGCACGCCGGCCCTTCCATGCTTGTCTGTGGGCAAGCATCGCCAGCCTCACCTTGCGCATCCTGACGTTAAGCCGCACTTGCCATTGCACGCTCGCGCCTGCCTTGCGGACGCGCATGCCTGCATGCCCGGGCCCCATCAGAGACCTGGCATGCCGCACTTTCCGCAGCGCAAGGCCCTCTGACAGAGCGCGCGTCAGGCTATGGCGGGTGGAGGGCTGCAGCGCCAATGAACCCACAGACTTGCTTGGGAACACGCTACACCCCTCTGCACGGGCAGCGCCGCTCAACGTGCTCCCCGCAGCTACTGAAACGCTCACAGCACCGGCTGCACGCATGTGTGGCGCGCTGGAGCTGTCAGCGCTGGTCAAGCCAGAGCTAAAGTGGAGGATGCGGACCAGCAGCTGTGGGAAATGCTGCGCAAGGATGGCGCGGCGCGCGTGGTTGTGGGGCAGCACCATCCACACCACAGCCAGCTGCGCGCACGGAGTAGGTAGCGCGGCGGGGGCTGAGAGCCCAGGACAGGAGATGGCAGGCAGCTGGGAAATGGGCATGAGAGCCGTGCGTGGCCAAAGGGTGCGGCTGATGGACAGGGTGTGGTGCTCCGCGTCAACTGAAGCCCACACCGCCGCCATCAGCACAAAGCACAAGGGCAGCACGGCACGCAAGGGTTGGTTGGACCGAAGAGAGGTTTGATCAGAGGGCGGGAGCAGCCATGGGCGGTAGCACCTCCTACAAGCCCCGCGCAAACGTGGCAGGGTTCATCCACAAGCATGTGCAACCACAGGTACACATAGGGTATGGACAGACACTTCACGGCAGGGCAAGGTGCCGGAGGCACGCGGCAGGTGAGCACGTGAGAATGTGCGTGAGCACAGCAAACACGCAGCCAAATGGCACACGCACACACAACATGTGCGCACATTCACACAACACACGCAAATGCACATTGAGCAGGCCCTTACTTGGCGCAATTCCTTGGGGCCAAGACGCTCGCTGACGGTTGCGATTGCACCAAACAGCTGCAGCAGCCATTGCGTGCCGGGCCTGGCACGCAAGACCATGAGCGCCCAGGCCAGGCCCACCAGCTGCGTGGGCGTGGCTGCGTCAAGGCGCAGGCGCACGCTGGCCATCAGGCTGCGCAGCCAGGCGCGGTGGGGCTGGACCTTGAGGCGCGCAACGGCGTGCGCCAGCATGCATAGGTCCAACGCGCTCAGCTGCGAGGGCGCGGAGCGAGCAAGTGCTGGAGTTGTGGGCAGGGGTGTGAGCAGCCAGGCGAGCAAACAGCTGCCTGGAGCCTGGACACCAGGGTGGCGCGGTGGAGGCATGTACGTGCGCTTTATTACCCTGTTGCACACCCTCACGCTGCAAGTCGTGGCACCAGCCGTGCTGAGGCTGAGGCTGGGGCTGGGCAAGCTGGGCACACCAGCAACCGATCAGCCGGATACACATGGGCTGCAGGCCCCCTGCCTGTCCCAATGGGCAAATCAGCCAAGCACACATGGGCTGCAGGCCCCTGGATTCCTTGGTTCCACACTGATCAGACCAACACACACAGGATGCAAGCCCCCGGATTCCTTAGCACCGCACTGATCAGACCAACACACAGGGTGCAGGCCCCCAGCCCGATCCCTGTGGGTAAACCTATGCAGCATGCTGATTTGTGCCCGCACAGCAACCAGTGTGTGTGTGTGTGTGTGTGTGTGTGTGTGTTGTGTGTGAGAAAATCAGACGCCTTCTGGTGTTGCTGTCCCTAGGAGCATGCTAACAGAGCTGGACCACTGCGCCCGGAGCCGCGCCATGCGCGCGCGACGCGCCTTGCCAGCACGCCCCCACTCACATCTTCACGCGCCCTTCCTGCCTCTCCCGCCACAGCTCCCTTGCTGCCGCCCGCGTGCTCCTCCATCATTGACCGAGATCCGAGGCAGCCCGCTTGCGGCCCAACGTCTTGCACGCTCCATCGCTGACCCAGCTCCTCCAAGGTGGTCCTCAGGAAGACAGGGTGCGGGCGAAGACGCAGCTTGGCGAGCGACCACAGCAGCGTCACCAGTGTGCGAGAACTTGAGAGGGGCAGCTGCTCGTAAACCTGCACGCAGCAGCAGGGTGCAGCAGCAGGTGGCCTCCTGGTCAGCACCTGACAGGCATGCCCGGAAATTGGGGCGGCTGCTTGCGCGTGAGCGCGGCGGGCATCAGCAGCGGCTTGCGTGCTGGGCGTTGCCTCATCCAGGATCGGGCAAAGGGGAGGGCCCTGAGCATCGTGCTCACGACGAAGGGCACCCTGCGCGTGCACCTTTTGGTGCAACGCGGCAGCCCACCACTTCTGGGCGCAGCCGCATGAGGCAGCCAGCTTGCAGTGCCAGCCGGCACTGCGCACACCAACGGAAGCTCACCCCTGCACAGGGCTCAGGCGCAGTCACGCGCGTGCCATGCATTGTGCAAGGCACACAATGACCCACAGGGGGTGCTCCTGCATGGCACACCGCGCAAGCACGATGCACACCTGCACGCTGCGCTGCCCAGCCACCGCACGCACCCGCACGCCCACCGCACTGCCCAGCCACGGCACGCACCTGCACGACGCACTGCCCAAGCACCACGGCCTGCAGCTGTCTGCCCCTGGGCGACGTGGTGGCCTGCCAAACCCGCCACGGCCGCCACGGGCGCTCAGGGCCAGCCCCGCTCAGTGCAGGGTGGTGAGGCACAGATGCTGGTGGGCCTCCCTCTAGCGGGCTGCTGTGCTGACTGGCTGCAGGCCAGCCAGAGGCCGGAGACGATGGAGATGGCAGCGGCAGGCCGGCTGCCACGAAGCTGCTGCCTGCCCCCTGCCACGGCCCCAGCGCCAGTGGCAGGGGCGGGGCGGCATGCAGCAGCGGGGACCGGGGCCGGGGCCGGGGGCGAAGGCTCAGCCAGGGCGGCTGCTTGGCCGCCGCAGGCGGCATTGCTGCAGGCGCGGGCGCAGCAGGGGCCAGGGGGCGTTGCACCTGGGCAAAATGGTGGCCCGGGGGCACAGCCTGCTGCTGTGAGCTTCTGCGCTGAGGCGTGGGCCACAGGCACGGCTGCTGCTCCAGGGGCAGTAGGGGGCCCGCGGCCCGTGGATTAGTGAGCTGCACCACAGGTTGTGCGGAGGTGTACACGTGCGCGGCAGGGGCGCCGCCGCCCTGGGGCTGCGCAGCGGCGCGCACGTGCTCCGGGGCGTCCAGCTTTAGCCGCGCCAGGGCGTACACCAGCATGCCGACGCGCGCGGCGTCCAGGCTGCGCAGCCCCTCGCCCCACAGCAGCGTGCCCAGGAACCGCTCCACCCACGTTACCGTCAGCGGCACGCGCTGCCGCGCGAGGCCCCACAGCAGGTGCACGCGGCTGGCTGCGCTCCAGGCAGCGCTGGCGGCAGGCTCTGCAGGTTCAGGATCGATGGGAGCAACCCAGGGCGGGGGGCCTCCAGTGCTAGCTGCCGGCGAGGGCTTGGCCATGCCATGATGGAGAGGCACAGCTGCGCCTGCCGGAGCCGGCCAAGCACGCCACGGGGCTTGCGCAAGCGCGTGCTTGCCGCCTCCACTGCTGCTGCGGCGGCGGCCGTGGTCGTGTGGGCTGTGGGGGTGAGGGTGGCCCTGCTGCTGCTGCTGCGAGGGCTGCTGCGGTGGCGCAGCCTGCCATGCAGCGCCCAAGGGGGACTGCTGCTGCTGCGGGGGCTGCTGCTGGGGCTGGGGCTGGGGCTGCATGAGGGCCGCGGTGGTGCGCAGCAGCGACACAGTGAACACGCGGGGCGCCCGGTAGCCCATGGACCCCAGCGCCCAGCTCAGCATGGACAGCTCACGCGGCTGCGCGTGCGGGATGCGGGGTGCGCACAGACACAGGCTGGCATGCAGCCAGGACGAGGGGGCTTGGCACCGGAGGCGGGCCAGGGCCCACAGCATCAAGCTGAGGCTGCCCAAGGGGCAGTGGGCAGCAGGGGCGCGCACACTGTCGCCCCTGCCGCCTCCCTCATGAGCTCTACTTGCACAGCCGCCGCGCTCCTCCCCCCCCTCCCCACCCACTGCATCATGGACGCGCAAGAGCGAAGACACGCGGCCGCTGCCGCCCGCCTCGCTGTTGCTTGCCGCACAGCCGGCCCCTGCTGCATCGCTCCCTGCACCCTGAGAGGAATCATGGCTGCGGCTGCTGCTGCTGCTGTCGTTGCTGCTGCAAGGCTGGGCATCTGGGAGGCTGCTGCGTACTGCCAGCGGCTGCGCACTGCGCCGGCCGCGCGGCGCGCCTGGCAGCACCCACGCCTCCCTGCCTGACAGGCTCGCTGCTGCCCCAAGCAGCGCCCACTCCGGGCCGCCCTGCGCAGCGCCTTCCACTGCCAGGTGGGCGCCTGCGGCAAGGTGCGGCTGCTGCTGTCGCTGCTGCTGCCGCACACGCCCTTGCAGGCCTTCTGGCCCTGCGCCATCAGGCTGCCCCTCCCCATGGTGTTGGCCCCGTGCGGCTGCGGCCGCCGCTGCGGCCCGCAGCTGTGCAGCGGAGGCCGCGAAGAACGCGTCGCACCATGCACGGCTGGGGCGGTAGGCCAGGCGGGCCAGGCCGCCGAGCAGCATGGCCAGCTGCTGCGCACTCAAGGCGTGCAGGTGGGGCTCAGTGCACTGTGCCAGCTGCGCGGCGAGGCGGAGGCGGGCGTGGGTGGAGCAGCGGTACAGGGGCGGGGGGGGGG
>LKMJ01002609.1_pt1 | contig 16622 bp, 12 predicted proteins | sample 643391 | NCBI WGS metagenome assembly LKMJ01 (sample SAMN04112250, study PRJNA286221) | soda lake metagenome | biome: soda lake; feature: Kulunda Steppe; material: water; isolation source: sample PL-Br10 brine of Picturesque Lake | place: Russia: Kulunda steppe | collected 2010-07
AATTAGTCATCTACAAATAAAGGTGGATCTGGTTAAATTATATAAACGTTTGAAGGACAAGGGTTTTGTTTATTACAACCCTAGTCTTAATATTCATAAAGGAAAAGCTTTAGATGGCCTTCAAAATAAGGAAATAAAGGAAATAATAGCCTATTATAACACAGTATTTAGAGGAATTTGGAACTACTACAATTTCGTTGATAACTCTTCTTCCTTTAACAAGGTATGGTGGTCTCTACAAGAGTCATTAGCCTTTACATTATCGCGTAAATACCGTCTTACAGGTATAAAGGAAGTTTTCCGTCGTTTTGGTAATCCTATATCTTTCGAAGGTGTAAAATTCTGGCGTCCTGTGTCTTTTTTTAGAGGAGACTCCAAATTAATAAAAAATATAAGAAAATCCTAGGGTTTCATGTAGTATTTAGCGGACTTAGTTAAAGCTATAAAACGTAGTAGGGCTAAAAAGATGAGAGGATCCAATATAGGTAAAGTATACATAATCTGTGGAGAATCTAAGTTTGTTTAGTAACACTACGTCCGTCATATGAAAGATCTTAAAAAATATTTAAGGTTAGACTTCTTTTCTAAACAAATCTTCATCTTTAATTATAAGCAAATCCCTTTATGTTGACTACTTCACATTTATCTACATCGAGATACACTTTCGGAATGGGTATGTCTTTTTTTTAAATAAGGCTATAAGAGTAAAATAAATAAGAAAGAGTAATTAATAAGAAAGTGTAATTAATAAGAAAGTCTCATTTATAATAAAGTCTCATTAATAAGAAGTAGGTGTTTTGGGTTTTCTTCTTATTTTAGTTTTATTCTTTTTTTACTGTTTGCGGTTGTTTTTTGTGTCCTTCCGATCTCAATATCGGTAAGGCTACTCGTTCGATGGAGAGCCGTATGACGGGAAACTGTCACGTACGGTTCGGAGGGTAGTTTCTATCACGGCTTTGGCTATCTCTTTTTTGGCTTGTTGGGCCTTTGCTTAAAAGGCTTTGGCTATTTCTTTTTTGGCTTGTTGGGCCTTTGCTTAAAAGGTTTTTGCTAAAACGGCTAATATGGCTTTTGTTAAAACTGCTTTTATGGCTAAAATTTCTAACTAATATGGCAGTAGCTATAAAGGCTATTATGGCTAAAAATGCTAACTTATATAGCTATAAATGCTAATATGGCTAAAAAGGCTAATATGGCTAAAAAGGCTAATATGGCAGTGACTAAAAAGGAAAAGGCTAAAAAGGGAGGGCTAGGATGGACGCTAACCCCTACTAATAATAACAGGTCACGGTATAATAATGTTATTATTTATGGTAATGCCAGCATTATTTGGAGGTTTTGGTAATTGGTTAGTACCAATTATGATAGGAGCACCAGATGTAGCATTTCCAAGATTAAACAATATAAGTTTTTGGTTAAACCCACCAGCTTTCTTTTTATTAATTTTATCAACTTTAGTTGAACAAGGTGCTGGTTTAGGTTGGACTGCTTATCCTCCTTTATCCATTCAACATAGTGGTGCTGCCGTTGATTTAGCCATATTAAGTTTACATTTAAATGGTATGTCTTCTATTTTAGGTAGTATTAATTTATTAGTAACTGTAGCTGGTATGCGAAGTGCTGGTATGAAAGCTAATCAAATTCCATTATTCGTTTGGAGTATCGTCTTTACGGGTGTGCCGTTTAACTTGTGTTTCTCTTGGCTGGAATCCCTAACAGCCCAACTGTTCGGAACCTTATTGCAGTTGTTCCCTAACCCAGGTAGCATGTCCGGTGACGGTGTGTGGAAAAGCATGGGTTGTCAACTAATAGAGAACGAGTACAGCGTTCAAATTTGGTCGGGATCTCTAGATATGGCTAGGTTAACGAACTTGATTACACTCTGCTGGGTCGAGACGAGCCCTTTACATAGCTGTGCTAAGATGTATTGTGAGCATCGAGGTGAATGGAGCTGTGAACTTTCTCCTCTGGTTCCGATGCTCTCAGCTTGCCTATTTGGCATATCTAAGGATAAAGAGTGCAAGGGCCTAAGTCTAGTGGGAATGGAGGGATGCACAAGGAACTCGGGATCAAACTCCGATTGTAGAGTCAGCAATGGTTATACTTTTAGGAGTGGACAGAGTAGCCGTAGTAGTACCTTTTTAATGTCCAAAAGGTGCGAAGGGCTATATAACGTTTGGTTCTCTCTAACCTCTCGCCCGTATACCACTCTTACTGAGAGTGACAGATTCCAAGTAGATCCTGGAGTCGTGTACAGTGAAATGGTTAAGGAGATTAACAGTAGACGCGATCCTGACGGACGCTATAATAGGTTAATAAGAATCATTAGTGATCCTAAAGTTCTTATTTTAGCCTATCTTATCATCAAGGGGACTTTTCCTTCGGAACATAACCCGAAGGGGACGGTTCCTTCGGAACATAACCCGAAGGGTAAAGCAGGTAATATGACCCTAGGTTATACCGATAAAGGAAAGAAACCAGAAACACTTGATGGAATTGATATTTCTTTCTTCGAAATGTTAAGTATCCGTATTCTTAATGGCACTTTCAACTTTCGTCCCGCTTTAATACTTTCTAAAGCTGGGAACCCATATAATATACAACCCTATTATAGACAACCCTATTATATACCATTAGGAGTGGGGGACCCTAGAGACGAAATAGTTCAGAAGGCTATTTCTATGGTCCTTGCTGCTATTTACGAACCAATTTTCTTACCTTGTTCTCATGGCTTCCGTCCAGGCCGTGGCGTACATAAAGCAATGAGTAATATAAAAATGAGTAATGGAAAAGGATACATATGGGCAATAGAGGGAAAGATTTTCAAATGTTTCGACTCAATCCACCATAGCATTATACTTAGACTCTTAGGTAGACGTTTAGTATGTCAAGCTTCTCTTAACCTCATAAAAAAATTTCTTAGAGCTGGTTATATAGATCCGGTTAATAAACTTCATGTTTCTCCTGATGTGGGTACTCCACAAGGTAATGTTTTAAGTTCCTTATTAGTTAACATAGTTCTACACGAATTCGATTTATTCATGTACAATAAGCTTAGACCTATGTTTAACGTAGGAACTCACCGTAGAAACCCGGATCATCGTAGAGTCTCTTATCGTATTAATTTTTTTTTTGATAATAGGGCCTATTATCCTAGTCTTAATAAATTCCAAAGGGACATTACCAAATTGGCTTCAATGCAAAGAAAATTCCCCTATTTTAATGTGATTGATCCGTCTTTCAAGCGTTTGGCTTACGTTAGATACGCCGATGACTGGATCGTACTAATAAAAGGAAGCAAGGCAGATGCAATAAGAGTGAAAGAATTGGCGGGTGAATTTATAAGAACCTTAAAACTAACTTTAAGTGACGATAAGACCAAAGTAACTCACCTAGTTAGAGATAAAGCTAAGTTCCTCGGTTTTTATATAACTAAGTATAATGCTGTTGGCAAAGGTAAATTCTCTGTACCTACCTCTTTATTAAAAATGAAGGGCGGTATTGTGAAAACCCGTATAATTCCGCGTATGATGCTCCTAATGCCAACCTTGGATATAATGTATAAGCTCAAAGCTGCCGGTTTTGTAAAACATAACCGTAAAGGTAGTTGGATTCCGACAAGTAAAGGGTCCATAATACATTTACCACACTGGAGCATCGTCTCGATGTACAGTAGTAAGGTGCGAGGGCTTTACAATTATTACTTATCAGCGAATAATATTTCTAGTATTAGTAGCATCGTATGGCTTCTTAGAGCTTCTTGTGCAATAACTCTTGCCAGGAAATATAAACTGGGTCAAGGTACGATGGCTGCAGCTTTCAAGAAGTTTGGTAAGGACCTAACATGCGTTGAAAAGGGAAAAAGTTTTGGATTTTGGTCTCCACCAAACCTGAAGCGCTTACCCGTGGATTAACGTTTCAATATAATTACAGACTTCTCCATCGATCATCTTATTTAGCTAATCTGGATTAGTTCTGCCATCCTACCGCTATTTTACGCAAATTGTGCTATTTGCGGTAGTAAAAACATTGAAATTCACCACCTTCGCAGTGTTAATAATGTCCGCCATAAATATGCTACAAAACTCGAAGTTCCCCTCCCGGGGACGGACATATGCAATATGTCCTAACCCTTAGGGGACTTACTTATTAAATATGTCCTAACCCTTTGGGGACGGACTCGTCTAACGAGTCCTAAACCTTCGGGAATGGACTCGTCTTACGAGTCCTAAACCTTCGGGGACTGACTTATTAAATATGTCCTAAACCTTCGGGGACGGACTCGTCTAACGAGTCCTAAACCTTCGGGTTAGGTTCCTTCGGAACCGTCCTCCCTATATTAAAAAGAGAGAGGAATCTTCGAGTTTTCTCAATATAAAAAAATTTTTAATTTTTTTATTTTGACTAAAGGTACTGGACCGGGAGATATCTCTTATCAATTAAGGATAGGGGCATAAATACAAAAGTAGAAACCTTTGTGTAGACCACATCAAATGGACTAATACATGGGTAGTCTATCTGAAAATGAACTAAACATTCTAGCTAAATACATAGGTAAAAGTATTATTTTTTCACGTAAGTAGCAAGCATACTTAACTATTTCTGTTTGAAATGTTTAAGGTCTTCTTTTTTAGCTTGGTCGTTCACTGTTAATTATACGTTAGAGAGCCGTATGATGGGAAACTATCACGTACGGTTCGGAGGGCAGTGGACAACTGCTGACCCCTATCAATATTAGTAATATTAGCAGTACCAGTGTTAGCAGCAGCATTAGTAATGTTATTAACAGATCGTAATTTAAACACAGCATATTTTTGCGAATCAGGTGATTTAGTATTATATCAACACCTTTTCTATTTCCCTTATACTAAATATATAACAAATACAAACCCTTCTTTCCCAGTCAGTAATTCCACTAGTATTGTTTGGAGAAGACTTTTTAGCTCTCTAAATTCTATTCATAGTGGCGCCATTATTAATTATAAAGAAAAAGAGGGGCCTACAAAATTTGAAAGGTTTAAAAGTGAATGGGTAAAATATCATTTAAATAAAGGCTTAGAAACTAATATAAAGAAAGAAATAGAAGCACCAAATGAAGAATTTTTATATTGGTTAATAGGATTATCAGAAGGTGATGGTTCATTTGTTAAAAAAGCACGAAATGAATTAAATTATGTAATAGTACAAGGGAAAGCTAATGTAGAAATTCTTTATAAAATCCAAAATACTTTAGGTTTTGGTCAGGTTTTTAAACAAAATGAACGTGTATATCGTTATATAGTGCGAAGAAAAATAGAGCTTATGTTAATTATTCTTTTATTTAATGGTAATATAGTATTACCATCTCGTAAAGCACAATTCGCTATTTTTTTACAAACTTATAATATACGTCCTTTTTCCTCTATAATTCCTTATTCCAATAATAAAAATATGCCTAGTCTTTATAATACTTGGTTTTTAGGTTTTGTTGAGGCTGAAGGTTGTTTTAACATTAGCTTATTAAGTAATTCAAATGCTTTTCGTACTCGTTTTATTGTAGCCCAAAAAGGTGATATTAATTTACCTATATTAAGTAGTTTAGCAGTAATATTTGGGTGTGGAGTTGTATGTGGAAATCATAAGAAAGATAACTATCAATATGTAGTATCAGGTATATCAAATGTAGTTAAGATTTATGAATATTTTGATAAGTATATTAATTGCTTTTTAGGTATAAAAAAATTTTCTTATCTTAAATTTAAAACTCTTAATTATGAATTATCTAATCGTTCACATCTTACTCCATATAAAAGACCTTTATTAGTTAAATTAAGTCAAGAAATTAATACTATTAGTCGAAAATCCAAGTAATTTAAATTATAAGTACTTATAATTTGTAGTGTTTTGTATTAAATTTAATTGTTTATATTTAGTATACAAATACCAGGAAAACAGGAATAGTTTACATTTATTTATTAATCATAAATGTATATTATTATTTAAGTAGGTGTGTTATATTTTCTTTTTTTAAAACTTAAATAATAAAACACTTTTTATTTTAGTGTTACTATAATTCTAGTCCCAATATTATATTTATTATAATATTGTCGATACTGACAGGTATCGATTTCTTTCCCTTTGCGAACACTGTTCGCTATTTTTTTTACTCTTCGGGGACGGTTTCGAAGTTACCTAACCCGGAGGGGATGGACTCGTCTTATGTTTACTAACCCAGAGGGGACGGACTCGTAAAACGAGTCCTAACCCGGAGGGGACGGACTCGTTTTACGAGTCCTAACCCGGAGGGGATGGATATATGGTATAAATCCTAAACATTCGGGGACGGATATATGGTATATATCCTAAACATTCGGGGACAGTTTTGAAGGAACCTAACCCGGAGGGGATGGACTAATATAATGAGTACTAAACCTTAGCATAGCACGTCTAAAAAAAAAATTTATAGGGTTCTTAGGGCGATGCTTCTGAAAACGGTTAATATTTCCTAATATTTTAAAGACCGTCGGGTTAATATGATTAAATAGTTAATTCGCTACAGACTAGGTCAGAAGTGGGTGAGACAGACATATGAGCTAAAGTCTTGCTTGATGTATAGTCGAAACTCTTTAATATGAATAATATTAATATATGACATTCCCTACAAGGAAAACATAGTCATATGATTTATAAGTTGGATACTTATAAAGTAGAGTTAGGGTTCTTTGGTCATCCTGAGGTTAAATATATAGGCTTCATAACTTCACTATATACTGGGATAATCACAATTAATGAATTACTTTATAAAAGTATATATGATTTTATAGAATACATTCTATATATTCTTAATCATAATTATTTATATAGTGATTAATCAGTAGGTAATTATTACCTTGCTATGCTATTTAGTGGTAAAATTACCTCAGAGACTATATGTGAGGAATATAAAAATGAGGTTTTAAATTTTAACTTTTTTCATATACCCTCCAATTTATTTAAATGGGTTCAATACTTAGCGGATGTATTTAAAGGAGATGGCTATTTTAAGGGGAAACAAGGTATAACAATAACGAAGGAAAGAAAAGATGAGGAAAGTGCTTGAAAGTTAGCGAAGTGGTTTGGTCATGGTCACGTAAATCCAATAAAAAACAAAAAAGCGGTTAATTGGATTAAAACAAATAACGAAGGAGTTAAAAAATTTTTATTTATAATAAATGGTCATCTTCGTACTGAGGATAAATTAAATCAAATATTATATAACACAACAGATAAATTTGCACCTAGCAATTTTAGCATTAATTTTCAAAATATTGTTGCAAATTGCCCAATTAACTCTGGTTGGTAGTTAACAGGATTAGCAGATTCGGATGGTTCCTTTGTTATTCAAATACCAAAAAATCGTAATGAAATACGTTTATTATTAAAATTTGGCTGTAAAAATAAGGACTTTTTATATCAATTAAGCTTACGTTATGGTGATACTGTATTTCCCCGTGCACATAAAAATAATATATATAATTGGTATTGAGCCTCACCTTATGAATTAAAAAAAGTAATGGAAATAAAAAGTTATTTTAGTATTCATACTCTACAAAGTAACAAACTTAATGATTTTTTAATTTGGCGTGAATGTTTATTTATAGTCTTTAACAAACAACATACAACTACATCTGGTTATCAATTAAGTATAAGTTTACGATAAATTCTCAAGTCAATTCGTTAATTTTTAAATTCATTTTTATATTAAGAGAGAGTCCAACTTATTTAGTAATAAATAAATACGTGTCACCCTGTTCAGATATTCTAATTTTTGTGTGGTTGCGAAGGCCCATAAAAAAGAAAAAAATACATTTAATGTATTAAATTCTAAGGTGACACGAGTCGACTTATATCTCTTTTTAGTCGACTATATGCTATATATTAATTTTACCAGCTTTTGGTATTATTAGTCATGTTGTTAGTTTCTTTAGTCAAAAACCTGTATTCGGTATTACAGGTATGATAGCAGCTATGGGTGCAATTACTACTTTAGGTTTTATCGTATGGGCACATCATATGTTTACTGTGGGTAAATTAACTTTAACAACAAACACATATTAATTCATATCCAATATTTGAAATAATAATAAGGATACTGAAAATATTTTGAATTATAAAAATACTAAAACACCTTATATACATTATATTGAACCTACTAAATATATTAAACTTTATATCAGTATGACACTAGAAAGTAAAAAATCAGCTAGTCGCAATTATAATAAAGTTGGAGTTATTTATGCCTGGAAAAATAAAATTAATAACAGATTCTACGTAGGTCATACAAAAAATTTAGCTTTTTGTTTAAGGGATTATTCTTCAAATGCTTATTTATTTTTATATAAAAAGGGTAGTCTCATATGTGCTTCTTAATTAAAAAATATGCATATTAATTTTAGTTTTTATATACTAGAGATTGTTCATTTTGTTAGTTGGCTCTTTTTAGTTCAAAGGAAAAATAATTGGGCGACTAAAATATATCCTTTTTATAATGTAGCGGATATACTCAATCCTCTGAAAAACAAAACTTTTCTTTTTGATTCTTTAGACATAACACGTGAACCCACTTATAAAAAACATTATCATAAACCTACCTCTCTAGAAACAAAAATGAAAATTAGAGATTCAGTTAAAGCATATTTTGATAAATTATCACAAGATGAGCGTACTAACCTTAAAATTAAAAAAACTAATCTTTTTATGAATTGTTATGATTTTACTACTATGTATTTTTTGTTTTTGTTTCATGGTTTTTTTTTTTTGGCTTAAATTTTGGCTCCTTTTGAAAATTTAAGTGATAGAGCAATTAGACGTAAAATAGATTCTAATAAATCATTTTTTTTTAATTATGAAGGATATCAATTCACTGTATTACTTTTTTCAATACCCCAACATTAATTTGAGTTAAACTTATAACTAATTTTAACTCATAATAAAGTAAGACTTATTACTAAGTAATACTTATTACTAAGTTTAACTCATAACAAAGTAAGACTCATAACTGAGTAAGACTTATAACTAAGTAAAACTTATAATTAAGTAAAAAATATAGGTAGGTTCTACTCTCGCTTTTTTACCCTCTTTTTTAGTCGTAAATGGAGCCCCTGTGACAATGAGCAGCGGTAACAAAAAGTAGAAGTACCTTACGAGAATAAAGAGAGTAAGGGATCTTAGAGTAATTAAAGAAAAAACTAATAGTATTTTTGACAAAAAGGTGATTTTTAAATTTTTAGTTTTTTAGTTAAAGTTTTGCCCTTTAACTAATATAAAAGAGTTAAAGTAATGTGGTTAAATGCTGGAAAAATTCTAAATATAAGAATTGATCAGCAGGAAAAGATTATTAATCCTCAGAGACTACTATCCACACAATTTTAAAATTTTTAAAATTGAATATATAGTCCAGTCTTTACCTTTTTTTTTTCTCAATTAGTCTTATGGTTCTTTTATATTTTTAAGGTAAGGGAATCACTGTTAGATTTAGATACTATAGCATATTTTACATCTGCAACAATGATTATTGCTGTACCAACTGGTATGAAAATTTTTAGTTGGTTAGCTACCATTTATTCTGGTCGTACTTGGTTTGCCACTCCTATGTTATTTGCCTTAGGGTTTATTGCTTTATTTACAATAGGTGGTGTAACAGGTGTCGTATTAGCTAATGCTGGTGTAGATTTATTAGTACATGATACTTACTATGTAGTAGCTCACTTCCATTATGTATTATCGATGGGTGCTGTATTTGGTATATTCGCAGGTTTATATTTTTGGTTAAGTTTAATGACTGGTTTAAGTTACAATGAAGCACGAGGTCAATTACATTTTTTCTTGTTATTCATTGGTGTAAACCTAACCTTTTTTCCTATGCATATGTTAGGTCTTGCAGGGGCACCACGTCGTGTATTTGATCATCCGGATGCATTTGCAGGTTGGAATGCATTAGCAAGTTATGGTTCCATTGTTTCTTTCTTATCCGTTTTATTATTAGCCGGTCCTATTAATATAGTACCACAACACAAAGAAACAGTAACCCCATCCACAGCTACAAGTTTAGAATGGTTATTACCAGCAACACCAGCGAATCATACATTCAATCAACTACCAGTATTAAGAACAACAATTGTTCAATCTTAATAACAAAATTTTAGAATTGTATAATAAATAAATAAAACTATAGCGTTGCAAATTATTAAACTTTTTCTATTTTTTTATAAAATAGGCAACGGTTCCTAAATAACCTAACCTGGAGGCGACGGTTCCTAAATAACCTAACCTGGAGGCGACGGTTCCAAAGGAACATAACCTGGAGGGGACGGACTCGTTTTACGAGTCCTAACTTGGAGGGGATAAAAAAGAAATTATAATATTGTATAAATATCTTTTTTTTCTTTTTTTTTCTATCCCTTTTTCTCTTCTTCTTATGTGCTCCTTTTAACCCTCTTTTTTCCCTTAATTCCTTTATTAGTTTAGTCTCCATTTCTGTTAAAGCTCTTGTGACATGCTTTGATGGTAACGTCTACGTGTGGAGCTCTCTTTAATCTTTTTTTTTCGCTCTTTGAGGCTTTGGACATATCCCTAGCTATTTATGTCCTTATATGGATAGGCTTAAGAATATGATACATTGGTGGCTAAACACCTCCATGTCCAGTATCACTAATAGCATGGACCCATTTGTCTCGAACAATAGTAAGAGCGTTAGGGGAAGATATTTGAGTAGACCTACGCTATTCTTTTGCGGTCTAGGATTGCAGTTTCCTAAGTATGGGTTTCTATATTCAATTTATTGAGACGGTTGCGTACGGAACTCGGAAATGTCCTACCCTCGAAAGGGTGAGGAGTACGGAGTCTCCTTTTTAAATTTAACCTCTAGAGGCTTTTCTTCTTGTTACTCTCTCTTTAAAGGATGGCTGCCTTATGATATTTTATGAAATAAAGGGGCTTGAGGAGAGAGAGACTATAAAAAGTGGCACTTTCCCAAAGTCTCGAGTATATCCTTATTATTCCTCGTTCGATAACCTAATTGTGGCTTACGAGTCCTTCAAAAGTATGCCTGGTTTTATGACTCCAGGGGTTTATTAATCAACCCTAGGCCGTATTGACGCTAATTGGTTTAATAGAATTAGTGATACTTTAATGGCTGGTAAGTTCTACTTTGGCTGCATTCGTAGGGTGTGGATTGATCAAACAGGCTCTCTTGAGAAGCGTCCAATGGGCGTTGGGTATTTAAGAGACAAGGTCGTTCTCACTCTAATTAGCCTTGGCAGCTGTATTCGAACCGCTCTTTATTTAAACCTCTCAAGGGTTTCAGCCTAATAGAGTGTGTAATATAGCCTTAAACTGGGTACGTATGGAGTTAAGCGATTTTACGAGGGAGATTGAAGCGGATATCAGGAAATGCTTAGACCGTATAGATCATGATGTATTAATGGAGATTATTAGCCGCAAAATCAACTGTAAAGTAACTCTTTTTTTAATCATATCCGCGTTAACTACGTGTTCTTTTAACATAGTTGGGAGCGTCTTTATAACTAATATTAAAATGGGGGACGGTTCCTTCGGAATTTAAATCTCCGGGGACGGACTCATATAATGAGAAATAAACCTCCGGGGACGGTTCCGAAGGAACCTAACCCGGAGGATTAGGATATATAACATATAACAGTCCCCTCCGGGGACGGACTAATATAATGAGAAATAACCCGGAGGGGACCCAACACCACAAGGAAAGGTTAAAAGAGCTTTTCTATGAAATATTTATCTACACTAATTCAATTCATTTATGAACAAGTTAATCGCTTATTTCTATCAAGAAGCTGTTCGTAGGTAGTCTCCCGCTCATAGAAGTCTATATAGGTTAATAAAAAGACTTACCCCCGGTTCCAAGAATAGGAACAAGAAAACAGGTTCGTGAAATACCATCCGTTGATCTTATGGATCCAAACGTTCGTTGTCTCAGATATGTCCGCTACGCTGATGATTTTATTGTTGATATAACGGGTTCCCATGTTGACGCATTATAGATTTTAAAAAAGATTGACATGTGGTTAAAGGAAAACCTCATGTTGGAACTTCATTCTGATAAACCCAAAGTAGTGCATTTAAGCAATGAATCACTAAAGTTTCTAATATTTGTAATTGGCTCTATTGATTATTCCAAATACCGCAAAAAATATGTTCGTCTTATGAAGAAAGGTTCTAGAAGACATGTGCAAGCCAGATTATCAATGGGAGTTGATATTACTGACTTGTTTAAAGAATTAAAGGATAAAGGTTACAGTTATATAAGTAACCAATTAGACATACATAAAGGTAAAGGAATGGGAGCTATCCAAAAGATGGATATCTACGATATAATCCGGTTTTACAATTCCGTTTTTCGCGTAATCTGCTCTTATTTCGGTTTCGCCTTTAATATTTTTAGTCTAATTAAAATATGGTGGGTTTTTGTTCAAATTTCTAGCTTAAACTTTGGCCTGAAAACTTAGAATTCGTGGTATCTTGTTTATTTTTAAGCTATTTGATAACCCTATCTCCAATTCTGGTATTTCTTATTGGCGTTTTATATACTTTATGCGAGACGCTTTCAGATAAAAGGATAGTCTGAGTACTTCTGCAAGTTGGAACATTATTATTCAAGAAGTATTGGATAAAATTAATAAAACCTGGGTTGGTTAATACACTCCTTCAAATATGGTTCATGTTTGGATTATTTGCGGCATGAATAGTAATAATCAGAAGCATCACGTTCGTAGGATTCGGGGTCTGCGTGGCTGTAAATTAGAGATATTTACCATCCAAATGTCGAAGTTCTAAATCCTTACCTTAAGGAAGGGAAAAACGAGTGAAAAAGATTACTCAATTCTAAAAAATCTGAAATATTCTAAAAAATCTCAAATATTCTAAAAAATCTGTTTTTTTTTTTAATTGACAAATGGCGGTTATTAAATAAAAACAATAACCTCTCTGTAAAGATCATCACGTTCTTTTACAAAAGAACGCTTTGTCCGAGTTGGATCGTGCTCGCTTTGTTACTGGTTGTCCGGAATTTTTTAGGAAACCAAGTCCTGGAATTGCTTATAAAAATGTAGCTCCTTTTATTATAAATTTTTAAGGAAACCAGGTCCTGGAATTGCTTATAAAATGTAACTTCTCTTTTTAAAGTCTGCGCGACATTGTTTTTTTTTATTACTGTTGATGGAGAGCCGTATGATAGGAAAAAGTAAGGTTAGGAGGATGGTAGGAGCCACGGATCCCATATATAAAAATTTAGGGGTTTATAAAAAGTTAGGGGACTATAAACATTTAGGGGTTTATAAATATTTAGGGGTTTTTAAATATTTAAGAGTTTAGAAACAAAGGGGGTACCTCTAAAAAGAACTAAAAAAAACAATATCCTTCTTTGAAATATTATTAGGTATTACATAGAATATTTGAATATGTATGGTATTACTGCGAATATCCCATTAATATTTATATTATTTAATTAGTAGAAGGGTTTTATGTTATATTTAATAAAGATTATCGTTAGATCTATGTAGATATTAGATCTATGTAGATATAGCTGTAAAATTTTATAAGCGTTTATAGGAATAAAGTGTCGTTTACATATAAAAAAATAAGAATTTATAGAAAGTCTTAAAAAAAAATGGTGTGGTAAATATTTAATAGATAAAATTTAACAAAATAACATAAAAAGGTTGTTATGATAAAAAGGTTGTTATGATAAAAAGGTTTATATAAATACTTTACTTTGTTTATATTAATTTTTATTAGATACTTTAGTTTATATGGATAACCTTTATATACTTTACTTTGTTTAGATTAATTTTTAATATATACTTTAGTTTATATGGATAACCTTTATATACTTACTTTATAAGTTATTCAAGATGTGGATAATAAATAAGGAAAGGCGAGAATGTATATAAAATGTCGAAATCCTTATTATCGTACTTAAGAAAGGGAAAAACGAGTGAAAAAGATAAATAAAGGATAAAAAAGATATAAGATTTTATAAATTGACAAATGAAAAAAATATTAAATATTAAAAACTTCTTGAAGTTCATAAAAAAGTCCACTTTAATAAAATTTTACATAGTTGCTTTAAAGTTGGTGTTTATTTGATTATTTTTAAAAACTAAGATACTAATAATTAACTTTAATTAATAGGTATTAATGAAACGACTAGATTTTTTATCGATTATTATAAAACTATAAGTAGAATATAAACAAGAACTAATATAGTTTATAATAATCGCTGGTATATATATTTTTTGTTGTTACGCTTACTCTGTTGAAAATTTTTATAGTTTGTTTAATTAGGGACTTTTATATTAATTTTTTATAAATTCTATTTTTTAAAGTCTTTTTCTTTTTTTATTAGTTCCTTTTAATTTTTTATTTTAGGTTGCCCTCGATTTTTATATTTTTAATTAAATATTAAAGTGGCATATAAAAAAAATGAATATAAAATGGAAATTAAGTTAAACTAGGTTATATGTGGTTAAACTAGGTTATATGTTGTTAAACTAAATAATAAAAGGTTAAACTAGGTTATATGTGGTTAAACTAAATAATAAAAGGTAAAACCAGGTTATAATAGAAAATATAATAATTTTTACACTTTTGCTAATTACGTAATAATATTAATTATGTAATAATATTAGTTAATTACTTGATTTTTAAAAACTCTTCAGCACAAGTTTGTAGATGTTTGTAGATGTTTGTAGATGTTTGTAGCAATTTGTTGAAGTCTGTATAAATCTGTATATGTTATAATTATTCAATATAAATTTATTCAATAAAACACATACTAATACTAATTAATACTAGTATATACTAATAAATATTTGTATATACTAATAAATACTAGTATATACTAATAAATACTAGTATATATATTAATTGAATGTCTAAGAAATATAGTAAATAGTTAAAAATTTAGTAATGTTATAGTAATAAAATGAATACCAACACATTAAATTAAAAAATTATAATCTAATAGACTAAAAGTAATATTTACAATAGAAAAAAGTATCTAGATAAAATTATATATAAAAAGTATATAGATAATAGTATATAGCAAAAAGTATATAGATAAAAGTATATAGATAAAAATATATAGATAAATAATATAACTAGATTACATATGGAAATATAAACAATAGTAAAATGAAAGATGAAAGAATACTTAAAGTATAATATAAAATTATTTTTAATATTATAATTTAAGTCCTTTTTTTAGTTCTTTTTTAAGTTAATTCTCTTTTTTAAGTCCTTTTTTTAGTTCTTTTTTAAGTTAATTCTCTTTTTTAAGTTAATTCTCTTTTTTAAGTTTTTTTTTTTAGTTTTATGTGTTAGGTTTTTTTATAGGATTGGTATCTCTTTCCTTATTTAATATATTAATTTTTAGTTAACTCTTATAGCTAAATTTTTAACATATTCTTTTAGTAACAATTGCTTATAATATAAGTAATTTAATAAAAAGATCACAAAAGTTTTAATATAAATATAGAGATATCAAGAGGATACTAAAAAGAAAATAAAAGAATATTAAGATAAAATATAAACTAAAAGGATACTTAGAGAAAATAATACTAAAATAAGATTAAGAGGATACTAAGAGGAAATTAAGATAAGATTAAGAGGATACTAAGAGGAAATTAAGAGGAAATTAAGAGGAAATTTAGAGGAAATTAAGAGGAAACTATAAAATACATGACTATATATATATATAAATGTAAAAAAAGATGTAACAAATGTCGAAGTCCTTATTTTTTATATTAAGAGAGGGAAAAACGAGTGAAAAAGATTTATAAATGATAAAAAAGATTTAAGATTATTTGACAAATGTCGAAGTTATTATTTTTTATCTTAAGGATGGGAATAAAGAGTATTCTAGATTTCACAAATATAAAAAATATTTAAGATTTTTTGACAAATGCATTAGTAATTTAAAATTTAGTATTAGTTATAGAAGTTATAGTACATTTATTAATTAAATATATAGAAAATATTAAATGTCCTTAGCTTATTTTATATATTTTTTATGTTATTTGGTATTATAGTTATTAAAAAAGTATTTAACTTTTTATATTTTTTAAACTTTTTAAATGCTCTATTTTTTTAATATATTAAATTGACATAAGGGTTTACGTTTAATTTTTTGTTTGGATTTACGTTTATACTTATTATTGTACTTCTTTTTGTACTTATCTTTGTATTTATCTATGTATTTATCTTTGTACTTATCTTTGTATTTATCTTTGTATTTATCTTTGTACTTATTTTTGTTTATTTAAAAGTTTTTACGTCTAAATTTACCTTTAAATGTTTATTTTTACTTATGTAATTACCTTATAAAAGTTTAAAACTTAGGTGATTTTATTATTTATATATTTATATATAAATAATTAAGAATAACTAATTAAGAATAACTAATTAAGAATAACTAATAACACGGTATTAGGATAAATAAAAAAAATTAAATATATTTCATAATGTATATATATATGGGTTTAATAATTAATTCTAAGAAATTAATTAGGTTTATAAGTATTTTTAAGTTTAATAATTAAATCTAAAAAATTTATTAGGTTTATAAGTAT
>LKMJ01002610.1_pt1 | contig 16621 bp, 21 predicted proteins | sample 643391 | NCBI WGS metagenome assembly LKMJ01 (sample SAMN04112250, study PRJNA286221) | soda lake metagenome | biome: soda lake; feature: Kulunda Steppe; material: water; isolation source: sample PL-Br10 brine of Picturesque Lake | place: Russia: Kulunda steppe | collected 2010-07
AACATGGCGCAGGGGGGGGGCTGCTGGCCTGATGCTGTGTGCAGCAAGGTCAGCTCACAACATGCTGCAGGGGGGGGGCTGCTGGCCTGATGCTGTGTGCAGCAAGGTCAGCTCACAACATGCTGCAGGGGGGGGGCTGCTGGCTTGATGCTGTGAGCAGCAAGGCCAGCTTCATGGAGCCCCTCCCCCGCTTCTTCACACATGCGCATGTTAACACACAGGCACACACACACACTCACGCATGGACACACACACATGCACGCCCACACGCGCATGGGCCTTTCTCCACCTACACACACAGGCAGACACATTCACACCTGGACGTGCAAAAAGAGTGCCTCCAGCACCACAGACATGCGCGCAGCCAGCAGCAAGGCTGCGCGAGGCACAGGTTCAGCAAGCCTGCTGCACAGCTGCCTCTTGAGCCCATCCGCCTGTAAAAAGAGGGTGTGTGGCGTGTCAGCAGTGCGGCGAGCACAAGTGCAATGTCATGCCAGATTCCTGCATCGAACTTATTGACTAGGTGGACAACTTGGGAGCTAAAAGTGAACCCTTGATGTTCTTTGCTCCAGCCCCCCCATATTGCTAAGCCAAGCAGCTGCATAACCACAAGCTGCGTCACAACGCAAAACTTGTTGTCTAAACATTACCCTTGCGCTCCCAATACATGCACATACACAGCTTGGTTGCTGCGCTCCTCCCCATACATGCACATACACGGTTTGGTTGCTGCCCTCCTCCCCTCCCCAGAGCTTGTCAACTCATGCTACCATCAGGCTGCACCAACTTCTGGGTCTCCTATGATATCATTGAGCGTTCCACAATCAAAGCCAAAAGGCATGAGTATTGGTAAGTGGCCACTAAGCAAATAGAGGCTCAGCAAACGTCTCGACCCAACAACTGTCAATCTAGTGAGTACGGTCAAAGACATCAATTGAGTGGATGGTCTGAAACATGGACTTGGTAGACGCAACACAGCGCAATAGCACCACGAGGGCACCTGACATCACATCACGCCCAGGAAAGGACTCCCCTGCAACCAGCCCCGCCCATCTTTGTTGCTGCTCACACCCCATCTTTGTTGCAGCTCACAGCGCTCCAACAACATGCTACAGCTTTACCCAGATGTCATTGAGTCCACGTGTGTGCTGGTGCCGAGGTATAAGGCTGCAGCTCACCTCCTTGTGCGCTCTGTTGCATGCTTCAAAGTAAGCTTTCCGCAGATCCTCCACTTCTTTGTTTGTGACAGACTCTTGAATGAGCGCCCCCTGCTGGTCGGCGGCTGCACACGCTCCTTTGGGGCGCATTATACTGCTTGATTTCGGAATCTACAAGTCCAGAAGAGCAGCAGAACAAGCAAAATCTCAGGAGTGTTTTGCAGGTTTGAAGCAAAAGTGCGCGTGTCAAAATACGATGGGCACCAAGCATGGCAATATCAGAAAAAGCTTTTGCCTGCCGATAAAGACATGTGTTGAGTCATCTTTCTTTCTTGTTCCATGGACTCATTGCTTATGCATGCAGCTTGATCCGCTATGAGCCTCATGCCATACTTTCTTGTGCATGTTAACACCCTTACCTTGACGGCTGCAATTTGCGGCTTGGCAAAAAAACAGATCTGAGGCAGGCAGGCAAGGAAAAGAGAGCAACAACAATGAGAATTTCATCATTTCTTTCTCGATATCCCCATCCTTGAGGATGAGTGAGGATGAGTGTAGCAACAGCATGAACTCCTGCTCAGTTACATGAACTTGTTGACCTAAGCACATGTTACATGAGGAATGTGTAGACATAAGCACATGTACATACCAGACTACCACCTCGCATGCACTTGGCATGTATGCATGTGGACATGAATGTCCTTGAAATAAAGTGCCTGGGTCTACTTGCTTGTGTGCCTGCTTGCAACAGAGACATGCAGCTTTGGTTCATACACCAGGCTCTGTCAAAAACAGGCCTTGCAGGTGCACCGGCAGTGTCCTCCTACACAGAAACTAAGCCAAATGCACTCTTACCTCAGGAGATCCCTTTGCTGAGGACGGAGGCCTGTGCTTTTTTGGGTCAGGATGAGCCCATTGGACATAGTAGTGCCTGAACAGCCTAGTAGCTGCAGCTTCATACAGCGCAGCCATCCGCTCCACCTGCTCATGGTATTCAACAGGTCATGTTGTTTAAAAGAGGGCAGGAATAAAGGCAAGCTTGCTTGTTTACCTTTTGTGGCTAGGATCCTCACCCTTCTAACAGCAGGAAAGTATTGCTTGCGCGCATTACTACCAGCATCTCCAATTTTATGCTTGGTCAGCACACTCCCTCTTGTTGAGGTTGCGTCACTGGTAAAGGCATCTTCACTGCAAGATCTGGCATGATTCATTAAAAATTCAAAAAAGCATACACACGCTCAGAGCTTTCTTCAAAGTTTGCTAGAGGGGTGCAACTGAGGCCCAAGACCGGTATGCACTTTTGAAAAATCTGAGCAGTCAAGGGTCAAAAACCGATTCCCTTCAAACCTGGTCTTTTTTAAGCATCCAGGGTCATCATGTACAAAATAAGGGAAGTGTACTGATGGTGGGGCGTTCTGGCTCACCACGTGTGTGTTTTATGCCAAAAACATAGGCAGCACACCCACCCAGCCCACCACGGTCATCCTTTTCAGCCCATACTTTACTTTACTTATTCGATAACAAAAGGGACTGCATCAAAAACAGAACATTACCAGGCTTTTGGCCCCCTCTGAAAGTGAGCTGCCGGAACAGCTTCTAGAAGATGGCTCAAGAAGTGGAACTGAAGAAAGCTGACGTATAGATGCTATGCACTTAATCACCATGCTGGATGGACAAAGCATTGGATCAGTCGCCTTGGGAGGTAGAGGGCTACGCACTGATGCACAGCACTGTGCTTTCCTCTAAATTTGACAATCAAGCCCTCGCACATATCTTAAGAATGTGAGGGAAGCCAGCCCGCTTTGCCATTGTGAGGGAAGCAAAAACCTGGGCGTTGCAAAACGCAGATGGATGTGCTGTAGCAATTGTAACTCGTTACGCAGGCTGTTGAAGACATCGGATAAGGGGAAATGAGATCTATAGAGTAAGTGTGGAAGAGCACACACACACACACACACACACACACTGACGCAGAAGAATACACAGACAGCAGCGCACACCTGGCATGTGCAAGGAGCTGGGCAGTCAAAGGGCAGGAAACAGGTACAAGCAAATCGTGGAGGATGAAGAAGTGCCAGGTGTGACAGAAGGCAGTGCCCAAATAGTGACCAGATGTGACCAGATGTGACCAGATTTGATTAGGAAGCAGTGCCCAAACATTGATTGCTTGTGACCAGGTGTGACCAGGAAGCAGTGCTCAGAGCTCCAATTTTTCAATCAACCTTCGTTATGCTGCATAACATTGCGGCAATAAACAGCATCTTTGTGCCTAAAATGAGTGAGTGGTGGTTGAAGGGAAGCCCAGCATCACACAGCCTCACCTGCTGAAAATGCTCTAGCATTTGGTTTCTCTGGACGCTATAAATGATGCCCTCGTGTACAGTGCGGAACCTGTGGAAAAAGTTGGCACCTTCTTGACATTTGGAGGATCCGCTCAATTGTTCAAGAGAACAAGTTATAGGAAGAGCAGGAACAGTGTTTAACCAAATACAAATAAGATCAACTAAAATCATGAAAAGGACCAAAACAGAAAGGCATGAGGAGTGAAGGGTAATCAGTGTGTCAAGGCAATGTGGCATACCCGCGCTATCATCTTTGAAATGCTTCAAAACTGGCCGTGCATTTAAAAGGAACCAGTAATGAATCTGCTTTTGATGGAATATGAACTGCTGCAGTTGCTTACTTTTTCAAGTTTTCCATGTTGAGTGCCTCTCGCTCGGCTCTGAAAGAAGGCTCTTGAAATGACGTCCTTTTTAAACGAGGATTATCTCTGCAAGAAATGACAAAGGTGGTGTCTATCGGATTAACAATTACTGTCGGTTACATCAAAATAAGATGATGCATGCCCAGTAATCTCTCGCTTGTGTTCAAATTCATGGCAATGCAACATTGCATGTCTGTGCCCGTGGCACTGCAATCATAAGTGTGCACCCTGCGGCATCAACAGAGGATCACAAAGTATAAGCAATAAGAAGCCTGAAAGATGCCAGAAAAAGGATAAGTACTCACGCCACTGCGTCAACCGCGTCAGCTCCCTCTTCATCTGAAGACTGTCCCGTGGCTTCTGCCACAAAATCCACGTTCACCACCTCATTTATGTCTTTCATGATTTTCAGGAGCATACTGCGCACATTCTCAGGATCCTCCTGCATGCAGGGAGCAAGGGTTACAGGTATTGCAGGCAGAGGAGGCAAGCACAGCAGCTACAGCGAGAGGTGCATCAAGATCAACAAAAAAGAGGGAGTGCTAGTGCCATAAAATCACTCCTTTGCAATAAGGAGCAGCGTTTTTGCAACACAGGAGCAAGGGAGACCTACAGCCCCCTGACAGCCAAAAAAGGGAACTATTTCCCCCTGACAGCAAAAAAAGGAACTTTACCCCCCTAACAGCCAAAAAAAGGAACTACAGCCCCCTGACAGCCAAAAAAGGGAACTCAGCTCCCTGACAGCCAAAAAAGGGAGCTATAGCCCCCTGAAAGACCACGCACAAGGTGCTTGTTGTCCCCAAATGCGTTGAGTTGGCTCTCCCAAAGGCAAAAGGCCAATACTGAGTCCACAATGCCCCTGTGCGGTGTAGACCCCAGGTATGCTGCAACGGATTCTGCCAGATCTGCGCAGGAGCACATGCATGCAGCACGTGATTACTTCGTGCGTCATTTTAGAGTGAAATGCCTATGCAAGGAAAGTATGTATTACTATTTGCAAGAATCTTTCTGTTTATCATGAGACCAGTGATGTTTAGTCTGCTGGGGAATTTCAATGATCCTCCTTGATCTGGAAAGAGATGGTTCAGTATGGATCTCCTGGGTCCTTGAACTTACTGGTGAGTTGCTTGAAGAATTTCATTGGCACTCTGCCCTGGGTCTGAAGGATGCGCATGATCATGTCACTTTGCAGGCCAAGCTCAAGCTTATACTTTCCCTGTTGGCACAGGAGTAAGCATGGCGTTGAATTGCTAATAATGCCTGAACCAAGCAAATAAGATGCTTTGTTGCAAGATTAGTGAAAAGAGATTTGAATTGGGCTTCAGCAAGCATGTGAAATTATGAACATAGCCAGCCAGCCAAACGCTGCAACAAATGCGGGATTTGAAATATGAAATGCTGAAGGATGAGATACTTGAAGCAGAGGAAACTGATGTGTATCTGCAAGCAGCACATGGGCAAATGTATGTATGCACAGGCTTATATTAATGAGCGTGCGCCAATTTGGGATTGAAAATGCAAAGCGCCTGTGAGTGAATGTATTGTGTATCATCATACCAAGTGTTGTGCACCGACACACTTTGATTCACATGTACAATGCTCAAATCTTCACACCAACTTCCAGCAGCCCTAGAATCACCCAAAAAGAAGATCAACTTGCCTCCTGGCAAGATAGGATTTCTGCCACTGCCGTATGGAGATTGGCAGCTTGCTTGTAGGGGGGGGGCGTGAGCATCAAGATGCGCATCCAGTTGCGACACGTAGAGGGAGCTTGCAAGCTGATGGCAGCATCCTGCACGCAACATCACACAGTTGTATATAGTGCACATGCAGCAGACTCATATTCTTATCAGTGTGCTGTACTGACTATTGTCAAGAGGGCAAAACGCATAACCCTTGCTGACTTTACCCAACACCATGTCCCAGGGGGGCGCTGCATGAAGTATCCCTGAGTGCAAAGGTGAACTCAGGGACCAGTGTGCACAGATCCGCACAAGCACGGCAGAGCCCTGCCAGCCTGCCCTGCCACCAACTAGCTAGGGAGCTCAGCCAAGGTGCCGCGTGCCATGCTCTAGAGGTGCCATGCTCTAGTGGTGTGTTGCGGCACTTGGAGGCAGAGGCAAGGCAGCCATGGCGTGGCAGGCTAAGGAGCCAAAGGTGCCACGCACCAGCAGAGAGGGCGCCCCCAAGCTGTGTGGGCTGAGGCCCAGCTGCATCACTGTTGACAGATAAGGCGGGCGCGGGCGATCCCCTTTCTCCACACTGGCCTGTGCACGCAACATGCAAGCAGCCCACCCTTAACAAGCCCTACCAGCAAATGCAACCCTGGGGTCCCTCCTACATCATGCATCTCAGATACGGTGTACGGCATCCTTGTTTTAAACGAGCAACTCACACAGTTACCAGAAGTCCTGCAAGATGCATTGAGGACGGCAGGCGCGCTGTGAAAGAGCTCAAACCTCCAAATGCTCACCAGCTTGATGTCTACGTCTTCATTCTTGTATATACTGACTCGAACCTGTTGTAGTCAGTAGAAGCAGGCGTTTATTTTGGCAATGTTTAATACAACAAAAATCAAATGGGCATGGGGATTCCTAGATGTTACAATTTCAATATTTTTGCCCCATGAATGGAGCCAAAAGAAAACACAAGACCTCAGTCACACCAGCAAACATCCCTGCACCATAACTCACCCCGTTGATAAATGCTTCACACGCATCAGTCCCCGCAAAGGAGGCCTTGAGGGGAACAGAGCTTGTGCTAACTTCCTTCTCAATACGCTTCATCAAAGTATTGAGAAACCTCTTGCCCTGCAAAAGAGAATCAGTCAGCAAGCCTGGCAAAACCCTATCCTGAGACATGCAGGCTTAGGTATGGAAGAGCTTGACCAGTACAAGAGGAGGACGTAGAAGGACGTCTTATTCCAGCAGTGTTGTCCACGCCTGGGGGAAAACACACAAACACTCGAGGGAAACTGGCCATGTGTCCTTCACTTGTTGTTGCGTCAATCCAACTTCTACCTCTGGTTCCTCAAAGCTTGAGTGAAACAGAATAGGTGGCGCAATGCCGAGCGCGTTGATCTGACAAAGAAGCCCCTCCTGGAAACCAAATAAGCATTTTCACTGAAATTTTCAGGGCATTTTATATAGTTGTCCTTCAGCATCGTGGTACATGAGGTCAAAGATTAAAGCATGCTGTAGCTGTGTGCAAGCACATCTTGCTCTTACCCAATAATAAGATGCAGAAACTTATTAAACAAGCATTTAGTGCTAAGGCAAAGGTGCATCAGTTTTCATAAGCAAAAAGCGCTGGATGCAGCACCGTACAATTAGCAGTGTTGGTACCTACAAGCGTCAAGCCCGCATGGACAGTCACAGTGTTGGTCTCCTGGCTAAGAGCATAGAGGGTGCACCCATTCTTGCCATACGCAATTCCTGAAAAGGAAGGCAGATTTGCGAGAATTACCATAACGATTGGTTCAGTGTGTTTCACTGCCTACGTAGTCATTCTTTTCTTTTCTATTCTTTTCTAACAAGGAAGGATACATTAGACAAAGAAGCTCATGTGCTGAGGAGCGACGGCTCTGGAAAGTCAGCCTTCACAAGCAAGGCATGCATTAGAAGCGATCAGGGCTCCGCAAGCGCTTGGCTTGACTGTGATTGCTTCTCCAAAACAGCGAGGAAGGTAAGCCAAGAGCCCAAACAGCATTTGAGAGGTTTTCAAAACAGCCTGAAGACCCAATGACAGCTAGCCAAGTAAAGCCAAAAGGTCACGCTAAAGTTTGTTCTAAATAGCCCTAAAGCGTTACGTGGCGGATCTTACCTAGCTTAGGGGGTGGGGGTAGGCTGGTTAAACCTAACCTTCTGCCAGTCTGCGACTCCAAGTAAACAGGGCTTGCCTGCATGGAAACGAGAGTGTGCTCCACACATGAAAAACAACAGTGCTTCATAGATATTTAAAACAGCCTAGGCAAAATTAGAGAAGTAGCTCCGCTTTGTCTTGGGATATGCCTGAGGCAATGCACAATGCATGGCTGTGGTGACGTCTCAATTTAAAGTTCAGACAAACTGCAGCTCAAATGCTTCAGGTATGGACGTTACTGCTGACGAGCTTGTTGCTGAATATCTTGTACACTTCAGATAGTAAATGGCACTGGTGATGCCAGGATCTGAGGTGAAATTAAGCGATGAATTTTGCAGGGAGAGCCTCCTTTGCATCAGGCACAGCAGAGACATCAGTTGAGACATCCATGGTCTACAACCATGGTCCATGAAGGTTGTGGCATAATGACTCACAGGTGTGCTTATGAATGCTACTTCACGGTAGACTTTTTGGCTGCCTGTACTTTGGTCTGAAGCCTTTTGATTTGCGACCACCTGCAAGGGATGGTAAGCAGCGAGCTGTTTTAGCATGTACTGACAATTTTGCAACAAAGATCTTAGCTGGACTTAACAGAAAGGACCAGGGTGAGTTTCAGATGTGTTTTGCCAGCCTTGTCAACAGCATGAAATTAAAGTTGTTGGAAAGTGCCAAGGCCCACCATCTACCCTAACCCTTGACGATGCACAAACCACTTTCAAACAGGGCACAAACTTGGACCAATGGACTCACCACTGTGAAGCCTCTGGCCACAAATTCTGGAAGCTGGTCGGGCAGGTTCCGCATTGGGATCCCTGCCAGTGGGACCTTGCCACCTGTACGTTGTGGTGCCGTGCGTGCTTGCATGGTCAGGGCGTGGAAAGTCATGAGCAAGGACAGACAATTGATACGAAAGCTCATGTCGGGCTAACGGATCGCAAGGCAGGTGCCACACTGGGACTACTAAAAGCGGCGGGAGCCACACTGGATTACTGAAAAGGAAGGTTCAACCTGCCTGGTGACTTCCAGTTAATGCCCAACACATCCACAGCTACCTGCACTCCACAAAAAAGGGGCTGCACTCAGGTGAGACACGGGCGCGCAAGCAGGAGAGAGAAGGACATGAGCACAAAGACATGAGCAGCTGAGCTTTTACATCCTGAACGCGAGTAATGATGGAAACGCTCCTGATGAAAACTGCTCTATAGATGTACAAGTGCATACAGAGAAGTGCATATAACAAAGACAACTTACCATAGCATCAATGCCTACTAAGTCATAAAAGGATCCATTCTGCGTGGCAAAATTGAGAGAGTTGATGAGACATGCAATTTTAAGTATTGATTATCCACGTACTGACGCAGCATCTATTCATAACTATATTTAGAAGCCTTGCTGGAATTTGCCTTTTGAGTACTCACTCCCTAGCTTACTTTCCATGCTGCAAATTTGCATGAAGGGCCTGGGTGATGGGTTGAGTGCACAAGGGTGCGAAAAACATGCAGTTTCCTTTGTCTAAAGAAGTTTTGCTCATAAACATGCCAGGTCGGGGTTTAAACTTCTTATACACCAGCAGTAATACCCACCATTGAAGACAACCCCCACCCCCCACCCCACCCGCCTTGCCTACAAAGTTTATTGGATTCCCAGTCATCGTGGCTGCCCAATTTCCTGATCAATTTTGCAATAATTGACAGGATAATTGATGTGCTTTGAGCAGTCAGGCGGAGTGAAAAAGATAGAGGACAGAGGCGCTGCATGCGCATGAAAAAGCCACTTGAGTGTCCATTTTGCAGAATCTGGCAAGGACAAGGTGTTGTGGGCTTTTTTATTGCCTAGCCATCTTAAGTCCATTGTACCTGCTATAGTACTTGGATGTTGCAAAGCGGGTTTTGGGAAGCCTGGCAGGTGTGTACCATGAATGGCCTTATCTTGATAGTGTACTAGTGCCAACGCAGGCGGCGCAACATCTCTGCAGCCCTGGAATGCTTTGGCACTGAACTTGATCTGATAGGCGGAGCCAAAGAAGATAAATAAAACACCACAGATTTTTTAGATTGGAGCAGATCACACCCAATTCTTGATTTGCGTTAGAGAGGTCATTAAGCTAGGCGTTCACAGGACCCCCCTAAATGCTGTCCAAACAGCACAACATCCATCACACATCTTTGCATACAAACAAGCTGAAAAGTGTTAATTATCAAGTAATGTGATCAGATTAGGAGACATTGGGGGAGCAAAATAATGGCTTAAACTGCTTTGTAACCCAGCAATAGGGGATTCATTTGTGTGAATGCCCTTACCTGTGTGTAAGAAATACATACATACGTTTTGTGCTAGAACTTTAATACAAAGATTTCAGCAAATTTAGCGAATTTCAGTTCATAAAGATACAAATCGTGCATGATGGGAATCAGCAGCCCTATAAGGCAATCCAGGTCCATGAAGCCCACATTAACTATTTCCTCAAGCGCTGATCTGCCTTACTTGGTGCAGGATAATTGCTTGAGGATGGTCAGACTTGAGCTTCAGCAAGTTGTCATGCATAGATGGACGTTGAAGGCCCCTGGCCCTGGAAGTATGTGCACAATGTCAGCAGCTTTGTAAGCCGTGTATCACTCACTAAAGTACTCATACTCCCTTGCTGTGCACCCTTGCTGTGCACCTTGATCAATAAGGCTAAAGGTGACGTCACTCATAGGATTACCACACCTGCCAACTTTTCAAACAGAATTAACAAACTAAGTTTGACTCACAAAATGGCAAAAAAAACTGGCTTCCAGCAAAAGATTGCCATCCCAAAACTTCGCTCTAGCATCTAACATGCTGGGCAGTTCTACAGCTGTCCAGGACCAGCTTTTGGAAAGTGGAGAGGAAGCAAGTAACTCTCGACAGTGCATGTATCTATTTTTACATGCTTTGTATGCCCATTCAGACTTGCCCATTCAGAGTCTTTGTATGCCCATTTAGACTTGCCCAAGGAGGGGTAAGGCCCCTCTTAGAGCTGGAAGCCCAACAGGTGGAAGCTGGTTTTAAGTACTCACTTGAGAACATCTGGATCTAGACCAGTATGGATACCAGGGTTTAGTATTTCTCCCATCTCTGCCATCAAGATGGGCCTGCATGCGTATGAGTGAGGAGTGCATCTTGTATGACAAGGAGAGTTGCAGGCGGACTGCCTCCAAGGAGGCCTGGATTGCTGTCCCCCACAGATGACAAAGAGAGAAGTAGCAGCCATGAATTCTCATCAACAAACAAGCAGGGAGGAAAAAGGAACTTCCCCTGATAACAACAAGGAGGGAGTAAAAAACGCGAAGCAACATGATGTCTTGTCATGTCAGCAGGGTACCTCAGGTTGCATGGACAGCATGGGCACATCACCTTGCATCAAAGGCCCACCCATGCACAGGCCACACCCTCTTGAATAAGGAGCACTCACTTGGAGGTGCCGATTCGGGCCAAGACCTGCTCCCAGAACAGTTTGTCTTCCTCACTGGTTTTCCAGAGCCGTGCTGCAAGCTTGCTTGAAACTGGTACTGGTGCCGATGATGAAGCTGATGCTAAGCACCTGACATTGCATCGGGGATGCCTGAGCCGGGGGGCAGAGGCCCAAAGCGAGGACAGCCCCGCTTTGTATGCCAGGATCATGCTTAATATTTATATGTTGCAAAAACGTGTTATGATGTGATGAATGTCCAGATCGCCGACAGCCCAAGATCCAACGGCCAACCGAAGAGCAAAAAGGGTATAAATGGTTTAGTATTATGATGAGAGATATATGGAAGGAGTTATAACTTACTGCACCACGATCTTGCAAGAAGGGAACTTAGCTTGCTCACTCTCCCAACAAAATCAATAGCATTGAATTGATACAGGTCTGGTGCAGTTCCTGATTGATCTGGCCAACCAATGCAGCGCTTTATCTGCGCAGACAAAGTTCTGCATGCAGAACTAGATCTGAACATCTGCACATTCACGACGACGTCTTGACAGATTTGAAGGCCTATTCAATAATTAGAATTTTGTAGGCATATTGCAATTTACACAATTGTACCTGTATGTCTTTTATTATCAATAATCGAATATTCGAAGCCTAGTGTTGGTCAATTCTTCCCTCCAGCTTATAAGCTCCAAAAAGAAGATGAGAGAAGACAAAATGATTTGTCAATTGGAGGCACAAGCATTCAGACGGACTGAGTAGGATTGACAGTCTCATATCATATCAAAATTCAATCTGAATGTTCTTGGCTTAAAATGGTGCGTACATGTGGTAGGGGACATTGGTTGACTGCAAAGTGCCAGCTGAAGCGCGAAATATGCACACTGAGGCGTGACCTATTTGGACAGCGCAGGTACCTAGGTGCTCCTCCATGTTTAAATCCACATGCATGTCGCCCATGCATATGCATCGATTAGAACTCTTCTTGTTTGCTCTGGAATATTTGCAGTATGTACGTTCCTGTGGAACAGACGGAATTTTTGAAGCATCAATAGAATTTACGTATTTGTAATGGTGAGCCCTAAATGCATCCTATCATGCACGCATCCCTGTGCACATGCATGTCGCCCAAGAGATGGTTGAGATAGGAGCTATAGCTACGGCACAGATCTGAGGAGGCCTGCCAACAAAAGCAGTACTATCATAACAACTCCTGAGCTGTTTGCTGTTTGCTAATTGTCTGAACACTGATCAGCCACCTTACAGTATCTGTGACGCTGTTTTACCAGTATTTCTGCATGGCACTGCGCAACTCCTGAGAAGTGAACCATAAGACACATAGCTTGAATGGGAAAAAGGGTACCCGGGTATATCCAGCTATTTGTCTCAATTCTTTCCACCAGCTCTAGGAGATGCACCAGAAAGGGCTGCCTCAGCAACATGAGGACTCTCTTATGCTTTTTTCATGTATTTATCCAGGTATTTATCACCATGTATCCCGTTAAAGCTACCGGTCGTCCCCACCACTGGGTCACCCCTTTCTTAGGCAAACGTGGCCAAATAGGCCTCTCAAAGCATAACTTTGCATCCACTGCACCGTTTCCTGACCTGAGCATACCATTGGATAGCTTACATTTTTCTGGTTCTGATGGGAGTCTTGGGGTTGAAATTGGTGCGGTAAGTGGAAGGCAATTTCAGAAAAATGGTATGTAAGGTTGGAAGAGTGCGCGCTGTATACCACACACAGCCCCAAACTCCGAGCTTGAGATGACTACAGATGTGTAAAATTGGCCCGCACATCCTGTGTGGATTTGGGCGTGGGAAGCTCTTCCATTGAGCTGTGCACTCAAACGAGGCAGATGTAATGCGACGGTTTGGCCCGCCGCTTCCCACCCACACCCTCGATCGGCTCCATTTTAAGTTTCCTGGATTTGATTTCATTGCCCGCAACCCTCGGACTTGGTCTAGCTTGAAAGCATGCATGTGTTGCGGAGTTATCGCATTTCCTGTGTTTGGACCCTTATCCGGTCGCGACAGGGTCACCCACGGAACACACCTTCCCGACCACCTCCCCCTAATCCAACTTCACAGCATCAAATCATTATGCAAGAGCAGCTAAAGTCCTGGAAAGCGGGAGGATTGGAGCAAGTTTGGGGATGCAGCATTTGCCTGCCAAAAGGGTGCAAAATGGTGCCAGAATGGCCAAAGGCGCACGCGCCGCGGCCCCACCTCGCATTTTCTCACACAGCCTGACTTTTTATGACATATTTAAATGTTGTGCATGGTTGGGTCTGGAAATGGGGCCAGCAACTGGGCGGAAATACTAATTGGCCATGTTTTGGGGGGTCCAGTGGTGGGGATGACCTACCATGGTCCAGCCAGCATACAAAAATGTTCAAGGTGAAATGGATGGCACTGTGGGCCTGGGTCCTAAATTGCAAAATTTGTCTAAGCCATCGTTTTAGGTGTCTATAGTGGAAACAATGTTCATGCGTGTGTCAGGAGTGAGGCAAAAATGGCATTGCAGGGTTTCATGCTTTTTCAACACAGTAGATCTAGAGCAGGGAATAGTTTACTTGAGCAACCTGCAAACAATCCCATTTCCCAGTGGCAATTTCCTTGTTGTCCTCCCACAGAGCTTGAGATGACAGTGTTTAACGGAGTTAACTCTGAATGTTCAGACCCGGTGTCATGAAACCTTTACGGGAAAAGGGTTTAGGGTTAAGGGTTTTACCACAAATCAATTTGCTTGGGAATTGCATCTCGTTTTCATCAAATGCCACCTGATATACACCCTTATGCATACCATACCATAGTAGCCATAGCCAGGCTGGCTGCAGCTGAGCTAGTACGTACTAGGTATGTACCTACACTAGTGTACACTCATGTACACTCACTACAGTACATGTACATGAACTCACTGCCTACTTAAGATTCTTTTCTTTTTCTTTTCTTTTTACGACTACAACTGCCCAGGGATCAGGGGTAAAGGTAGACCAGAAAGCACAAGGAGTTCCCTGAAGCAAATCATTTGCAAAGACCTCGCTCTGCTGAAATATATCAGGTTCGGATCATTGTGAATTGAATTCGTTCAAATTACCGAATTATACATAGCTTTAAACATCAAATATAAAATAACATTTCGTCGATATTTTGCTGAAAACCTGCGTTGAGCGAGTTATCAACTTGCCACGCTGCTGACTCCGGGTGCGCACTTTTTTGACTGCTCGAGCTTCCGGCGATAATGTCATTCATCAATTTCGAACGGACATGCAGTCATATCCGCTTTGTGTGTGTTCTTTTGGGACTTGCTTTTGAATTCGGGACAGCACAAGGGCATGGCCATGACACAAGGGCATCAAATGCCAGGGCCTTGAATTCCAGGGACTTGTTCAATTGGCAGAATGTTAAGGTGGGGTTTCCTCATGCCTCTTAAATTCAGAACGAGGAGACTCTCTTGCATGGAAGGACTGGGCCTGAATTGCGCTTGCACAGCTTTTGATTTCCACCCTGAGAACCTTCTGCATGCGAAAAAGGCATAGAAGGGCAATTCATATGCTATGAATGATGTTCATTGGCCTAAAAATCATGGTCTTATGCTCAGCAGCTACAGGAAGCGCGAGAATTTGTTTGACCAAACAAGCTTCCCTTACTTGCTCCAGTTGCAGGAGCACACTGCATTCTCTCGTGGCGGAGGTATGTGCCTTCAGCAGGAACATAATTTTTCATATGATATCCATATGTTTCCTCGTAGCATTACCCTCCTTATGCAAGAAGCTCAATGCATCATGAATCTGCTGTCCTGTATGAAGCACTTCTTGATCTTTGCAATTAACCCATTCTTCTCTTTTCAGGCAATCACGACTACCACAGCTGCAGAGAAGAGTTGTTCAATGTGCTCAATAAGCCAGACTCGCATGTTTTGGAGATTGCTAAGCGGTCACCTCAAGGCCCGCTGCAGGCAGAATTAAATGAATTCTTGAAGACCATGAGTGAGGAAGTGGTGGAGGGGCACACAGGTCAGCAAGCAGTTCAGCAGGTAGGTTAGGTGCAAAAAGGCCGGTCTCTTGCATGAAAGTGCCTGCATGAAGAGCTTTTAGGTAGCTATGACAGCCTGGACAAAACCAGGTGCACCAGTGTCTTGCACTACCAGATAAAATGAGGGCTTGGCTCAGCAAAGCTTTCATACTCAATCCAGGAGCGCAATGCAGATTACCAGGCTTGCTGGGCACTGTACTGCTAATCGCTACCATTGACGCATTGCTTGCAGGCATGGTACCTGGCAGTGGCGAGCCTGCCGTGCATTCGGACTGTGTGTGAGATTGGCTTCGATGCAGGCCATAGCTCAACGGTATGAATGGAAAAAAAGAACAATCGCTATTGGAGCATCTAGCCAGGTATGCAAAGGCTTCAAAAGAAGCAATGTGCTGCTGTGAAATTCTGTCACTAAAATACAAGCCTTTTTGTTTAAGGTCCAGGCACTGCTTTCTTCTGCTTCTTTCAAACTTTTGTTGGTCGGTCATGCATGTTGCTCAAACATTAAGGCATACCTCGGAGCACAGGAAACTTATCCATTAATACATTCTCAAATACAATGCATTTGTATAGCTCTTTTGTGGTTATCGCCACCGTATTTCCATTCAAAGCCTCTGGCTGGTCTTTACACAGGTGTGGATGTCTGCCAAGCCTGATATTCACTTATACAGTTTTGACATGGGCATCAAGAACTACAGCCTACCCGTTGCCAAGTTCATGTCAGTTCCCTATCAACTGTATGACATCATAATTTAGTAGTACCAGCACATAAATTTGAGGCTTTTCATCCCTGATTTTCTTGAAATCATCTCCTGGTATAGAGCATCCAATGCATAACACTGCGCAGGCATGTCATCAAGGCTTCGCTGGTGTACCTGTCTAAGTTTGCAACGTTAACTTGCTAGCTAGTGCAAGTTCAGTCCCAGTTGATGACAAAGCAACTGAACAAGGCCAATACTGGCCCTTATCAGCAATGTGGCTGTGCATGCGCTCACAGGTCAGACAAGTTTCCCGGCCGCATCACATTCACTTGGGGCAATAGCGAGTGACCATATCTAAAAACTTCCATTTGGAATCTTGCAAAAATACGTAACAATACATTTTTTTGCTTTCCATTACAATCAGAGTTGTGCACTTTACTACTGATCGTCATGACGCCGTCAACCGTCATTTGACGGTACGGCGTAATTTACGGTTTGGACCGTCACAAATTGAGTTGCAGGCGTAATTTACGGTGATTTTAATTTTTGACGTCAGACGGTCGGGTTTCCGGATACGGAAACCCGACCGATTTACGGTGCAAACCGTCAGAAATTACAGATAGGCAATTTAAGAGCACAGTTCGGCAGCAATCTGAGACAGAATTTGTCTCCTTTGCTGCATAACTGTTTCCAAAGGTCTCCTCTGAAATTCAAATTCCCCATTCCC
>LKMJ01002612.1_pt1 | contig 16615 bp, 20 predicted proteins | sample 643391 | NCBI WGS metagenome assembly LKMJ01 (sample SAMN04112250, study PRJNA286221) | soda lake metagenome | biome: soda lake; feature: Kulunda Steppe; material: water; isolation source: sample PL-Br10 brine of Picturesque Lake | place: Russia: Kulunda steppe | collected 2010-07
GGGCACTAACCACAGGTGGGGTGGTTGGCATAGATGGGGCACGGGGCATTGGGCATTGACCATAGGTGGGGTGGGTGGCATAGATGGGGCACAGGGCATTGGGCACTGACCACTGGTGGGGTGGCTGGCACAGTTGGGGCACAGGGCCCTGGGCACAGGTGGGGTGGCCAGGCTGGGGATGATCATGGTAAGATTGATGTGGTAAGGAGGCAGGGTGGTGTGACAGCCATAGATGGCGCGGGCGTTCTTTTTGGTGGGAGGGCGGGTGCCATGAGGAGGCAAGTGGACGTGCGAAGCGGCCTGGCAGCGAGGGCGGGCGCTTTTGGGGGGTGGGGCGGGTCCATGAGGAGGTAAGCGGGTACGCAAAGCAGTATCTGGCCTGAGCAACAACGAGCAGAGAGAACAGAGATTGACTCACGCCAGAGCTGCTAGCATTCCTTTCACACAGCTGCACAGCTGGCCACAGCCACAACTCACAAAAAGGGAGGCGGAGGCGGTGGTGGCACACAGCAGTGCCGCCACGGCGGCTGCGTCCCTGAGCTTGCGGCCGCGCAGTACCACGCGTGCCAGGAACACACACGGCCAGGAACGGCTGTGCAGGCCCAGCCGAGGCATCTGTGCGTGCGTGCGGGCAAAGGGCTAGACAGTGCTGGTCACAGCCAAGGTGCTCTCCGGTCACAGCCAAGGTGCGTGCGTGCATGCGTGCGTACGTTTTGCTCAACCTGCCTGTGTGGATATTTGAACGCATGGACTCATTTGTGAATGCATGCGCATGTGTGCTTGTATGCCTATTTGTGTGCATGTGTTCTGGTTCTGTATATGTTTGTCCAGGTGTGCACATGTGCGTGTGTATATGCACAAGTTAATGTGCATGCATTTGTGTTTATACATGCTTGTACAAACGCAGGTGTGTTGCATACATACTGTGTGTATTTGAGTGTGTGTGCATGTGCGAATTTGCGCGTGAATGTGTACGTGTGCACCTGTGTGTGTTGTCTCCTGACAGCCCACACAACACATGCCTGCAGTGGTCCGGCCATCTTCGTAGACTGGCAGCACGCACCTGCACTGGCGGGGCCTCTTGAGGTGATAGCACGGCGTGGTGGGCAAGCAGCAGCCCCAGCTGCACCAGCCAGAACAGCAGGTAGCTGGCGGCGCAAGCTAAGCTGCCGCACACTGCATCAGCCGGGCTGGGTCTGCCGGCAGAGGGCAGGGCGAGCGCCCATACGCTGCAGGCAATCCAAAACAGGGGGCTGAACCAGGCTGCTGCGCCAGCCAGGCCCCAGATGTGCAGCTCCCGCATATAGCCGTTGTCCATCGCCTGACAAATGCAAGCAAGGCAGGCGTGTATCATTTCAAACCATTTGTTGTTGTGCTGCCATATGGGCGCAGCTTTGATTAAAGAGGTGCTGCATGTGCTGCCAAGTAGTTGCTTTTTCAGAGCAAATGCAGTCGGCATGCTGATGGCTCATGGATCAGCTGCTGATAGCACACACAAACACACATGCACACAAGCTGGCAGCTCACCATCACTGTAAGTTAAAAGTTCACTTCATCCTGGCAGATGCAGCTCCTTCATTGATTGGTCAATGAGTCTGCATGTGAACTCTTGCCTGTCTCCTGAAGCACGTTCAATAGTAAGCAACACTGCGCCAGAAATATCAAATGCTCATTGGAAATCAAAACGGCGCAATTGAATTAGCTTGGTTCCGCAAGAATACGAATTGACAGCTTGCCCGACAGCCCATCGCATGCCAATCGTTACTCGTCGCACCTTAACAATAAGAAAATGTACTGATGTACTATGGGATGGGCTGCATCTGTTGACCAACTTGGGATTTTGAGGGTGGGGCCCAATGCAGTCCGAGCCAGCCCCAACGCGCAAGCCCCTCCGCTCTGTGCAAACAACTGCCCAGTTTCCCAACGGAACTGCGCCTGGCAACTTCTGTCCCATCAGTAGCAGCTACCCTGCAGTGAAGGATTGCCCAAATTCAGCAGGCAAGCTTGGCAAGAGGCCAGCGGACCAAGTGGTGAGAGAGGTGGGTAGCAGAGAGGCGCATTAATATCATCTCAAGGGGACTGGAATACCATTTGGCAGTGCGGAGCACAGGCTGGACTGCGATGTTCCGTCAAGCGTGTTTTTGTAACTGCGCCAATCCTTCACCAAACGCATGTACTCTTTCAGGCCGCCTTGGCTCCCATGGAACCCTTAAAGCGCATCAAGCCAGATCTCAGCAATTATGCAATTGATGAGCTGCTTGGACGGCCGAGTCAGGCCGCGCCAGCGCCGCCAGTGCAACAAGGGTACGTGAGCATGGCCAGGCGCAATGGGCCTGCCTGCCAGTGTTGGTGTGCTTGTAACATCAAGCAATTTACAATAGGAGTGAGCCGCGCTTGTGCAAGCACACACACACACAGGCCTGGCATGCCTCACATGTGTTGAGCATGTGCACCCACCAGCTTGACTGACAATGCTCACCCCTGCTCACGCTGCACTGTGTGCATCGCAGCCAAAGGGCCGACTTCACGGCCATCAACACTATCCTCAGACCTCCACCCTCCACAGCTGCGCAGCAGCCGCCATCGTGAGTAGCCTTGGCACCAGGCCGCTCCGCAACCAACCCTTGCTTTTCCGCCGGCACGCCTTGCGCCGCTTTGGCAGCACCTGCATGGCCTCAGAGAAGGGGGCATGTGCGCCCCTACCCAGTCGGTGGCCCCCTTGATGCCAATAAGAGCATGTGTGCCCCTACCCCGTCGGTGGCCCCCTTGGTGCCAGGCTTCAACCTGCTGGGGCTACCTCAATCTGCCCTGCATCACCATCCCGTGGTGGACTGTCTCAATCTGCCCTGCGGCACCATCCCGTGGTGGGCTACCTCAATCTGCCCTGCAGCACCATCCCGTGGTGGGCTGCTGCAACAGCCCAAGCTCGCACTCCCACCTCATGGGCGTTGCGCGGGTGTGTGTTGCACGCAGGCACATGGCGGCAGGCATGCCGCACGGCGGTGGAAGCCGGCAGGGTGCTGGCGCGGGGGCCGCGCAGGCAGGGGGCGTGGGCGGCCTGACCACCTTTGGAGATATCGCGTGCTTTGGGGCCTCTGTGGCGGGCTGTGCGGATCAGGAGGTTGGTGCAGGCGCTGTGTGCGTACATGTGTGTGTGTGAACGTGCGTGTGCACATGTGCGCACGGAGCTGTGTGTGTATGAGGACGCGCATATAACATGGGCTCCATCAGGACCTGTCCCAAGGAGGAGGTGGATGTAGGCTGCGTGGCGCATGCACGGGGGGCGCAAGCAAGCAAGCAAGCAAGCGTGCCCCAGGAGCGCCGCTCATAGCACACGAGGCACATGCGCCCTCAAACACGGGTCCTCCATTGAGGCACCAGGCAGCACACACGTACCCCGCGCGCGCGTGTGCAGGGCATGGATGCTGCGAAGCTGCGGCTGCTGCGCACTGACTTCAGCTTGGGGGCGCCAGCCACGGCTGCCGGCATGGCGGCAACGGTGCCACCCCCTGGGTCAGCGCAACAGCCGCCCTTGGGCCCAGGGGGGTGGGGGCTACAGCCGCCTGGCGCATCCTCCGGCCGACCGCCCTCTGGGGGGCTGGCGCCCTCGGGCTTGGCGCAGGTGAGGGGGGCAGGCAGGCAAGGGGGGGTGGGGTGGGGTGCGTGTGTATATGTGTGTGCGCACGCGTGTGTGCGAATGTGTTTCGTGCGCGTTTGTGTCACATCAGCGCAGCCATCCATGCAGGAGCAGCCGCATGCCATGAGCACGCACACGGAGTGCGTCAGCGCAGTGCTTTGTAGGTGCACGCAGCGGCACTTACAGGAGCATGCCACAGCGGCGGCACGGCGGGCCAGCGCACCCACTGCTGCGCTTCTGGGCCTGTTAGCCCTGCTGCCCCCTCGTGCACCTGCGCAGGTGCAGCCCCACCCACACGAGTTCCAGGTGCCATGCGCGCAGCAGTGCGTCCCGTATGACTGGGTGCTCAAGCGCGCGGCACGCTTCAGCTCCCCACACCGCTTCCCTTTCCTGAACGCGGCGGGCGGCGGCGGCGGCAGAGGTGTGTGCAGCAGGGCAGGCAGAGGGCGCGCTGATGGGGTGCGCACGAGGGGCCATGTGTGTGCATGTGGGAGGGGGGCGGGGCGCGCGTACGGCGGAGCATGTCGTGCATGCCCCTGACGAGACTTGAGCAGCGTGCGCACAATCGGGTCCAAAGATTGCAGGCGCCTCCTAAGGTGCCCATATACCCACCCTCTCATATACGCATGCACATATGCATATACATACACATACACATTCACATATTCATACACATACACAAGGGCAGGGCCGGCTGCTCTTGTGCCCGTGCCAAACCCCTGTCCCCCCCCAACACACAAAACACACACATGTGCACAATGGTGGGGCTGAGTGTGGGTGCTGAGGTCGTGGCAGAACGCATGGGGCAGGCCATCCGCGCCCACGCACTCATAGCCCTATGTGTTGATGCTCGCGCGCGCAACACCTTCCCACATGAGTGCGCGCAACCCCCATGCAACCCTTGCTTCACAGGAAGAGGCGCCTCGGAGGCCGACTGGAGCAGGCTCAGCGGCAAGGTGTGTGTGTGTGTGTGCATGCGTATGTGTGTGTATGTGTATGTGTTGCCTTCACCATCGGAGGGTGACTGGAGCGGGCTCAGCGGCAAGGTGGGTGGCATAGGCAGGGTCGCATGTTAAATGACACAGGGGTTTAGCTGGAATGCGAAGGGCACAGCCTGGGCTGCCACATGAGGCGCACACGTCAAGCTGCCACATGAGGCGCACACGTCAAGCTGCAATGTGGGGCGCGCACGCCAAGCTGCAACGTAGGGCGCACAGGTCAAGCTGCAAAGCAATCAAAACGAGCCTGGGTCAAGCCATGTGGCTGCGTGTGCGAGCGCAGGAGCAGTGGGCACAGGCGCTGCTGAGCTGGCGGTTCCCTGGGGCGCCTCTGGAGCCCGATGCCGTGGCGGCGCTGTCAGCGGGGCGGCCCGGGGCAAGCCGCACGCTGGCACAGGTGCGCATGCACGTGCAGGCGTACGCAAGCGCACATGGGGCAGGGGGTTTGGCGCACGCCGGGGCCAGCCGCACGCTGGCACAGGTGCGCATGTATGCACGGGGCAGAGGGTGTGTGGCGCGTGCGGGAATGTGTGCCCGCTCCGGACTCTGGGCGTGTGCATGTGGGCCTGGGGCGAGTCACTTTTTGAATGACTATTCTTTGAATGAATCATCCCTGTGTGGGGTTCCTGGAACCCTGGTCATATATGCAGCGTATTTGGCAAACCCTGTGTGGGGTTTCTGGAACCCTGGGCATACACGCAGCGTATTCGGCAAACCCTGTGTGGGGTTGCTGGAACCCTGGGCATACACGCAGCGTATTCGGCAAGCCCTGTGTGGGGTTGCTGGAACCCTGGGCATACGCGCAGCATATTTGGCAAACCCTGTGCGGGGTTGCTGGAACCCTGGGCATACACGCAGCGTATTCGGCAAGCCCTGTGTGGGGTTGCTGGAACCCTGGGCATACACGCAGCGTATTCGGCAAGCCCTGTGCTGATCTGCAAGGGTTCAAGGCCTACTTGTGCGATTTCCGGCAAAGGAAAGCAAAACATCCCTTCCCTTTCTTTAGACGTTCCCTCAAAAGGAGTGGAAGGAAAGAGGAAGCAAAGGTACCCACACTGCCCATGCACAGTTGCTGGCATGCCTGGCTTGCACTTTTTCCAGCAACCCTTGTCCACGTGCATGGCAGCTGGCGTGCCTGGTACATGTGCCTGGTGCATGTACATGTGCCTGTGCCTGGTGCATGTGCATGTGCCTGGTGCATGTGCCGGGCTGGCTGTGACTTGCGCAGGGCATGCGCGTGTGGGTGTGGGTGTGGCGCGCTTGTGGCTGCGCGGCAGATGGTGTTCAGGCTCAGGCGTGCGGGGCGGTGGTGGCAAGGCAGACGTCCCAGCGCAGCCGTAGGTGGGCACTCACCCGCCAATGTAGGTGCGTGCCCGCCTGGCTGCCACACGTGGCGGCCTCACCACTCAATCTGCTACCGTGACGCGCGTGTGTGTGCCTCAGTCTGGGGTGTGTCCGCGCTCGCGTGCGTGCACGCGCAGCGCTTGGATGGCTGGCGGGACGCATTCTCCTCCGCCTACATGGCGGTCCGGCACGGGCACTCGTGCGGCCTCTACGTCATTTACCCAGAGGTGCGCACGGCCGTGTGCTGGAGGGCGGGGTGTCTGAGAGACTCCCGGGAGGGCTGCCTGTGCATCGCTGTGCATTGCTGTGCATTGCTCCCACATGCCCCAGCGGCCCCTGCGCGGCCTGTTCAAGGGGTGCGTGCGCGCCTGCGTCATCTGTTGAGGTGGGCAGCCCAGAGGCTCTCGAAAGGCCCCAGCGGCCCCGGCGCTACCCACCCAGCAGCGCATGTGCAAAGTGTATGAAGAGTGCGTGCGCGCGCCCATCTTCAGTGCTGGGGCACCTGGCTTGGCTGTGTGTGTGTGGGTGGGTGCGTGTGGGTGGGTGGGGGAGGGGAGGGTGATGTCAGGCCTGTGCCGTCTTGCTTATGCTGATGTAAGGGTGCTTTGACCCGGGGCCTGTGGATTGCCAAGGAAGCAGTGCACGCACATATGCACCTACTCAAACACGAATGAAAAATGGCATTCACACGCATGCCAAATGCAGGTGTCTCGTGCGCCCAGCAGCACCTCCTTTGCCCCCACCACCACCGCATCCAGCAGCACCAGCGACGCCGCTTGCGGCACAGTCGTCCTCTTCACTCCCGGAGGCTCCCGCAGTAACCCACAACCACAGGTGTGTGCACGCCACTGCAGCAATGAAATCGTGCGCCCCAGGTGTGTGCATGCCACTGCAGCAATGAAATCGGGCGCCCCAGGTGTGTGCATGTGGGAAGCAAAGATATTAATGCTCATAAACACACACACACACAAACAAGCACGTGCACATACACACGCACACACTGCGTGCGCCATCGTCAGCAAACCCGTCCAAGCATCCACCCGCATGCGCGCACAGGCCATGGTGTCCCAGTCCACCCGCATGCGCACACAGGCCATGGTGTCCCAGTCCACCCGCATGCGCACACAGGCCATGGTGTCCCAGTCCATTCGCATGCGCACACAGGCCATGGTGTCCCAGTCCACCCGCATGCGCGCACAGGCCATGGTGTCCCAGTCCACCCGCATGCGCGCACAGGCCATGGTGTCCCAGTCCCAGTCCACCCGCATGCGCACACAGGCCATGGTGTCCCAGTCCACCGCGCTGATGCGCAGCAAGATGGTCGCCAGCGGGCTGCGCTTCACGATGCCGCTCGCGCGCCCCCTCGCGCACGACCCCAGCCGCCGCGCTGCGCTGGAGGCCGACGCGCTCGCGCTGGACGCAGAGGATGACTGGGCCGTCCTAGCACCCCCCCCCGGCCAGCCACACAGCAGCCGGGCCGGCCGTACCCACCCGCTGCAGCCGCCGCATCAGGAGCAGCAGGGTGGTGTGGCATGGGGACCCACAGGGCCGGTGGTTTTGGCTAAGGATGGCACGCCGGCGTCGATGCTGCTCTTCAGCGGGCACGTGGAGGTGCATGGGCTGGCGGATTACCTGCTGGAGGTGCAGGGCTTCAGGGGCATGCAGCAGGTGAGGGGGGGGGCAGCGTATGCGCCGCACGGGAGGGCGCATCTTCACATATGAGGCGCACGGGCTGGCGGATTACCTGCTGGAGGTGCAGGGCTCCACATGCGCGTGCAGGCTCAGGTTTGCTGGTGGATCATGCGGCCTGCATGGCCAGTGCACAGCCCGGGTGCGCAGCCCGGGTGCGCAGCCCGGGTGTATGGCGCAGCACAAGGGCACGCGGGTGTGGGTGCGCTGCCCACCAGCGGCCAGTGTGCTTGTGGCAATACCGACCTCCTGATGCTGACGTTCTGCTGCGTCTTCCGTCCCGTTCACACGTGCACACATCCTTTGTCACGTGCAGAGGCTCTAAGAGGACAGACTTGCACTTCCCTGCACGCCACTGGCCACCACTGTCGGCTCACCTGCTGCTGCTTCGTGCTGCGTGTTTCTTGCAGGGCGGGCAGGCCTTCCTTCGGCTTAGGCGCAAATGTCCTTTTGTGTCCTGTTGTGCAATCTTATGGGCTTGCCTGCCGCTCCTGCTCTGCGCTGTGTGCTGTGCGCAGGGCGGGTTTTCGGACGGAAGCGTGGACGTGCCGATGCTGCTGTCCCCGGTGCAATTTGAGGGCGCCTCCTTGCACAGGCCGCTCGTGAGGGTGCGTGCACGTTCATGCGGTGGGGTGCGTGCGCGTGCACACATGGGGGCACAGGGGTTCCCTTGCAGAACCCAGGCACCAATGCATTGCTGCGCTTGGCCGTTGAATGGAGGGTGCAGGCAGAGCCTGGGCATCAACAGGTGGTCCGCTTTGACCTTGCAGAGCCCGGACTGCTAAAGCACAGTGTTTGGCATCGACGCATTTTGTTCTCTTGGCCCTTAAATGGAGGGCGAGGCCGGCCACTGTTCCACATGGTCTGCTGCCTCCTGCAGAGCCTGGGCGTCATGGCCGCGCCGCAGCCTGCGGTCCACGTCCAACAACCAGAGCCGAGCAGCAGCACCACCAGCTGCAGTCTGCTAGCCGGGCAGCAGCAGCAGCAGCAGCAGCAGCAGCAGGCGGGCGTCCCCACAGGCGGGTGCCATGTGCTGGAAGTAGCAGGGCCACTGCCACCCTGGAGTCTGACCCGCGCGTGTGCTGCACTGCAGGTGGGTGCAGATGGGGGGGGGGGGCGTGCATGCACGCGCATTTTGTGTGCGGATGTGTATGTGTGTGTGTATGTGTGTGTGCGCGCATGTGCGTGGGCAGCTTGGCTTTGTCCACCCATGAAGGTGGGGGTGTGGGTGTGCAACACGTGCGCAAACAGGCACTCGCGTGCATATGCTGTGGACCAGGCCGTGCGCACCTCATGGGAGGCTGTGTGCTGGCAGTTACAGGGATGCGCGCTTGCCTTAGGAACACACCGTAAGCATATGAGGAGAGAACAATGCCACCAGGATTCCAGGGCCATGGTGCCCCTGCACGCACACATACATTAATGCACGCACACATGCACGTGCGCACATAGGTAAGCACATGCGCGCACACACATGTGTACACACGCACGCGCATGCTCTAACACAAACACACGCATGCGCGTGTGCACATCTGCGCATGCACGTGTGCTGCTGCAAGTGCACACACACACACACACACACACACACATGCGCGCGAGCATACCTGCCTGCGCTGCCCGCACCCCCGCAGGCCAGCCAGCAGCCGTTCCAGGCCGACCTCACGCCGTACGCCGCCTGCATCACCCTGAACTGCTGCCCGGTGCAGCACCCCGGCCCCCTGCAGCCCGCCCTGCAGCCCCCTGTGCTCGTGCCCCACGAGCAGGGCGCCGTGCACTGCATGTGCCCCAACCTTCATCATCGTGTGCTTCGCAGCGTGCGCCTGGAGAGGGCTGTGTGTCAGCAAGACTTGAGTCTTGGGCACCAGGGGAATGGGGCAGGGGTGGAGGGGCATGGGGCAGGGTGGGTGTTCACGATCAGGGCTACTGGGGGTGGCGTGAGCTAGTCGTGGGCGCCTGGCTGCCTGGGTGGCCTGGGTGCCTTTCCTGGGCAGCCTGCCTGGGTGGTGTGAGCTCGTTGTGGGCGCCTAGACCCTGCCTGGGTGGCACGAGGCAGAGGCCCAGGCGCCGTGTTCTGTGTGAGGCAGGGTGTGTGGGCTTGGGTGCCTGCATCCTGACAACGCGAGTGTGCGTGCGTGGGTGCATGTGAGTGTGCGTGCGCATGTGTGTGTGCGTGTATGTGCGTGTGCCTGTGCTTGTGCTCGCGTGTATGCTTGCGCATGTGTGTGTGTGTGTGCGTGTGTGTGTGTGTGTGGCTTTGTATGGGTATCTATGCAGGTGTAATTGCGCAAACTAGGCATATGGTAATGTATGCACATGCGCATGAGCATATGCGCAAGAATTCGCGAATGGCGTGTGACGCATGAACTTTGCTTAGTCAAGGGAAAGCTACCGAATGAAGCTTTGGATACAGGGACTTTGAAGGAACATAACTTGCTGGATTTCCTGTCACACCAACTGTGCAAATCGAAGTGCAGTGACAGATATGATATGACAGATGCTGCATTGTAACCAGGAGGTTGGTTGAGTCGGTTGGCTGAGTGCTTTACCTCGGTGGCAGGCATAACAGCCTCAGCAGTTATGGTCATGCTTCAAAGTATGTTTGGTGTGCAGCAGTCTCGGCATAATTTTCCTCTCCACCGCTTCAGGCAAGGTGGCCCCCTATGGCAAAGTAGGGGTAATATCATGTATAAAAGCTGTACCTGCCAAACGATTGCAGCTTAACTGAAGCCTCGCAATCCCAAGAAATGCTGTCATGACATCAGTGAAGATGGCCCTGGTGTCGTATGATCATGCCTCAAATGTCTGGCTCTAGGCTACTTAGAAAGGGAAGCTTTCCACATTTCGGTGCTAGTAGAATATAACGCACTACTTGTAGACTAGAACTAGTAGTCCCTCAGATGACACCTCTTCATGTTTTAGCAAGGGGCCCAGGGATTAACTTGCTACAGTAGGTTAGGTTAGTTTACATAGCTGTGCTCGTAGAACTTGGGCAGCTTAGCTGAAGCCTAAGAGGCCTGCAACCTGAAACAAAACTAAAAAGGCGATCAAAGCGGAAAAAAGGTAGTGTCTGGAAGCCAGAGTTTTTTGGTGAATAGCATGAAAACGCTTGAAGGCTGTTCAAAAGCACGCAAGGGCAAGATCAGGGCAGAGGATGGTCTCTGACAAAATCATCATGAGCAAGGCTCGCTGCCTAGCTACTTCAACCAACTAGCCGCCAGAGCACTCACATGTCTGCGAGCCAGTCTACAAGCTCGATCTTGGTGGTTGTCTAGTCTTGATGGATCTCCATGCCAGTGGTCATATGCTGGGGGAGTCCCGGTCGCCTTCCTCTTTTTTGGTGTCAGTGCTATCACAGCGTTGTTGCTCTTGCTACAGCGGCGACCACAAGGGCCAAAGTATCAAGTTATCAAGTTTAAGTTTGACCTTCAGCCAGGTAGTTTGACTGTTCAGGTTGCTGGTGAACACCAGCCATAAAGAAAACATACACAAGCTCCGAGACAAAACGATAGGAATCATTGGTTTGTTTCTGGAAAAAAATTGAAGACAGTGCACATTTAGGCGCCATCAGACGTGGCTAAGAAAGGATGATTGCTACCCAAGGTATGACCCATGGAGGGTCTAGAGCTAGGGCTCTGGGAGGCAATGAAGTATTAAAGCCCCACCTTCAGATTCACCCGCACAAAGCTCTGTATCCCTGCCAGCCCTTCACGCTTCCCCAATCTCCTAGCTTGCCACATGGTTCCTAGGACACACATGTACACAACCCACCAGACATATTTTTATGCTTAGGCAGGGCAAGATGAGAAGCCAGGGTTGGAGGGACAGAAGATGCACACCCTCTGACAGGTTTTCCTTCAGGGTACCTACCTATCAGCCTACTGGAGCAGCCTAGAAAGACAAGGCTTTGGCATGACCTGGATTGAAAAACTGGACACTGACCTTCGAAATAAAGTCAGGTTTGAAGTGAACCCCACAAGTCCACAATTAGACGTACAAGCCACCAATAGCTGTGAGTTATGGATCCGTCATGCGGGCCTTGTTAGGTACAAGCCTAAACCTACCCCTGAGTAGCCTACTGAGCCCTCCCTCAACATAATTCCTCCACCTCTTATTCTCCCAGAAATTTACTCATCAAGAGGAGCGTGTATCTACAGCACAGATGGAAAATGTCAGGGCACCGGAACGCCACAACATCCTTCATACAGCTTTCCACACAAGGTCTTCATAACAACATGCCCCAAAAGCTTTGTTTCTGAACTTCTAGGACTGCTTGCTAGGAAAACAAAGCTAGAAAGAAAAACCACGGCAAGAAGATCTAGGGTTCTTACTTGCGAGCTCAGCCAACTCATGTACGTACTGCCCTCCAGAAATGGGCTCTCTACTAGACTTCAACCTCCATTATGGGAGTGCAGACTCACGAGATTCATTCACTCTTTGATGCTTAATTTTTCTCCCTCCAGTCCCAATTCACTAGTTTCTCAGTTTGCCACCCATCTTTAATAACCATACCATCTTAAACAAGCATACCATCTTCAAGTTAAAGTTTAACAACCGTACCATGAATCTTAGCCTTAGGCATGCTTTTTTCTCATCCATCCTCAGTGCTGAGGCAACTGCCACTTTCATACTCCTATCATCTTAATGGATCCATGATCACCAACCCTTTCTTAAGTCTCCTGACAGCCTATCTCCACTTGTGGTAGACCGCACGACAAATCAATTTTTTGTGGACCAGGATGAAATGGACATTGCTACATCTTTTCAGTCTTGAGGCGTCTCTGGCAACAACAACAGAGTTCCTTATGAGCTTAGAACCTGCACTAAATGCAACTGGCACTGTGTGCAAGATGAAGAGCATGTCCTCTTAGCTTGCCCGAGTGCTGACTTGGCAGAATTGCGCATCAAGCACCATCAACTGTTCCGCTCCCCCTCTAGAAACTCAAACAGGCTAAGAGACTGGGGCACCTGAGATGGGAAGCCGATTATCCACCCTCGCAACCTGTGGGTTCGGGATTCGAACCTCACTGGAGGCCAACCGGCTAAGCTGCCCTCGTTCGGCGGATACAGCCTTGATACCTTACCTTACCTAAGAGACTTTATTAGCCAAGCAGATACCAAAGGCCTGGCCTCGTACGTGCATGCGTGCCTGGAATGCTGTGCCTAGATTTTAGGACACAACATAGCTTGCCTTTTTTGATTTCGGTTGCAGGCCTGTTTGGCTTCAGCTAAGCTGCCCTCGTTTGGCAGGTACAGCTTTGTAACCTAACCTAACCTAACCTACTAGTGTTTCTTTTCCTTGGCAGGCATTCAAAGAGAAAAACTATGCCTGTGGCAATGACCTGTTACACCAGATTCATCTGCATCGTGACCTGGAGATTGGTTGAGTCAGTTGGTGGAGAATTAAATCCTGTTTTCATTCAACAATAGCTGTGTGTTATGGCCATGAGTCTAGTTTGGATGCAGCAGTCTCTCGGTGTGACAGAGCAGGCACAAACCAATCAGCCTGTTGACCAGGCTGGCGGTCAACATCATGGTGATGATCACCTTGTAGACTTGTATTCGAAACTATGTTTGAACCCTTACCTTCATCAAAGCCCATGGTATTAAATGTGCAAAAGTATCCGTTTGGAACATCTCGCAGGAAGGAGTGCTTAACAAGTGGCATTCTGGTAAGTCAACCTCACAACACAAAGTCACAGAATTGAGCATTTTGTTGCAGCCGGCGTAGAAAAAGCGAAAATCAATCATGTATAACAAGGAAGTGATTGAATAGATTGAACAAAAACACGGGAACACAGCAACAAACCTCACACCAATACATCAATTGTTATAGCTCTTAAAAAAGCATGGCAAGAATCATAGCACCACGGGGTAAGGTGCGATGCCAAAGAAAAGGCTAAGCGCAAACCACAAAAAGGGATATGATCTTTTGGTTCTACCTCTTGAGCAAAGGGAGAGCCTAGATTAGGACCAAAATCAGCAAACTAGACATCAGGATATGCTAGAGCAGCTTTTAGGCATGACTGTGCTTAGCGAGAGCCATGTGCTGGAAGTGCACAGGACACAAGCTTGCAAAGGCAAGTTGACCTTAGTAAACAACAACCATGACCAGAAGAACATAGAAAGAGGGTAGCTTTCTTGACCCAGCCCGAGTGTTTTTTGTTTTTTGATTGAGGACTTGTCATCGTGGAGCGTTTGCGCAGTTTGAAATTGTAGGTAAAAACAGCAGTGCAGGTGGTTTATCTCGCGAAACACACCATTTTGATGGGCCTTTAAGGCATGGGCCTTTCTCCTTTAAGAGGGGGCTCTAAAGACAGACTTAAGACATGCAGCAGCACAGTTGATGCCAGGGAGCGCCTGGCGGACGCCACATGCAGGAATGTCGGCGACAGAGAGCGCTGAACGCTCCATGCCTGCGACACTTTTTTGTGTCACCGAACCGTAAAATTATCATATTGCTCAATCACTTGCCTATCAAATCCATGGACCGCACCCGCCAAAGCGCTGAATTGCAGCCTCCGTCTGGGCATGGCTACTGCCAGAATCCAATCATATCCTCTGTCCAAAGGCAGGTCCTCGCCCTTACGCCCCACAAGCGGGCTACCTGGCCGCGCTGAAATGCAATCACTGGCAGAGCGCCAGCTGGCTGGGCTGCAGCCCACAACTGCCCGGGCCTCATTCACCAACACATCCCTGAAGATGGGCACAGGATGCCCGCAACATGTGCAGTTGGGGCATCAAAAAACCTCTCCAAGTCAATCATTCCATGGACCAAGGGAGAGAGCTAAATAATAAATCAATCTGTCAAAATGACGAATACCACACAGCTGACCAGCAGCATAGCACAAGGGGGCCTGGACCACCCACCTGCACGCCACCCACCTACGCCCAGTCCATGCACACAGCACACGCTTGCCCCCCAGCTCCTGTGGCACGCACAGCCTACATTGGTGCACACACACACACACACACACACACACACACTTGTAGACACACGCATACAAACCACCTGCTGCATCAAGCGGGCGCCTTGTACAGTTGCCCTACCCAAGAGCATAGCCACTCTAGGACAGGCAGGGAGCATGCAGTTAGAAAAGCCGCAGGAGCCGCACCGCAGAAGCTGCAAAGGAGCGAGCGGGCGCTACCACCCTCTGCCAGCTCCCTGTGCCTGCCTTGCTGTCCGCTCACGCCCCCCTGCAATGCCCTGCTCGCCCCTCCACCTGCCACGGGCAGGACCTGCGCGTCTGCCAGGACAGGCGCCTCTGTGCTGCCCCGCCCCCCCGGGTGTCTTGCATCCCTCTCTCCAACACTCCAACATGGAGCGATGCAACGGGAGGGCCGCACGGGCATATTATAAATCAATCCATGGGGCCTGCAGCTGCGGACGGGCACTGCCAGCGCCTTCCGCCGTACCACGGCCTTCAGCCTCACGCGGCTCATCATGTGCGTCGGCCCCCACCCCCTTTATGTCATATGGCAGCATGACATGTACATAATCAAGTTCCTGCTGGTATGCTGCATGGCAGGACCTGCTGTGGCGCCATTGGCGCCCGGGTCCCTATGCCCAAGTGCTGCATTGCGTATGATACTAGCTAATACCAACTGCTTGAAAGACCAGGGGCCTCCCTGCCCTGGTACGCCTGTGCACGTCATCGAGTTAGAGCACATGCCCACCCACGTAATTCACAAAATCGCCAGCCTTCTGACATACAGGCTGCTGCCTGGACTGCACTCTGCAGGCCCTGTGGCCGCGCAGACAGAGCGCCACCACCTTCGCACCGGAAGGGCTGCCTGCGCTCTAAAAGGGGCCACTCTAAAAGGACGCAGCACTCGTGCTCAATCCACTGTGCAAAGCAGCGTGTGGCGCGCAGTACACAGCGCTCCAAGCGCACCACACAGCCCCTGACTGTTCCAGCGGCACGGGCGCGCGCTGCCCTGGCCGCAGCATGCGCCTAAACCGGCAGCCGGAGCAACAGGGCAGCATCAGGGCACTGCCGCGCGCGACCTGAAGACTTCTTGCGCCGTCCTTGTGTTTCCCATGCCCAGCCTTTGGCAGCAGGGTGCTGGCGCCAAAGGGAGGGTCAGAGGAGCGCGAGGTGGGCCGCCGCCACAGCCTTGGATGCCTTAGCGGGTGACCTCCTGCACCGGTGCCTTTGCAGGTGAGCCGCCGCCACAGCCTTTGGTGCCTTTGCGGGTGACGTCCTCCTGCACTGCAGGTGACCTCCTCCTGCACCAGTGCCTTTGCGGGTGACCTCCTCCTGCACCAGTGCCTTTGCAGGTGACCTCCTCCTGCACCAGTGCCTTTGCGGGTGACCTCCTCCTGCACCGGTGCCTTTGCGGGTGACCTCCTCCTGCACCAGTGCCTTTGCGGGTGACCTCCTCCTGCACCGCAAAGCCCGAGCAACAAATGGAAGGGCTGAGTGCGCTCTGGTTTGATCGAGGAAGCGGCACAAGCCGCCCCCAGTGTAGCCCCAACCTGGCGATGTGGTGCGGCGCCGCCACGTGGTGTGCCTGTGCCAAGGGGGCACTGCCTCGGCTTGAGAGGCAGGCACCGCACATGCTGCGCTGGTCATGGCGCCTCTCTGCGCGGTGTTGCCGTGTGCTGTGCCTCCTGCCCCACACCTGGCCGCGCGAGGAATTGGCCACCCTTAGATTTTGAGAGGGGTTCCGCACGCACGCATGTGAGCATGGTCCCAGCTGCAGCCCAAGCTGCAAGCAAGGGTGTGTGCACTACGCAGCACAGCACGGCCACGCGGCTGCTGCTGGTGCCATGGCCCAGCCGCTGCCAGCCCACCCTGCATCACCTGAGGACAAGCCCACCCTGCAGCTCACCCTGCATCACCTGAGGACAAGCCCACCCTGCAGCTCACCCTGCATCACCTGAGGACAAGCCCACCCTGCAGCCCACCCTGCATCACCTGAGGACAAGCCCACCCTGCAGCCCACC